>ENA-UOJC01001008-UOJC01001008.1-human-gut-metagenome-genome-assembly--contig:-C104-NODE-1008-length-42503-cov-17.191976_pt1 | contig 42503 bp, 35 predicted proteins | sample MGYA00242339_ERZ723886 | MGnify/ENA metagenome assembly ERZ723886 | reverse complement strand
AAGGTTGTTTTAGTTGTTTTCTTAACTCAACCTAATGACATTGAGGATATTGAGTGGGCAAAGCAAACTTGGTTGTAAAATATTGTAAAAGTTGTATCGGTTGTTTTCTTAGCATGTCCTTACATTGTCAAAGAAATGAGAGAAAAGACTTCATTTGTCGAACCCTTAAACGAAAAGAAAAATCATGGATGAAAAGAAAAGACAGGTATGGCGGTTCGTCATTCAGACCGCCATTTCGATCCTCACGGCCATCGCCACGGCCCTCGGCGTGACGAGCTGCATGGCAGCCGTGTAGCCACGGCAAAGTATGGGGCTTAAAGCAAGAAAAAAGTTTCCCCCTCTAAGACGTGAATTTCGGAGGGGGAACGACTTTCTTGATTATAGCTTTCTTGATCTTCTGACAGGCGGCTAAATGCCCTCGACGATCTCGGCCAGCCAACTGGCAAAGCTGTCGGGGTGGGCATGGCCAAAGGCCTTGAGGCGAGCCAGGGGCGACGGGGCGGGGGCGTCCTCGTCGTGGCGGACCTCCGTGCGCTTCGACTGCTCGCTGAGCTTTGTCGTGGCGAGGTTGCGGAAGGCACGGCGCGCGCGGCGCAGGCTCTGCATGTCGGCATAGAGGAGCTTCTCGCTGTTGTCGTCGGAGAGGATGGGCCTCAGTACGCTGGATCCGCCTTCGTCCCTCTCCGCCCTCCGTCCGGCCAGCAACAGGACCAGCAGGTCTTCGTTGAGGAAGCGCGATTTCTCCTTGCCCTCCCCCTTCTTCCGTGCCAGTCCGATAATCTGCAGGATCGACTTGTCCTCACATTGGCCCACGGCGTCGTAGAAGGAGGAGACGCAGGTGGCAAACTGCTTCCTCACTTTCTCCTTGTCCCTCGCCTCGGCGTTGGCCTCGAAGTCCTCGAGGATCTCCTTGGCCTGGAGGAGCGTCGTGGCGATCTTCAGGCGCTGGTAGGCGTTGGAGACCCTGATGAGCATGGGCAGCGCGTCCAGGAATGGTCTGTCTCCCATCTCGGCCAGTTCTCCCACGAGGGCTTCGGCCCTGGCGACGGCCTCGCGGAGCAGGCGCTGCGGATAGGGCGGCTCGGGAGCCTCTTCCGACAGAGCGGCGTGGTAGCGGTCGCGGGCGTGGGCGAGTTCGCCAAGGAGGAGGTCGCGGCAGTGGCGGGCGATGCCCTCGCGGTTGATAGCGCGCAAGATACGGTCGGCCTCCTCCACCTTCTTCTCCCGGCTCATGGGGTTGTCTCTTTTGATCGGTGCAACCTTGCCCTCCTCATTGAGGCAGAGATCGCGCATGGCGAGGAAGATCTCGCGTCCCGCCCCCTCCAGGTCGGCGAGGAGCAGATACTGCTCGTAGCGCTTGTCGATCCCCTCGGCCTTGCTCATCCATTGGGCGTTGGCGCCGATGGTGCTGGCCGTCTGCTCGCAGAAGCTGAGGGCCGTCGTCTCCTCCATTCCCTCCCGGGCCTCGTCCTTGCCCTGCATCAGCCTTTCCGTGGCCGCCACGTATGCCTCGTAGCCCTCCCATTGGTGGCGCCGCATCAGCGCCACCTGGCGGTTGAGGCAACCGATGAGGATGGACGGCAGGTCGATCGTGAGGTCCTGGATGCTGCTGTTGAGCCGGTCGAGGATGTCGCGCTGCCGGATCTTGTCCATCAGGCCGAGGCCCGTGACCTGCTGCTCCAGTCTGTTGAGCCGCTGGAGATAGCGCTCGAGCTGGTCCTTCTCCGCGACGAGGGCGTGGGCCGTGGTGTCGCCTCCCGTCTCCGCGTTCTCCTCCGACCGGATCGACGTCCGCAGTTTGGCGATGCGCATGAGCATGCGGCGCTTGGCCACGGCCAGTCCGAAGAAGAACCACAGCAGGACGATGGCGACGATCGTGAGGACCACGAGGCAGGCGATGTTGGTGCGCGAGAAGAGCACGCGACGCTCAAACTGCACCGTGGTGTAGCCCCGCTCCAGGTTGTCCTGCTTGTGGAGGCTGGTGTCGAAGGTATAGACGCCACATGAGGATCCGGCATAGACGCGCCCGTTGACGGCGATGCAGGCCTTGGGGTTGAAGCGGATGTCGGAGAAGTAGCGCTCGTGGTCGGCGAGAGAGATCAGGCCATAGTCGGGGAAGCCGTAGGCATGCGTGGCGTCGGCCACGGCCAGTCGGCGCATGGCCGTGAGCGTGTCGCAGACGCGCAGCTGCTTCTCCGTGCCGCAGAGCAGCCGGTGGTTGGTGAGGACGAAGAGGCTGTCGGCGCCCGAAGCCGTGGGGAGGACGGCGATGTCGCGGACGAAGGAGAGGCCCCGGGAGGCGGCCAGGTGGCGAAAACTGCCCTGGCGCCCGACGAAGAGGCCGTCGTTGAGCGTGGCGAGGAAGAGGCGCCCCGAGGACGTGGGGGCCGAGAAGGCCGTGATGAACGGGTCGGCGATGGTGGAGGCCGAGGCGTCGTGGAGTTGCAACTGGCCCTTCTCCCGGCCCAACTGCTGCAGGCCGTCGCGTATGCCGACATAGACCCCGGAACCGTCGTGGCCAATCGCCGTGAGGTCCTGGCCGGGCTGCGGCGAGACCTTGCGGTCCCAGGAGAGGAGCGAGTTGAGGAGGTAGGAGGAGTAGATGGGGGCGGTGAAGACGCGGTGGCCGCTGTCGGCATAGTAGAGCGTGCCGTCGGCGATATCATGAAGCGCACGTCGGAGGATCCGCGCGAGAGGTCCTTGACCTGGATGGCGGTCTGCTCGCCGATGCGCTGGCGAAACAGGTGGGAACCGACGAGGTAGTAGATGAAGGGGCCGTCGTGGCAGGCGTAGCTCACGTTGCCGATGTCGCTGAAGAGGTCCTGGTGGTGGCCGACGCGCAGGAGGGCGTGCTCCGTGACCAGCAGCGACTGGCCGCGGGCGGGGTCGTTGGCGATCACGTTGTGGCAGAACGTGCGCACGGGCCGGGGGAGGGGCGCGCGCCGCGGCGTGAGGCGGTCGGCAATCTCGTCGTTGGAGAAAAACTGCACCGACGTGCCGTCGAGGAGATAGTTCATCCGCGAGGAGGGCTCGTGGAAGCAGGTGTAGGCCGGATGGGAGAGGCGCGACTTGCCCACCAATCGCCCGTCGGGCAGCAGGGCCTTGATACTGTCGCCGCAGAGGGCGAGGATCGTGTCGCCGCTGAGCGAGAGGGAGGTGCAGTTGGCCCGCAGCAGCAGGTGGGACTGGCGCCGCCGCGTATCGATGGAGAGTACGCCCGAGGCACTGGCGCAGACCAGGTTTCCATTGTGCAAAGGGCGGATGTCGCTGACGACCAAGGGGCGGAAGGCGCCCTCGCCCGACTGTATCTCCCAGGAGGCGTGGAGCGCCTGCATCGTGTCGTTGGGGGAGAGGAGGAAGAGACCGTTGCTGGTGGCGACGTTAGAGGCCCGAGGGGTCTTGGTGGAGGTCATAGACGGAGTAGTGGGTGCCACGGCCGGACCGGGGAAGGGCATACTGGCGGCACATGACGAGCGAGTCGCCCTGCAGTTGGCAGCGGACGACGCCCATGTTGCGCGTGCCCACCCAGAAGGTCGTGCCGTCGTGGGGCTGGGCGGCGGAGTCGGCAGGCTGGTCGCGCAAGACCTTGTAGATGCGGTCGAAGGCGGTGAGCCAGCGGCGCGTTGTCCCCTGGTCGGCATCGTAGGCATAGACCACGCCGTCCTCCGTGCCGATATAGAAAAGGTCCGGCAGCGTCGCGTCGGGGGAGATGGAGGCCAGCGTCTCGTCGAAGAACAGTTCGTTGGCGTTGAGGGCCGACGGATCCTGGCGGTGGCAGGCCACGATCGTGACCAGGAGGAGGGGGAGACACAGGGCGCGCAGCAGGGCGCGGCGGTGGATACTTCTACTCATAGGTGTGGTGGTTAAAATCAAATCAATGTGTGTGGGGCTACATCATCATCCCGAGGGCGGTGGCTACTCCTCGCCGTTGGCCTCCAGGAGGCCCTTGACGTTCTGCTCCTCGCCTACGATCCACAGCACGTCGCCCAGGGCGAAGCGGTAGTTGGGCGTGATGATGGTGAGGTTTTTCTCGCCCTCGTCGAGTCCCACCACCATGCAGTTGTACCGGTCCCTGATGCCGCTTTCGCGCAGCGTCTGGTCGAGGAAGGGGCTCTTTGGGCCGACGATGATTTGCTGGAGGCGCATCTCCCGCTTCTCTATCTCGGCGTCCTCGTCGTGGACCTCCGTCCGCATGGCTTGGGCGAAGCGCGTGAGCTGGTCGTCGTCGCCTATCACCTGGAGCTGGTCGCCGGGGAAGAGGGCCATCTCGCCATTGGGGATGTTGATGCGCTGGCGGCCGCGGAGGATGCTGCTCACGTTGACGCCGAAATGCTTGCGGAAGTCGAGCTCCGCCAGTTGCTTGCCAGCCCAAAGCGAGTCTTCGGGCACCTCGCAGAGGCTCATGTGGATCTCGCGGTCGAGCAGTCGGCCCTCGTAGAGCGGCCGTTTGCGCCCGAGGGCCTCGGCCTGGATCTCGCGGCTTCGGAGGTTTTGGACGAAGAGGCGCTCGAGGCGGATGCTCCGTTTCTTCAGACTGCGCGAGAGCACCATCAGCACGATCGTGCCGAAGGCGATGGTGATGAGCAGCGCGTCGGCGAAGCGCGTCAGGTAGTTGGCGATATAGAAGATGTAGGCGGCGGCGATGGCCAGTCGGACCAGGACGGTGAAGACGAGCGGGGGGCGGTTGGTGCGCCGCTCCGTCCAGAGCGTCTTGAACTCCTCGGAGTGGTTCTTCTTCATCATGAAGGCGCGCAGGAAGGGGGCGATCATCAGCACGGTGGCGATGCCGCAGACGGCATTGCCGGCCCAGTGAGACCCCGTCAGCTCGGTGGAGAGTTCGCGGCAGAAGGGCAGGGCGAAGGAGAACATCAGCGCGATGACGGCGATGGAGAGGATGCCGTAGATCAGCGTGTTGACCACCATGGCGCGCAGGAGGCGCTTCCAGAGATGGCCGGAGGAGGGAGTGGCGGGGGCGCCCGTGCCGATGTGCTCCAGGCGGCGGCTCCACTGGCGCGGCAGGTGGCGTGTGAGAAGGTTGTAGCACGGCTCCGCAGCACGGATCATGTAAGGTGTGAGGAATGTTGTGATGACGGAGACCGCGACTACAACCGGATAGAGGAAGTCGCCGATGACCCCCAGGGAGAGGCCCAGCGACGCTATGATAAAGGCAAACTCGCCCACCTGGGCCATGGAGAAACCACAGCGCATGGCGTTTTTCAGGCTTTGGCCGCCCAAGAGGTAGCCCATCGTGCCGAAGAGGGCCTGACCAGCGAGGATGGTGAGGACGAGGCAGAGGATGGGGAGGGCGTAATCGACGATGATCAGCGGATCGACGAGCATGCCGACGGAGACGAAGAAGATGGCGCCGAAGAGATTTTTGACGGGTTCGACGAGGCGGATGATCTTGTCGGCCTCGACGGTCTCGGCAAGGATGCTGCCCATCACAAAGGCTCCGAAGGCGCTGCTGAAGCCCACCTTGGTGGAGATGACGGCCATGAGGCAGCAGAGGCCGAGGGCGACGATCAGGAGGGTCTCGGCGTTCATGAGCTTGCGCACCTTGCGCAGCAGCAGGGGGATGAGGAAGATGCCGATGACGAACCACAGGACGAGGAAGAAGCCTATCTTGAAGACGCTGCCGAGCAACTGGCCGCCGTCGGGCGAGGAACCGTTGGCGATGGCGGAGAGCATGACCATCATCACGATGGCGAGGATGTCCTCGAGGATGCAGACGCTCATGACGGTGGCCACGAAGCCCTGCTGCAGCAGGCTCATGTCGGAGAGGGCCTTGTAGATGATGGTGGTGGAGGACATGGCGAGCATGCCGCCCAGGAAGATGCAGTCCATGTGGCCCCAGCCGAAGCCCTTGCCCACGGTGATGCCCAGCAGGATCATGCTGAAGACGATGGTGCAGGCAGCGATGACGGGACTGGTGCCCATCTTGAGGATCTTCTTGACGGAGAAGTCGAGGCCCAGGGAGAACAGGAGAAACATCACGCCTATCTCGGCCCACATCTCGACGTCGCCCTTATCGACGACGCTCATCGTGTAGGGCATGTGGGGAGAGACCAGAAATCCGGCTACGATATAGCCCAGCACAAGTGGCTGGCGGAGCTTCTTGAACAGCAGGGTGACGGCTCCGGCCACGACCAGGATCAGGGCCAGGTCGCTCACGAGATGGGGAAGGGAATTGATAGGCGCCTCGCTTTCTTTTCTTAGGTTGGTATGTTGTGTCGGAGGGACGGCCCAAGGAGGGGGCGGGGTGGAGAGAAAAAAATAGTTCTCGTGATGGTCAGCAGTGGGGTTCGCCTCCGGCAAAAATAGTGTGATAATACACAGACCGTGATGATACACAGACAGGGGGGTGGGGGTAAGGATGCTTTGCGGCGAGACGCGTCGCCACGCCACAAAGCATCCTCAGAGAAGAGAGGAAGCGGACTAGTCGTTGTAGCCGGCTGCCAGCTCGCTGATCTTGATGACCACCTGCATGGCCTTCTCCATCACCTGGATGGAGACAAACTCATAGGGGCCGTGGAAGTTGACGCCGCCAGCGAAGATGTTGGGGCAGGGGAGGCCGCGGTAGCTGAGCTGGGCGCCGTCCGTGCCGCCACGGATCGGCTCTACCTTCGGCTTCACACCCGTCTCCTCCATGGCCTTGAGCACGAAGTCGATGACGTGCATATTGGGCTCGATCTTCTCCTTCATGTTGTAGTACTGGTCGGTGAGGGTGATCTCGAAGACGCCCTCGCCGTACTTCTCGTTCATCTTGGCCACGCAGTCGGCGAGGAACTTCTTGCGCTGCTCAAACTTCTGACGGTCGTGGTCGCGGATGATGTAGGAGAGCTTGCCCTCCTCGCAATGGCCCTCGATGGACAGGAGGTGGTAGAAGCCCTCGTAGCCCTCGGTGGTCTCGGGGATGTCGGTGGTGGGGATCAGGGCGTTGAACTCTGCAGCCAGGCGGGCAGCGTTGATCATCTTGCCCTTGGCGTAGCCCGTATGGACGCTCACGCCGTGGATGACGATCTTGGCAGCGGCGGCGTTGAAGCACTCATACTCCAGTTCGCCGATGTCGCCACCGTCCATCGTGTAGGCCCACTCGCAGCCAAACTTCTCCACGTCGAAGTGGTGGGCGCCCTTGCCGATCTCCTCGTCGGGGTTGAAGCCCACGCGGATCTTGCCGTGCTTCACCTCGGGATGGTCGCGCAGCCAGCACATGGCCTGGACGATCTCGGCGATGCCGGCCTTGTCGTCGGCGCCCAGCAGCGTGGTGCCGTCGGTGACGATGAGGTCCTCACCCTTGTGGGCGAGCAGCTCGGGGAACATCTTCGGCGAGGAGACGATGCCCGGGGAAAGCTCGATGTCGCCGCCGTCGTAGCTCTTGACGATACGGGCCTTGATGTTGGCGCCACTGGCGTCGAGGGCGGTATCGTAGTGGGCGATGAAGCCGATGGTGGGCACGGACTTGTCGGTGTTGGCGGGAAGGGTGGCGTAGATGTAGCCTTTCTCGTCCATCTCGACTTCCTTCAGGCCCTCCTTCTCCAGCTCCTCCTTGAGGTAGCGGGCGAAGATGAGCTGCTTCGGGTTGCTGGGTACGGTCTCGGACTCATCGACCGACTGGGTGTCAAACTTGGTGTAGTTGATAAATCGTTCTGCTATTTCCATAAGTTCTGGATGATTTTGGTATTCTTTTTGCAAAGATACGGTTTTTCTATGATATGGCAAGGGAGTGGGCGTGGAAATTTCTAAAAAACAATGGAGAGCCCGCGTGAAAACAAAGGATAGAACGTGTAAAACAATGGAGCGGGCAGGGTCGGTAGGGGCAAAACCAATAAGCCCCCTGCCTTGGAAGACAGGGGGGTATGATAGCTTATGATAAGATTTCTTACTGTGCGGCCTTCTCGCCCTGAGCGGGAGCACCCTGGGCAGGAGCGCCCTGAGCTGCACCCTGTGCGCCACCCTTCTGTGCGGGAGCAGCCTGCTTCTGCTGGCTGGCACCGAAGTTGGGCAGGTTGTTGGGGTTGGAAGAGCTGCTCTCGGCTGCACGCTCGATCACGCTCTGATCGGTGTTGGCAGAAGGAGCTACGTAGGCGCAGACAACGCTGAACACGACCATGGCAATAGCCAGTCCCCATGTGGCCTTTTCGATGAAGTCCGTCGTCTTGCGCACGCCGAGCACGCTGTTGGACGAGGAGAAGTTAGACGCCAGGCCACCACCCTTTGACTCTTGAATCATAACGATTCCGATCATCAGGAGTGCGGCGATCACGATAAGAATCACAAATAATGTGTAAAGTCCCATTTTTTATCTTTTTGTCTTTTATTTTTATTGTTCGTTCAAAATCAATTTCTGTAGAAACCGAATTTGGTCTGCAAAGTAACGATTTTTTTTTGGATATTCCAAATATAATCGCTGAATAATTTCCAGTGCCTTGGAATATCTGCCCTGCTTGATGTAGATACGCGCCAAAGTTTCGGTGAAATAGCTTGATCCTTCGTCCTCCACGGTTTCTTCCTCGGGCTCGTACTCGGTTTCGTCTTGTAGAGAAATTTTACCTTTCTCCTTGTTGATGAAGTCGTCGATGAGTTCCTGGCCCTTGAGTTGGGGGGGCTCCTGAGGGGCTTCGTCTCCGGCCTCCATGAGGTAGGCCACGTAGTCGATGGTGGCGTCGGCAGGGGTCGGCTTGCGCTTGACGACGGGCTGGTCCTGCGGCTTCGGCTGCGTCTCCTCGCCCTCCTCTCCGGGAAGCTGGTCGAGGAAACTGTCGATGAGCGCGGCGGTGCGGTCGCCCTCGGGGGCGTTCTGCGCGTCAGCTTCCTGCTTGGCGGCTTCGTGTTTGGCAGTTTCGTGTTTGGCGGCTTCGTGCTCGGCGGCCTGATCGTCCCGCAACTGGTAGTGGGGACCTTCTGTCAGGTCGAAAAGGCGCTGGCGCTCGGTGATATAGACGGCGGCCCTACGCAGCTCCTCGTCGAAGGTGGGGTCGTGGAGCAGGTAGAGGTTCTTGAGCAGCAATAGCCGTGCGGGCTGGTAGTAAGGATAGCGTGCGAGCAGACTGCGCAGCTCGTAGAGGGTGTCCTTGCCCAGCCGTTCGGGGTGGCGCGTGAGGGTGGCTATGTTTATACTCATGATGTGGTGCTGATTGGAGGAATCCGTAAATAGTGGTGGCTGCCGTACATGGGTGGCGTGGGAAGCAGGGCTACCAGTTGGCCACGGTGGCATTGAATATCTGGTCGGTCAGATCCTTGACCATCTGCTCCACCAGCTCTTGCTGCACGTCGTTGAGGTTGCGCGTGGTGGGGTAGGAGGAGGTGGCCGTAAACTGGCGCTCGAAGTCCTCGGCATGGTTCACGTTGTTGGTGAACCGCACGTTGACCGTGATGGAGAGTTCGGTCTGGGCAGCGTAGCCCTCGCTCGACACCGACTTGTTGCGCTGCTGATACTGCGTGATCTCGCCCTCGATCTGGAGGTCGCCGTCGCGACGGACCTGCTGCAACTTCGTGTGGTTGGCAAACTGGTCCTTGAGCGCATTGTTGAACATGGGGCCCATCGGTCCCCACACATAGGCGGAGCGGATGGGGAAATCGGCTATCTGGATGGTCTTGGTCTTGGTGTAGTCGATGCTGGCGCCGTTGAAGGTGTACTTCGGAACGCAGGATGTCGCCAAGGCCAGCAGCATCCATACCACCACGGCCGACACGCAGAGGTGGGCGGCGAGGCGTGGGGTCCTTTGATTCTTATCGCTTCTCATGCTTTATTTTTCTTCAAGTCCGTACTCCTTGATATTATTATTTGTCTTCAAGTCCGTACGCTTGGACGTTTTTATTTGTCTTCGAGTCCGTACTCCTTGATGCGGCGGTAGAGGGTGCGGTCGCTGATGCCGAGTTCCTGGGCCGCTTTCTTGCGGTTGCCGTTGTTGCGCTCCAGCGCCCTGACCACCATCTGTCGCTGGTTGTCGTTGAGGTTGAGACTTTCCTCCTCCCTCTGTGGGCGGGTCTCCTGTATCTCCTCGGCCACGGCGTCCTCCACCTCCTTGTCGTCAGGGCGGAAGGCATCCTGGGTCGTGGCAGGAAGCGTCTGGGCGCCCTCCGTGGCCAGGTGGCGGTAGTGGGCCGTCTCTTCGAGCTCGCGGTAGGTCTCCAGTTGCTTGCGCACGTTGTTGAGGTCGCGGCGCAGGTCGCTGACGTTGCCACGGAGCTCGTAGAGGATCTTGTAGAGGATCTCGCGCTCGCTCTCGTAGCTATGCGATCCTTGCCCCTTATCGACGAGGGCCAGTTCGGTGCTCTCCGTGTCCTGGGGGATGAAGCGCAGGATCTCCTCCCGGTCGATCACTCTCTTCTCGGCAATGACCGACATCTGCTCGGTGATGTTCTTCAGTTGGCGGACGTTGCCGGGCCATTTGTACTTGAGCATCACCTGCTTGGCCTCGTCGTCGAGCGTGATCTTCGGCAACTTGTATTTCTCGGCCATCTGCATGGCGAAGAGGCGGAAGAGCAGCAGGATATCGTTGCCACGCTCGCGGAGGGGCGGCATGTTGATGGGAATCGTGTTGAGACGGTAGTAGAGGTCCTCGCGAAACTTCCCCTCGCTGATGGCCTTGCGCATGTTGACGTTGGTGGCAGCGACGATGCGGACGTTGGTCTTTCGGATCTCCTGTCCTCCTACGCGGATGTATTCGCCCGTCTCCAGGACGCGGAGCAGGCGGGCCTGGGTGGCCATGGGCAGTTCGCCGACCTCGTCGAGGAAGAGCGTGCCCTTGTTGGCAATGCCAAAATAGCCCTCGCTTTCGCCGATGGCACCCGTGTAGGATCCCTTCTCGTGGCCGAAGAGTTCGCTGTCTATCGTTCCCTCGGGAATCGAACCACAGTTGATGGCGAAGTATTTCTCCCGCTTGCGGGGCGAGTTGTCGTGGATGACGCGCGGGATGATCTCTTTGCCCACGCCGCTCTCGCCGATGATCAGCACCGAGAGGTCGGTGGGGGCCACTTGCAGGGCCACGTCGAGGGCACGGTTGAGCGCGTCGCAGTTGCCCACGACGTTGTATCTTTGCTTGATGATTTGCAGTTTACTCGTATCCATTTCTTACCATAGTTGGGGTTAAAATAAAGCCGTCAGGCTTGTCGCCCGATTCTTTCTCCCGTTTTTTGCTTCTACTCCTTCTTCTCCCTTTTCTCCTTTTGCGTCTTCTTCTCCTTCTCCCTTGTCTTCTTCTGCTTCTCCCTTTCTCCTTGTTGCTTCTCCTCCTTTGCCTTTGCCTTACTTCTCCTTGTCTCCTTCTCCCGTTTTCTCCTTATATAATATATAGGCAGAGTGGGGAGAAGTCAGGTCGCCAGGGTCGCCAGTTTGGAGTCTTGTGGGTCGCTATGGGCAAGGCGGCTTCTCCGTCGGCTTCTCCTGCAGGCTGGTGCGGTCGAGCTTGATGAGCAGAAGGCCGATGGCCGTCCAGATCAGTTCGCGGATGCGTACCAGCAGGGCGACAAAGATGCCCGCCGTAGCAGTCAGACCCAGTCCTGAGACCGACATCAGAAAGCCTCCCTCGCGTCCGCCGAGCTGCAGCGGCATGAAGAAGAGCATGTTGGCGAAGAGCGTCGTGAAGGCGATGATGAGGATGCAGTCGATGTAGTTGACGCTCGGGTAGAGCACGAGCAGGATGAACATCACCTCCAGGGCCGAGCAGACGCGGCAGGCCAGTTCCAGGAGCACGACCGTGAGAAACGTGCGCGGATTTTGGTTGTGGAGGGCTGCCACCTGGCGGTCGATGTTGTCGAGTTGTTCGCGATGGCCCTCGATAAACCGCCGTGCCCAGTGCTTGATGCCGGGAATGTGGCCGAGAAGTTTCATGCCCCTCACGGCAAGTCCGCGTCGGTAGCCAGCAAGGAAAAACCAGATGCAGAGGGCGCAGAAGCCGCCTGTCAGCGAGAGCATGATGGCCATGAAGGTGTTCAGCTCTTGCGTCAAGACATAGAGCACGATACTCAGCACCCAAAACCAAAAGTGGCTGAAGATGTGGGTCATCACGTAGAGCAGTACTGAGGCCGTGGCGCGCTCCGTGCCGATCTTGGGCTTAAGGACCATGATGCGGTAGGGCTCGCCGCCCATCAAGCCTCCTGGCGTGGCGTAGTTGAGGGCAAAGCCTGAGACGGTGATCTTGTAGAGCCACCAGAAGCCCACGTGCGCTCCGGACGTCTCTTGCGTCCCTCGATTCTCTTGATACCCTTGAATCTCTCGAGTTTCTTGATTCTCTCGTTTCTCTTGAGTTTCTCGATGCTCTCGATTCTCTTGCGTCTCGCTTGCGGCGCCGCGTCGCTCTCCGCTGCGGATAATGGTGTACCAGGCAGCCGTATTGAAAAGGTAGAGAAAGGCCCAAAGGACCACGACGGCGAAGAACCAGTAGCCTGCGCGTTGCAGGCCCTGCCACACTTCGGCAAAGTGGAGCTGGCTTACCATGACGGCAAGGACCACCAGGCCAAAGATGAAGAAGATGTTCTGGTACTTCTTTTTCATGTCTCAACGAGATCGTTTACTCTGCCTTGGGTTCGCGCTTCTTGGGGATGGCGAAGCGTACCTTCTCGCTCTCGTCTTTCTTCTCCTTGTAGAGTTTGGGGAGCGGATGGGCACCCGCCTGGTCGTAGGCGGCGCGGTTGCGGAAAATGTCGATGGCCGTGAAGATGGCTTGGCGCAGCGGCTGCGGGTCGGCCACGCCCTTTCCGCCCAGCGGGAGCGTGTTGGCCAGGTCGGGGCAGGTGCGGACTAGCGGCAGACCGACGGTGTAGTGGACGCCAGGACCATCGCACAGCGCGTGGAAGGGGATCGTGCCCTGCTCGTAGTACATCGCGACGATAGCGTCGAAATGGGTGTAGTCGTTGCCGGCGAAGAGGGCGTCGGCGGCGTAGGGGCCAAAGGCCTGGATGCCCTCGGTGGTCAGCGTCTCGATGGCGGGGCGGATAATCTCCTGCTCCTCGGTGCCGAGCAGTCCGTTGTCGCCAGCCTTCGGATTGATGGAGAGGAGGGCGATGCGGGGATTGGAGAGGCGGAAGTCGCGACGCAGGCTCTGGGCGAGTTTGCGGCAGGTCTGCTCGATGCTGCCCTGGGTGATGCACTCCACCACCTGGCGCAAAGGCAGGTTGCGTGTGGCCAGGGCAATGCGCAGTCCGCCATCGACCATCAGGGTCTGGCCGTGGCCGTCGGTCTCCAGGTGGTCTTCGATATAGCGGCTCTGTCCGCTAAACTGAAACTCGCTGGTGTTGTCGATGGGATTGGTGACGAGGACGTCGAAGCGGCCCTCGCGATAGTCGGCCAAGGCGCAGTCGAGGGCCTTGAGGGCGTAGTCTCCCGAGGTCTCGCTGGCCACGCCAGGCTCCACTTTCACCTCTTCTTCGTAGGTGGTCAGCAGATTGACCACGCCGTCGGTGGCCTCGCTTGCGTCCGAGATGATGGTGAAGTTGGCCTCTATCTCGAGCAGGTTGCGGTAGTAGGCTGCCACCTTGGGCGAACCGTAGATGATGGGCGTGCACAACTCCAGCATCTCGGGGTCGGCAAAGACCTTGAATATCAGCTCGTATCCGATACCGTTGGTATCGCCTTGGGTGATAGCCACCCGTATTTTCTTGTTATTCTCCATAAGATATATACTCATTGAAAACGACAGTGCGAAGCTGCCGCATGATGTTTCTTTTTTCTCTCTCGGGGGCGTAGGCGAAGGCGAGGAGCACGAGGGCGCCCTGCCTTGTCTTTTTGACGGAGGCCACAAAGGGTCCTCCCATCGCGTCGCCCTCCATCATCCATTGTCCCGTCAGGAGGTGGATCCCACGCTCTTGCTGGGTTTGGACGGTCGCCAGCGCCAGGTGCATGGAGCTGGAGGCCTGATCGCCGTGGATGTGCTGGGAGAGCATCTGGTCGATGGCTCTTGCCCAGTCGGCTTTCGGACTGTCCGGCAGGCGCAGGACGCAGAGGCTTCTGAGGTTTTCTGCCCCGTTGGTGGCTATCCACAGAAAGTCTTTCGACGTCTTGCTGGCACGCATGGCCTCGGGCACTTTCATCTTGACGCTAAACTGCCTCCGTATCTTCTCCTCCATCTTGGGATGGTGGTTGTGCTGGAGGAAGGCGTAGCTCTCTTGCTCCTCAAAGGCCAGAAGGTCGTGCAGAATCCGCGCCGAATCCTTCGCCGAGGCTTCGATGACGAGTTGCGGACGCGCGTTGAGGTCGTGTCCCGAAGCATACGGCTTGTCGCTCAGGATGACGATGGCGCGGGCCAGGAGGGCGTTACCCTTGAGTTGGTCTTGCGTCGTAGGGCGCACGTCGAAGCGGGGCTCCGGCTGGGGCAGTCCGGGTTCTGGCCAGGAAAGGTAACTGGCGAGTTGGCCCGTGGTGTCGCCGACGACCAGCACTTCGCCTGCGCGGGCCGAACTGGAGGGCAGTCGGTGGTGGGACGCTTGCCGGCATCCGAGGAGGGTGCAGGCAATCATGATCCCGGCGAAGAGGACACTACGCATCGTGGCGTTGCTTCTCTCTCACCTCGCCGATCTCCTTGCTCGTCGAAAGGAGTCCGCAGGCCGCGAAGATGTCCTGGCCTCGCGACGCACGGATCGTCGTGAAGACGCCGTGGTGGGTCAGGTAGTCGCGGAAGGCCTCCATCCGCTCCTCGTCCGATTCGCGAAGGGGCACGTCGGGGATTTGGTGGAAGCGTATCAGATTCACGCGACACTCCAGTCCTTCCAGCAGACGGACGATGGCGCGGGCGTGGGTCGGAGTGTCGTTGAGTCCACCAAACAGGATATACTCGAAGGAGAGTCGGCGCTGGTGGGTGAAGTCGTACTCGCGTAGCAGTTTCACTACCTCCTCGATGCTCATGCCTCGTTCGGCTGGCATGAGCTGCGCACGCTGCTCGGGGATGGGGGAGTGGAGGCTGATGGCCACGTGGCAGTCGCTTTCGTCAAGGAAGCGGCGCAACTTCTTGCGCACGCCGACGCTGCTGACCGTGATGCGCTTCGGAGACCAGGCCCAACCGTAGTCGGCGGTGAGGATCTCCGTGGCACGGAGCACGTTGTCGAGGTTGTCCATCGGCTCGCCTTGTCCCATGAAGACGATGTTGGTGAGCTTGTCCACATCGGGAAGGGCATAGACTTGGTTGAGGATGTCGGCTGCCGTGAGACTGCCCTCAAAACCTTGTTTGCCCGTCTGACAGAACAGGCAGTTCATCTTGCAGCCCACCTGCGACGACACACACAGCGTGGCGCGGTCGCCGTCGGGGATATAGACCGTCTCGACAAACTCATGGCGGAGCTTCTCCTTGGAAGCGCCCGCATAGACGGGGAACAGGTATTTGATCGTTCCGTCCTTGGAGTACTGGGCGTCGATGGGCGCATGGCAGCCCACCGTGAAGCGCTGGGCAAGCAGCTCGCGGTGCTTCTTTGATATGTTGGCCATCTCGTTGATGTCCTTGACGTGCTGCACGTAGAGCCAGCGCGCGATCTGTCCGCCCACGAAGGCGGGCATTCCCAACTCGCGGGCTAGCGTGCGCAGCTCCTCAAGGGTCTTTCCTATCAACGGTTCTTTTGTTTCCTCTGTCATTTTTCTTTCGGCGTCTCACCGCGTTGGGGCGGTAGGTTGCATAATAATCTGCAAAGATAACCAAAATAATCGGTAACGCTGACAGATTGCCGTACTTTTTGCCAAAATGTCGTATAGACACGCTGATTTTCCACCCGCCATAGCCAGGGAAGTCCATCCGCATAGCCAGGGAAAACGTGTCATGGGCAGGGTGTGGCAAAAAGCGTAAGCATCTGCTGCTTAGTGTGCTACCTTCTCTTGCGCGTGGTCGTCTTTCTCTTGTGCTTGCTGCTCTTGGGCGCAGTGCGGGTCGTTGTCCTGGTGGTCGTGTGCGTCTTGGGCTTGGCGGCCTGGTAATACTTTTGGGCCTCGGGCAACCATTTTCTGATATTGGCGATGCGCGTCTGGTCGGAGGGGTGGTCGCTCAGCCACTCTTGCGTGGACTGGCTGCCCGATGAGGACATACGCTGCCAGAAGGTGATGGCATTGGCTGGATCGTAGCCTGCCATGGCGGCGAAGATCAGGCCCATATAGTCGGCTTCGCTCTCATCCTTGCGGCTGTATTTCAGATTGAGCAGGGAGAAGCCCGTGCCGGCTATCTGTCCGGCCACGTTGGCAGCGTCTTGTCCTGCCACTGCTCCGAGTACGCTTCCGAGCACAGTGGTCGCTACACCCTGATTCTGCTGCTTCGTCATCTGCTCGGCACTGTGTTTCGCCACGGCGTGGGCGATCTCGTGTCCCAGCACGATGGCCAGGGAGGCCTCGTTCTGCGTGTAGGGCAGGATGCCTTCGAAGACGACAATCTTGCCTCCGGGCATGCAGAAAGCGTTGGCCTGCGGGTCCTGGATGAGGTTGAACTCCCAGTGGAAGTTGTTCACCTCACTGGCGAAGCCGTTGTTTCGGAGGTAGGTCTCGACGGCATTGGCGAGGTTGCGCCCTACGCGTACCACCATCTGGGTGTTGGCTGCGTTGGTCGATTTCTTCGCCTTCTGCATATAGGTGGAATACTGCTGCTGCGAGAGGGAGAGCAGTTGCTCGTCGCTCACGCTGATGCGATGCTTGCGTCCTGTCAGGGGGACTGTCTGGGTGGTACCGCATGCGGTCATCAGTAGGGTGATGGCCGTCAAAAGAATCAGATGGATCTTCTTCATTCGTTTTCTCTCCTAATTTGTTTTCTAAGACCTTGTTTTTTGTTTCCAAGACCTTGTATTTTGTTTCTAAGATTTTGTCAGCTGATGGTGCTGGGTTGCAAAATTAGCAATTCCGTGGCAAAACACAAAAAGAAGAGCCGAAAAAGTGGTGGCTTTTCGGCTCTTCTATCAAGTATGAAAACATCGTGTATCAAGTATGGAAACATCGTGGCGGAGTAGGCTGCCGCCAGCGGTTTTACTTGAACATCTCTTTGATGCCGCCGATGGATCCCATGAGGTTGGTGGCCTCGTAGGGCATAAAGACGGTCTTCTGGTTGTTGTTCTGCGCCATCTCGGAGAGCATCTGGATGTACTTCTGGGCGATGAGGTAGCTGGCGGGGTTGGTGCTCTTGCCTACGGCCTCGGTGATCTTGTTGATGGCAATGGCCTCGGCTTCGGCCTTGCGGATGCGTGCCTGGGCCTCACCCTCGGCGATGAGGATGGCCTGTTGCTTGTCGGCTTCGGCCCGGTTGATGGTCGAGGCCTTCTCGCCCTCTGACTGCAGGATGGCGGCTTGCTTCTCACCCTCGCTGGTCAGTATCGTTGCGCGCTTGTTGCGCTCAGCCTGCATCTGCTTCTCCATGGCCTGGAGGACGCTCTCGGGCGGCGTGATGTCCTGCAGCTCGACGCGGTTGACCTTGATGCCCCATTTGTTGGTGGCGTCGTCGAGCACGGCGCGGAGCTTGGTGTTGATGGTGTCGCGCGAGGTGAGGGTCTGGTCCAGCTCCATCTCTCCGATGATGTTGCGGAGCGTGGTCTGGGTCAGTTTCTCTATGGCGTTGGGCAGGTTGTTGATCTCATAGACCGCCTTGAAGGGATCGACAATCTGAAAATAGAGCAGCGCGTTGATCTGCATCTGGATGTTGTCCTTCGTGATGACGTTTTGGCGTGCGAAGTCATAGACTTGTTCGCGCAGGTCGATGGTGCTGGTATAGACATAGCGTCCGCCCTTGACGGCCACCACCTCCTTGGCGTGGTCGAGGAAGGGCATGATGATGTTGATACCCGGCTGCAACGTGGCGTAATACTTACCGAGACGCTCGATAACTTTGGTCTCGCTCTGAGAAATGATCACAACGGCCTTCATGGTGAAGAAGATGACCAGAAGAACGATGGCTCCAAGAACATAGGGTGCTATTGACATAATCGTAAAGTGTTAAGGTTGAATATACTTGGTTTCTGTTTTGGATCTTATGCTTCCTCGACGGTGATGATGATGGAGTCGATGCTGAGCACGCGGGCCTTCATGCCGTTTTCGACGGGGTGGCCGTCGCGCGTCTTTGCCTTCCAACTGTCGCCGTCGATCTGCACGCGACCATAGCCGTTGGCCTCGATCGGTTCGGTGACGCGTCCGATGCGCCCGATGAGGGCGTCCACATTGCTTACGCGGCGGTCCTCGCCTTTGTGAAACCAGCGTAGGGCCACCGGTCTGAGGAAGAAAATGCTCAGCAAGGTGGTGATCGCAAAGACAATGATCTGAATCGTCAGACTGTCGGTAAAGACTGATGAAATAGACGCAAAGAGGCCGCCGACTGCAAAGCAGACAATAAAGAAGTCACCATTGGTCAGTTCGAGCAGCAGGCATAGGAGGCTGATGAGCAGCCAGGCCAACCAAAGGTTTTGTGCAAAGTAATCGATCATAGTCGTTATTTTTGTGTTAGTTATTTTTGCCGAGTGCAGCTTATCTTATGCAAAGATATGGAAAAATATTGGTATTCCATTTCTTTTTCATCACTTTTTTATTCTGTTTTTTGAATATCTTCAAAAATAGTGTGTGGAGCGGGATGGAAGACTGGGGAAAAGTGCTTTTGGACCATGTTGTGAGGAAGCGGTAAACGAATAGGGCCTCTGTCGTTTTTCCCAAAAAAAGATTAAATATAAAGAGGATTTCTTGGTGGAGAAAGGAAAAAATCGTACTTTTGCAGTTCAAAAACATGTTTGTAGCGTGAAAATAAAGGAAGTAATCGCTGCCCTTGAACGATTCGCGCCTCTGCCCTTGCAGGCTGGCTTCGACAATGCTGGCCTACAGGTTGGACTGACAGAGGCGGAGGTGTCAGGGGCTTTATTGTGTCTTGACGTGACGGAGGCCATCGTTGACGAGGCCATCGCGCGCGGTTGTAATCTGATTGTTTCCCACCATCCCCTCATCTTCCGCAAACTGTCGTGCATATCGGACGGCGACTATGTGCAGCGGACGGTCTTCAAGGCCATCCAGCGTGGCATCGTCATCGTGTCGATGCATACTAATATGGATAGTGCCGTGGGGGGCGTCAACTATAAGATCGCTGAGAAGTTGGGTCTCCAGGACCTCTCTTTCATCGGGCAGCAGCAAGAGGTGGAAGGCGTCTCGGGAGGCGAGGGCGTGATTGGTCGCTTTGCGAAGCCGGTAGCTGCCGACGACCTGGTGCTCCTGCTGAAGAAAGAGTTTGGTGTGGAGTGTGTCCAGGCCAACCAGTTGTTGCGCCGCCCCATAGAGAAGGTGGCCCTTTGTGGCGGATCGGGAGCTTTTCTGCTGCCTGAGGCCGTACGGTTGGGTGCCGATGCGTTTGTCACGGGAGAGATGCACTACCACGAATTCTTTGGGCGGGAGCAGCAGATACAAATCTGCGTGATCGGTCATTATCAGAGCGAGCAATATACATCGGAGATCTTCCGTGAGATCATCATGCGTGAGTGTGTGGGCGTGCCTTGCTACATCACGTCGGTCAACACCAACCCAATCCTTTATCTTTAATAAGGTATATAGTAAGAAACAAATAAGGACAAGAATACTTATGGCAAAGAAAGAAGCAAAAGAAATGTCGGTAGAGCAGAAGCTGCAGGCTCTTTATGAACTGCAGACGACGCTTACGGCTATCGACGAGAAGCGTGCGTTGCGTGGCGAGTTGCCGCTGGAGGTGCAGGACCTGGAGGACGAGATCGCTGGTCTCGACACCCGTATCGAGAAAATCGACACAGAAATCAAGGAGTTTCAGTCGGCTATCACGATGAAGAAGGGTGAGGTGCAGGAGGCACAGGCCAACCTGGAGCGTTACAACAACCAGCTCAATGAGGTGCGCAACAACCGCGAGTATGACTCGCTGAGCAAGCAGATCGATTACGAGCGTCTGGAGGTGGAACTTTGCAACAAGAAAATCAAGGAGGCAACGGACCAGGTGGCTTACCGTACCAACGACCTGGAGATAGCCAAGACCGAGCGCGAGGAGCGTCAGAAGGATCTTGACGAAAAAAAGAGCGAGCTGGAGGATATCCTGGCGGAGACCCGTGAGGAGGAGACCATGCTCAAGGAGCGTGCCAAGGACTTGGAAGTCAAGATCGAGCCGCGCCTCCTCAGTTCCTTCAAGCGCATCCGCAAGAGTGCGCGCAACGGACTGGGTATCGTCTATGTGCAGCGTGACGCCTGTGGTGGCTGCTTCAATAAAATTCCGCCCCAGCGTCAGCTCGACATCAAGATGCACAAGAAGATCATCGTCTGTGAGTATTGTGGACGCATCCTGATCGATCCGGAGTTGGCTGGCGTCAAGGTGGAGAACGGAAAGGCTGAAAAGCCGAAGCGCAAGCGCAGTACCCGCCGCAAGGCTGACACCGAGGAGAAGAAGGAAGCATAAGGTTTCTTCGGCTTATATTCCTTATACTCCTACATAAAACTACAAGTACATAAAAACAACGAGTACGTCAAGTAACGAGCCCGTCGCTCTCCGAATATGGTGGTGACGGGCTTGTTGTATATAGGTGGTTTGGCGTGTATTCCTGTTCAGTTTACTGTGTACTTGACAGGATTATTATCCAGTGGAGTAGGAGGGGAAAGACTTAAGGCGAGTGTTGATACAAAAATCCCCAGTACGATGACCGCACTGGGGATTCGATGTGATATTACTTGAAGGGAATGGTCCCTTGGTGTAATCTTCTGTCTATTGTCTATGATTACTTGACGTAAACGATAGCCAGACGGTTAGAGGTAGTGCCCTGAACGCCCTTACCAGTAGCCTCGTCGACGATCACGCCACGACCCTTGAGGTACTTAGCGACCACGTCGGCACGAGCCTGAGACAGACGGTCGTTGATCTCCTTAGAACCCTCAGGAGAAGCAGTACCGACAACCTGAACGTGTGAACCTTCCTTGACAGCGTCGAGAGCCTTCTTGGCGTCGTTGGTGAGAGCAGACTTGCCCTGAGCGAAGGTGACGAAGATGAGGTCAGAAACGCTGACAGTCTTAGCTGCGGGAGCAGGAACCTCTACGCGCTTCTCAACAACCTTCTCGATCACCTCCGGCTTGCGGTTGCGGAGCTCGTTGATCTGAGCGTTGAGAGCGTCGATCTCGGCCTGGTCGCGCGGAGTAACGATCACGAAGTTGTGCGTGCCGTTGCTGTTGCCGAACTTGTAGTTGATACCGAGGTTGAGCTGGAAGGCGCTACGGTTGAGGTTGTACTCGGTGTCATCATCGAAGCCGGTGGCGTGCGTGCCAGCGACAGCGTAGTTGATAGACGGCTCAAGGTAGAGCTGCCAAGCCTTGTTGGAACCGAAGTTGTAGGTGAAGTCGAGACCCAACTTAGAGGTGAGCTGGTCGTTCTTCTCGAGGAAAGACTCACCAGGACCGTAGGCGTGACCCCAGCCGAGGCCAGCTACTGCGATCACCTCGAAGGGACGCGGCTCGCCCTTGTAGCCAGCAACCCAGTTGCTGACGTTGATGGTACCGAGCAGGCTCACGTTGCTATAGGTGACAACCGTGTGCGGCTTGCGGACAGGCTCTGGAACCCATGCCTTTGAGTTGAAGTATGCTGTTCCCTCAGCAGCCAAACCGAAGACCGGAGTGAACCAACGGCCGATGCGGAGGCTGGCGTTGGGGTTCAGACCGCTAAGCCACTTGTGGCCAGTTGTCTTGGTTGAAAGACCACCATTGATACCGACGTAGAAGTTGTCGAAAGTCTTGCTTTCCTGCACAGTCTGTGCTGATGCCGAAACTGCGAAAAGCGCAGAGGCCATCATCAAAACGAACTTTTTCATGTCTCTCTAAATTTAAAATTTTATGTTATGAAAGTTTATTCTCTCAATCATTTCGGGTGCAAAGTAAAGAAAAAAAACCGATATGAACAAATATTTAGGGGGTAAAAAGACGTTTGGTAATCATAAATAGGGAAAAACCTATAAGAATAGGGGAATTACCGAACACTTTCTCCCTTTCCAGACGAGGCAACTTTACATATTGTCTCTATATCACCCAGAAGCTCCTTTTATAGGACAAGGGCGAGAAAACATCTTTATAAATCAAGGGTAATAAATATAGATCAAGGGAGAGGAAGCGCCAAGATGGATGCGGCGTTTCTTCTCCCTTGTGTCTATATCGGGTAGGGCTCTACGGGGCAGGGTAAAGGATGAAACCTTGGAATGCCAAACCTTGAGAGCCTTCCCTGTCTATCTTGTCTTGAATTAGAACTCCTTCTTCTCGATGATCTTCATACCCTCGCTCACGGCCTCCATGTTGAGAGGAATGAGCTTGTGGTGGCGCTCCGGGAGCGACTTGAAGAGAGCCTTGTTCAAGCCCTCGGTGCTCACAACGGGGCAAACTTTGAGCAGACCGCCCAAAACGATCATGTTGAACACCTTGGAGTTCTTCATCTCGGCAGCCTTGTCCGTAGCATCAATCTGATAGACCGTGATGTCCTTGCGGGTCGGCGGGTTGATGATACCGTTGCCATCGTAGATGAGGATACCGCCCGGCTTCACCTTTGACTCGAACTTGTCGAGGGAAGGCTGGTTGAGGACGATAGCCACATCGTACTTGCTGAGAATCGGTGAGGAAATGCGCTCGTCGCTGACGATGACGGTCACACTGGCCGTACCACCACGCTGCTCCGGACCGTAGGCCGGCATCCACGTCACCTCTTTATTTTCCATCAGTCCGGAGTAAGCCAGAATCTTTCCCATTGAGAGGCAACCCTGTCCTCCGAAACCGCTGATAATGATTTCTGTTTTCATAATTGCTGTTTCTTGTGTTAAGAGAAGGAATGATGATTAGAGCTCGGGAATCTCCTGGTCGAGGGTGTCCTTCATGTCACCCTTGATGTACTCCTTGAACATGTTCTCACGCATCCACTCGTTGGCCTTGACCGGTGAGAGCTTCCAGCCCGTGTTGCACGTTGCCACGATTTCGATGAGGCAGCTTCCCTTGCCAGCCATGTTGGCCTCGAAGGCTTTACGGATGGCCTTCTTGGCCTGGCGGATAGAGGCTACGGTGTCAACGCTCTGGCGTGTGACGTAGCGGGTACCCTTGAGGTGGCTTGCCAGCTCCGTGATGTTGAGGTTCCAGCCGTGGATCTTCGGATCGCGGCCGTAGGGGCACGTGACGGTCTTCTGGCCGATCAGCGTGGTGGGAGCCATCTGACCACCCGTCATACCGTAGATGGCGTTGTTGATGAAGATCATCGTGATGTGCTCGCCACGGTTGAGAGCGTGGAGCGTCTCAGCACTACCGATACAAGCCATATCGCCGTCGCCCTGGTAGGTGAACACCAGGCGGTCGGGCCATACGCGCTTGATAGCCGTAGCCACAGCGGGAGCGCGTCCGTGGGCTGCCTCAGACCAGTCGATGTCGAGGTAGCGGTATGCGAACACGGAGCAACCTACCGGGCATACACCGACGGTCTTGTCCTCCATGCCCATCTCCTCGATGACCTCGGCCACGAGCTTATGGACTACACCGTGAGAACATCCCGGACAGTAGTGCATCGGGACGTTGTTCATCAGTTTTGGTTTCTTATATACCAGATTCTCTGGTGCAATAATGTCGTTTGCCATTTGATTCTTCTTTTTAAGGGAAAGCCGGTTGATAGCCGGTTATCCATTTGATTCGACTATTTTACCAACTTCGTTTTCAGTGCGTCAACAATCTCCTCGGGTGAAGGAACGATACCACCCAGGCGGCCGAAGTGCTCCACGGGGATGGCACCATTGACTGCCAAGCGGACATCCTCGACCATCTGGCCGGCGTTGAACTCGCTCACGAGGATACCCTTCTTGTTCTTGGCAAGCTCCTCGATCTGCTTGGTCGGGAACGGCCACAAGGTGATCGGACGGAAGAGACCTACCTTCAGGCCTTCCTCGCGGGCCAACTCCATGGCCTTCTCGCCGATACGGGCTGCAGAACCGAAGCTGACGATGATGTAGTCGGCGTCCTCACACTGCTGAGTCTCGTAGCGAACTTCATTGTTGCGGATCTCCTCATACTTGGCCTGGAGGGCGAGGTTGCGCTCCTCCATCACCTCGGGCTTCAGCTCCAAGGAAGTCATGATGTTCGGATCGCGATCCGGCGTGCGGCCGAAGGTGGCCCACGGGTAGCGCTTCTTCACCTCCTCGTCAGAGAGGCGGGGCTTCTCGTCGGGGAGAACGACCTTCTCCATCATCTGACCGATGACACCATCGGAGAGAATCATGGCCGGGCAGCGATACTTGAACGCCAGCTCGAAGGAAAGGTCTACGAAGTCTGCCATCTCCTGGACAGAGTTCGGGGCAAGCACGATGACATAGTAGTCGCCGTTGCCACCACCACGAGTTGACTGGAAATAGTCGGACTGTGAAGGCTGGATCGTACCCAGACCAGGACCGCCACGCTGCACGTTGACGATGACACCAGGAATCTCGGCACCAGCCATGTAGGAAATACCCTCCTGCATCAGGGACACACCCGGTGAGGAGGAGGTCGTGACGCAACGCTTACCAGCACCAGCGCCACCATAGACCATATTGATAGAGGCCACCTCGCTCTCAGCCTGGACTACTACCATGCCGGTGGTCTCCCAAGGCTTCAGGGCGGAGAGGGTCTCGATAATCTCTGTTTGCGGGGTAATAGGGTATCCGAAGAAGGCGTCGGCACCGCAGCGAATCAGCGCGTGTGCGATAGCCTCATTACCCTTCATCAATTTTACTTCTTTCTCAGCCATACCTTATTCCTCCACTTTTTTCTTATAAACAGTAATACATCCGTCCGGGCAAACAATGGCGCATGAAGCGCAGCCAATACATTTGTCGGCGAAAACAGGCTCCGCGTACGGATAGCCGTGAACGTTGACTTTCTTCTGTGCCAGTTGGATCACATCCTTCGGGCATGCAACGATGCACAGTTGGCATCCCTTGCAACGCTCGGTGTCGACCACAATCGCACCTTTAATCTTGCTCATATTGATTTGAATTTTTTAGTTAAGTCGTTGGGACAGAGCTGCGTCCGCCCCGAGCGGCCTTGATTAGGGATTATATGCGTCTTTATGATAGAAGTTCAGAATGTCGTCAATCATCTTCTTGGCTTCCACGGCTGGCGACTCGGCGTCGAGCTCGATGGCTTCCAAGTAGCAGTCGATGGCGTGTTTCCAGTCGCCCTGCTTGCGATATTCGTTACCTTTCTGATACCATTCCTCGGCAGTCATGGGCTCCATTACTTATAGTACTCCTTCTTGCCTGCTGCCAAGGTGTTCTTCATCAGCGAGCAGATGGTCATGGGACCAACGCCGCCCGGTACGGGCGTGATGTAGGAACACTTCGGTGCTACCTCGTCAAACTTCACGTCGCCGCAGAGGCGGAAGCCGCTCTTGCGGGTCGCATCGGGCACGCGCGTCGTGCCGACATCGATGACGACAGCGCCTTCTTTCACCATGTCGGCCGTGACAAACTCGGGACGGCCAATGGCGGCGATGACGATGTCGGCCTCACGGCACTCTTCTTTCAGCGTGGCCGAGCGGGAGTGGCAAACCGTGACCGTGGCGTCGCCATAGCACTTCTGCATCATCAGCGAGGCCATCGGCTTGCCGACGATGTTGCTGCGTCCGAGAATGACACACTTCTTGCCAGAAGTCTTGATATTGTAACGGTCCAGAAGGGTCATGATGCCCAGCGGAGTAGCAGAGATGAAGCAAGGCAGTCCGATGTCCATGCGACCGACGTTGATGGGGTGGAAACCGTCCACGTCCTTGCGGTAGTCGATAGCCATGATGACCTTTTGCTCATCGATATGCTTCGGCAGCGGCAGCTGAACGATGAAGCCATCGACATCCTCGTCTTTGTTGAGGCGGTCAACACAAGCCAGCAGCTCTTCCTCCGTCACGTCATCCTCATAGCGGATGAGCGTCGAGGTAAAACCGCACTGCTCGCAGGAGATAACCTTGTTTTTCACGTACGTCTCAGAGCCGCCGTCGCGTCCTACGAGGACAGCGGCCAGATGAGGACGTTTGCCACCAGCGGCGACAATCTTGCTCACTTCGTCGGCAATTTCGGCCTTGATGGCCGTTGCAGTAGCTTTACCGTCAATCAGTTCCATATGGTTAGGTGTTGTTATGGGAACACGGTGGCCTGTCCAGCCCTTCCTAAGGTGTGGGCTACGGATGGTCTCGCGTCCCCGCGTTTATAATCTTTTTTTTTCGTTCTGTCCCACCCGTGAGGGGCGGGGCAGGGGAAATTTCTGTTTGGTTTTTAGTTGAATGGTTGGCGCGCCATCACAGTATGTCCGCAATACGATGCTACCGTATGTACGTTTATACTATATATAATGAACGCGCGCGAACCATATTTAATACATGAGGACTAATTCATGGGGGGCATACCTGAGCCCTTCATGTTTTTCATTCGTCCCATCATGCCCTTCATGTTGGCACCCGTGACCATCTTCATCATCTTGCGGGTCTGGTCAAACTGCTTGATGAGCTTGTTCACCTCCTGGATGCTCGTGCCCGATCCCGACGCGATACGGCGGCGGCGTGAGGTGTTGAGCACCTCGGGATGTGTGCGCTCCTGCGGAGTCATGCTCTGGATGATGGCTTCGATGCCCTTGAAGGCGTTGTCGTCGATATCGACGTCGCGGATGGCTTTGCCCACACCAGGGATCATGCTGGCCAACTCCTTGATGTTGCCCATCTTCTTGATCTGCTGGATCTGATTGTAGAAGTCGTTGAAGTCGAACTGGTTTTTGCGAATCTTCTTCTCCAGTCGCTTGGCTTCTTCCTCATCAAATTGCTCCTGGGCGCGCTCCACCAGCGAGACCACGTCGCCCATGCCGAGGATTCGGTCGGCCATACGGGCTGGGTGGAACAGGTCGATGGCTTCCATCTTCTCGCCCGTACCAATAAACTTGATGGGCTTGGTCACCACCGTGCGGATACTCAGCGCGGCACCGCCGCGGGTATCGCCGTCGAGCTTGGTCAGCACCACACCGTCGAAGTCCAGGCGGTCGTTGAAGGTCTTGGCCGTGTTGACGGCATCCTGTCCCGTCATGGAGTCCACGACAAACAAGGTCTCGTCGGGACGAACATGATTCTTCAGACTTTCTATCTCGGCCATCATCTGCTCGTCCACTGCCAAGCGTCCGGCGGTATCGATGATTACCGTGTCGTAGCCTTTCGCCTTGGCCTCCTGGAGGGCGTGGTCTGCTATCTCGTTGACGTTCTTGTTGTCGTCCTCAGCATAGACGGGCACGTCTATCTGGCTTCCCACCACGCGCAACTGCTCGATGGCGGCAGGACGATACACGTCGCAACCCACCAGCAGGGGCTTGCGGTGGTCTTTCTGCTTGAGCATGTTGGCGAGCTTGCCGCTGAACGTGGTCTTGCCCGAACCTTGCAGACCGCTCATCAGGATGATGGCGGGCTTGTTGGTCAGTTTGATGCCGACAGTCTCGCCACCCATGAGCTCAGCCAGCTCGTCGTGGACAATCTTCACCATGAGCTGGCCTGGCTTGACGGCGGTCAGCACGTTCATGCCCAATGCTTTGCGCTTCACGTCGTCCGTGAAACTCTTGGCCACTTTGTAGTTGACATCCGCATCGAGCAGCGCGCGGCGCACGTCCTTCAGCGTCTCGGCGACATTGATCTCGGTGATTTTTCCCTCACCTTTCAGTATCTTAAATGACCGTTCAAGTCGGTCGCTTAGATTCTCAAACATTCTTCAGCTGTTTGGTATGGTTGTTTTCTATACTGTATTATTTGTTTCGCAAAGGTAATGAAAAAATCTCATACCACAAACAAGCGATACCCATTTTTTGGTATTTTCAAGCGTTTTTTTATTTCCTTTCCATCCATTGGCCTCCCAGATTGCATGAGAAATCTGGTTTTTGGCAGGGTGAAAAGAGTTCTTATGCTTAAAAAAGCAAAATATAACCAGCGATTTTTGGTGTATTCATTATTTCTACTTACATTCGCACGCCAAAAAGATAACTTGCCGTCTTGAGGAGTCCGTATGGTCCGGTCGAGGTGGCAAATCGCGTCTTATTGGTCTCAAAAAACAGATAAGGAAATAGAAAAATGGAATACTATCTTAGTGTGGGCAGCGAGAAGCGTGGCCCTTACAGCGTGGCCGAGTTGGCAGCTCGTGGCATCGGTGCGGAGTCGTTGGTGATGGCTGCTGATGGCGGATCATGGCAACCCGCCTGGCAGGTGGAAGCGCTTCGACCGATTCTCCTTCAGCAGACGGCTGCGCAGCAGTCTCAACCGATCATGGACTCAGGGGTTAATATTTCCTCAGGTCCTGGCGTAAGCAGTCCCTCGGGCCCGGGGGTAAGCAATGCTTCGGGAGGGGAGCAAGTTATCGTCGGCGAAAGGATAGGGGAGGGCCCCGATGTGGTCCAAGGCTACGCTCCGCAGCCTTCCGCGCAGCCTGAGAGCGAGCGCACCGTTCCTCCATCCGTTGACCGTGGATCCCGTAAGCATCGGGGTGGTTGCTTGTGGGTGGTGCTGGCGATGTTGCTCTTGTTGGCAGGACTGCTGGTGGCCACTTGTCCGAAACCCGAGCAGCACGCCGAGGCCATCTCGGGTGTAGTGGCGGAAACGATGGGCGAGGCCCTGCAGATCGACTCCATAGACTCCGACGATCCCTTCTCGACGGCCATGAAGTCCTTGGCCGGAGGTGCCACCCGCCAGGTGGTGGCGATGGTGGTCGGCAACGCGCTCACGGTGGACAACTACTTGGTCTGTTCGCTGGGACGCATCCACTACGCCGACAAGGCTCCCGTGGTCTCTGTGGGTGTGCTGGGCCATGTGTTCACCATCGACAAGTCGTCGCTCAAACAATTGGCTCATCGCTATGCGGAGGAGACCAAGCGGCGCTTGGAGGAAAATGTCAAGCAGAAAGTGCGCGAGAGCATCACCCTGCCCATTGGCCGCATGCTTGACGAAGCTATGGGCGGACTGATGGACGAGTTGGCGGGAGAGTTGTTCGGACGCCAAGGCCATCAGGATGAGCCTGCGCAGGATGACGAAGATGTCATGATGGATAGCATCTGAGATCTGACTGTCCGTATTGCGTTTTCGCAAATTGAAACGCAACAAGGCAGAGGAAATGTGCTCCTCCGTAGGGGCCCATTCCCTCTGCCTTGTTAGTTGTGGGTAAAACGTTAGCCTTTGTTCCGGGCTAGTTTCGGCTTTGTTTCGAGCTAGTTCCGGCTTTGTTTTAGAAAAAACACCCATATCTTTTGCTTGTTTCGATTCTTTTGTGTAATTTTGAAGCCGTTAACGCCTTTGGAGAGACGTAATTAAAGACTATCGTTGGCGACTCCAGGGCACATAGAATACTTTTTAGACAACACATCATGAGGAAACGTATTCATCGTTTTGCATTGTTGCTCGTAGCTCTGACGCTGGCTCTGCCGATCTGCGCGCAGGCCGTTGGCGAGGGCGACGGTTGGGGTGCTGGAGCCATCCATGTACCCAAGAACTTCAAGTTCAGCAAGTTGGTCAACCACGGTAAGGGTGGCGTGCCCCCTGTAGCCACAGGGACCAAGGGTCGCAAGGCCCGCCAGGCAAGTCAGGTGCTGAAGGCACCGCAGCATTCCGTGTTTTACGCCAATGCACTGGGCGACTACATGGGACTGATGTCCTATGATCCGGCCACGCCCACCGACGTGACCACTTACGCGCCGTTTGACAAGTCGCTGTTCAATGCAGGCTCCACCATCAAGGACGGCAAGCTTTGCGGACTTTATCTCGACCAGTCCATGATCGAGTATGGCATCATCTTCCTGTGGTACGGGTGGTTCGACCTGGAGACGGGCGAGTATGATGGAGAAGTGACCAATGTCTCCAACCGGAGCCTGATCGCTTATGCCACCGCCACCGACCCCAAAACGGGCGAGGTGTTTGGTGAGTTTACTGATCAGACGATGCAGAGCTGGGAGTTTGGTGTGGTCGATTACGACACCAAGACCCGCACCACGATCGCAGAGACCGACAATCTCTACTTGGCGATGGGAATCACCAGCCAGGGCGACTGCTACGGTATCACCGACGATGGCGACCTCTACCGCATCGATCGCACCACGGGCGAGGAGACCCGTATCGGCTCGACGGGAGTCCGTATCACGGATGCCAGCGGAATGGCCTATTCCCAGGGTGCCGTCGTCGATCCCAAGACCGATGTGTTCTATTGGGCTGCCACCGACGCCAACGGTGAGTGTACGCTCTACACGGTGGACCTGGACGATGCTTCCGTCACGCGCGTGTGTGCCTCTCCTTATCAGCAGCTCGCGCTCAATGTGCTGCCGCCGTTGGCCGAAGACAAGGCTCCTGCTGCCATCCATGACTTTGCGGTCCATTTTGATGCTCCCGCCACTTCCGGCACGGCCACGTTCACGCTCCCCACGAAGACCTTTGATGGCGATGACAACCTGACGGGCCAGCTTACCTACGAGATCAAGGCCAACGGCAGCGTTGTGGCCACGGCCCAGGCTGCTCCGGGTGCAAAGGTCAATGCCACGTTGAGCAACCTGCCAGAGGGAGAGACGGAGTTTGTCCTGGTTGCCAAGAACAGTGTGGGACCGAGCCCGAAGGCTACTGCCGAGATCTATGTCGGCTACGATCAGCCGCTGGCTCCCACGGAGGTCACGCTCAAGCAGGGCCAGGGCAACAAGGCCACACTCTCGTGGGTCGCTCCCACGACGGGACTCCACGAGGGCTACATGGGCAACCTTACCTATAATATTTATCGCGTGAAAGGCGGGGAGCATACGGCCTTCCGCCAGGGCGTGACTGCCAACAGTCTTCAGATAGACCTGGCGAGCGGCTCTGCCCTCACCAGCTACCAGTACTCGGTCGAGGCCGTCAACACGACGCAGACCAGTGCCCGCACGCTGAGCAACAATCTGGTCGTGGGCGATCCGCTGGAGGTGCCGTTCTTCGACGACTTCCCCGAAGGCATAGACAACTACACCATCGTGGATGCCAATCATGACGGCTCCACTTGGTCGTGGGATAGCTACTACAAGGCCGCACGCTACAATGCTGACCCCGAGAATAGTGGCAACGATTGGCTCATCACGCCTCCCATCCATCTGGAGAAGGGTCGCAACTATGTGGTCAGCTACAAGGCTTGTGTAGCCCGCTCCTATTTCCCCGAGCACCTGGAAGTGTATTGGGGCAAGGGTACGACGGTGGCAGAACTGGACCAGGTGATCACCGAAGATACCGAACTGGACAATACGGAGAACCGTCTCTTCGAGAAAGTGATCACGGCGCCCGAGGATGGTACCTATTATATCGGTTTCCACGCCACCTCCAATCCGGCTTCCATCAATATCTTCATCGACTCGGTCAGTGTGAGCCCGGGTTGTGATCCTGCTTCGCCCGCACAGGTGGAGAACCTGAAGGTCACGCCCGACCAGACGGGTGAACTGAAGGTGACGCTGGACTTCAATCTTCCGACGAAGACGTACAACGGCGCTGAGCTGACGGCCATTACCCGCTACGAGGTGCTGAAAGGCGACGCCGTGCTTGCTCAGCAAGAGGGTGGCCTCCGTCCTGGCGATGCTGTGAGCGTCGTGGACGAGAATGCTGTCAAGGGTGTGAACACCTATCGCATCTATTGCTACAACGAGGCTGGGCAGGGCGCGCGTACAGATGCGACGACCTACGCTGGCCTCGACTATCCCGCTCCTCCCGTTGTCCACGCCGACGACCAGCAGACGCAGGTGCGCCTCTATTGGGAGCCTGTCACGGGTCTCTATGGCGGAGTGATCAACCAGAAGGATGTTGCTTGCCGCATTTATGACCTGGAGGACGAAAACACCGTCACCGACCAGATCGGAGTGATCGGTGGTGGAGCCACGGAGTTTACCGTCAAAGACTTGAACACCGACGAGGGCGTACAGCAGTTTAAGTGGTGGGCCGTCCGTGCTTTCAACACCCTCGGATCGAGCGGTTTCGGCAAGGTGTCGATGCTCGTGGGTGAGCCCTATGCGCTTCCCTACCGTCAGAGTTTCGCCAATCAGAATCAGGGTGGCCACATCCTTATTATGTATGTCGGTGCTGGCATGAATGCTGGTTTCACTACGTTTGACACCTTTGACAACGACAATGGCGCGGTCAGCTTCAACGCCACTACGCCGTCGCAAACGCTCGTCGTGTTTGGAAAGGTAGCTGCCACCAGCACCACCTCGCCTGTGATGAAGTTCTACTACAAGGCACCGACTGATATTCCCGCACGCCTTTTTGTCAACTTCAAGCAGCCTAACGGCACGGAGACAGACGTGGTCTGGGAGGCCGACCTATCGGAGAACTTCCGTGAGGGATGGCAGGAGGTGCAGTTTGACCTGCCCGACTCGCTCTTCCAGTCTCGCTACTTCATCCCGCAACTCAAGATTGTGGCCGATGAGGCGATGGAGGAGGACCAGCAGATCATCATCGACAACTTCACCATCGGAAGTCTTGCCGACGGCATCTCGATTGTCGATAACAAAACTGACACCCGTCGCTACAACGTCTTCACCACGGATGGCCGACAGGTGCTTCTCCAGGCGGAGTCGCTCCGTGGTCTCCGTCCAGGCGTCTATGTGATCAATGGCCGTACCACGATCGTGCGCTAATCTCACTGGCTTTTGGACCTAGTAGAAATTATCCTGCCTGAATGAATAGCAGGGTAGGGTGATTTCTGCTATGGCTAAAGCCGCGTCACATAGGGGGCAGTTCTCATTTTGAGGACTGTCCTTTTCTATTTTGTGTGCCGTCAGTGGAGCCTCACAAAGCCACATGTCGGATGAGAAATGTGGTACTATGATGCTTTTCTGTTCTGAGTTTTTCTTGATTTCTAAGAAAAATGCGTAATTTTGTACCTTTAAAGCAAAAAATATATGAGGAGATACAGACAAGTCATACGTTTTGCGTTCTTTTCCCTGATTTTATTGGGAATGTCTATCTGTTGTAAGGCGTCGCTTCAACCAGAGTATTACTATCAGTGGATGTCGCTTTCTTCAGAGCAGTTGCTTAAGATGGGAAATCAATACTGCTTCAATACTCAAGCTCCCGACAGTGCCTTGGCTTGCTATACCATTGTGTCCAACCGTTATAGCAAGTATATGAGCAAACAGCAACGTCGCGATTGTGTCCGTGCTAATATAGGAAAGTGGTATGTTTATTTCTTCTGCTTCTTCGATTATGCCAAATCTTACGAGAGCCTTTCCAAGGCCGAGGAGCTCTCCACGGATATGCCCGAGGCTATTTCCCGCATTTATCTCAATTTTGGTGCTATGTATCAGACGATGGCCGAGCAGGGAAAAGACCAGAAAACCTTGCGTAAAGCTCTTTCTTATTATAAAAAATGCTTTGCAGTCAGTATTAAAGCGAAGATTGAGGATTTCGATATGGCTTTTGCCAATATTGTGTCAGTGAGCAGTGACTTGGGAGAATTGTCCCGTATTGCGACCATCCGCAATCAGTACGCCCAACTTGAGAAGCAACATTCCAGTGTAGTTCGTCGCTATGCCTTGTTGCTCTATGATGGCAATAGCTACTTGGCCAAGCGGCAGTATGCCAAGGCCGAAACGTGCTATCGCCAACAAGAGGTGCTTGTAAAGGATGATCCCTCCCGCTTGCGATATCTTATCTTTGCCAAAATTAATTGTGCTAAAACGCGGAGGCTGCAAGGTGACATGGCCGGCGCAGGTCAACTGCTACACGAAGCCCTCTCCCTCGCCGCCCATTCCAACATGAAAGATGCCGAGCTTGAACTGTACGACCATTTGGCGGAGCTTTATGCGCTGCAAGGAGATATACTTGGAGAGAATCGGTTTCGCAACAATTACCTTGCGTTGAAGGATACCTTGCTCAACTATCGACAGCTGATGAGCGTCAGTGAGATGCGCTTTGTCAATAGCATGAAGCGTGTCGATGAGCAAATGGCGCAGATGGAGCTGCGCCGTCAGCGTCAACTGCTTATCCTTGGCGTAGTGATTGGTGCGGCGCTACTCATTCTTTGTTTTCTGTTGGTTCTTTGGCGAAAGAATAAACGGCTACGTGAGCAGAACAAAAACCTGTATACGAAGACTCTTGCCACCCTTCGTAATGAAGAGAAGGAACGTAAACGGTGTGATACTCTGGAGCAGGAACTGAGCCAAATCAAAGAGAGTATACCGCAAAGGAAGGAAAAATACACTTACAACAACCTTAGCAATGATGACAAACAGATACTGGCATCCCGCATTCTCCGCGTGATGGAGACCTGTGGGGAAATCTATTCGCCTGAGTTCAGCTTAGAGCGATTGAGCGAGTTGGTAGGATCACGCTACAAGCTGGTCTCGCAGGTCATCAATGAAACTTGTCAGATGAACTTTTCCACGTTTCTTAACGAGTACAGAGTCAAAGAAGCCTGCCGTCAAATGTCCGACCGCGAGCATTATGGCAACCTTACCATTGAGGCCATCTCGCAGGGAGTGGGGTTCAAGTCGCGTGCCTCGTTCATCAGTGCGTTTAAGAAGTTCACGGGTCTTACGCCCTCTCAGTTCCTCAAGATAGCTGACCGGGAAGGTTAGTTTCAGACGTGGTGCGATGGCAAGACATACGGTGCGAAGTATAGAAACTTGTCTTTGAACGTTTAGAAACCCGTTTTGATACATGTACAGGTCGTAAATTCTTGTGTATTATAGGACTATTGCATACTTTTGCCGACGTAAACATTAGTTCAAAACAATTTAACGACACAGAGTTATGAGAAAAAAGATCCGTTTACTTATCGCATTGTTCACACTTGGACAGGCTGCGATGGCACAGTCGCTCAATTCGGGCGAACAGCTCAAACAGAAGGAATCCTTTCCAAAGATGCCGCCAAAGACGGCGCTTGTCAAAGCCGATGCCGCTGCAACCCCATATTGGGTAGATGCCAAAAGTTATTATGACGCCAACAGGAGCTATTCCCGCGAGGATGGATGTTTGGACAGTTACCGTGCTGACTTGACTTTCAACGGTGATAAGGTGACGATAACTAATTTGGTGAACTTGGGCGAATTCCAAACGACCTCAACGAGTCCCATAGAGGGAACCTACGATTCTGCCGCTAAAACTATCACCATCAACACGCCTGGGTATGATTCTGAGCGTGCCGTGGCCGATTATGCCCACTATGGCGATTGTACCTATTTTGGCAATGATTGCTCCATCGTGCTTTTTGCGGGCGATTTCTCGACGGAGCCCGATAAAAACGGCCAGTACGGCCTGGAGACAACAGACAAGTTGGTCTTCGACGTGAGTGATGATCTTTCCACTATTACCCCGCGGACGGGTTTTGGCTTGTGGGTGCTTGTCAAAAAAAATGCTACGCCTTATGGTGCTATCCGCTTCTATCAGGGCGGTACGGTCGGCATAGAGAAGATGCCTGACGAGGCCAAACTAGCCTTTATTCCCTCTAACGTCCATTTCGAGGGTCCCAATGTCACCGTGGGCTCAATTCTGAAACAGTCAGTCCGTCTTGTCAATAAGGGTTTGAAAAGTACCAATTATACGGGTTTGGTTGACGGTAAGGGTTTGCGGCTTTTAGCTTACCAAAGTATTGATGCGGGCACCGTTCAGAATGTCTATGTGGAGTTCTCTCCTTCTAAGACAGGAGCGTATTCTGGCACCGTGCAAGTTAAGAATTCTCATGGCGAGAAAGCAGTGCTCAACGTGACCGCTACAGTGGGAGAAGCTCCCGATTATAGCAAAATTGTAAAGGAAGGTGATATTGCGTTCAGCATGGGCACAGACTTCCCGTTTGTCATTACCGACACAATCACGGGTTATCCCGTAGCAGTTGCCACCAATAAGGGTAATAATACTACTGCGACGTTGTTTGCCAACCTCGTCGTGCCTGAGGGCAAGGTGGGTCTTGTCAGCTGGAAAGGTTTCAAGAAGGGTAGCTATGGCAATGGCTTTACTATCCAGAACAATGACGATCAGGTGTTCAATGATGTCACTTCCCATGGTATGGATGGTGGTGAGTTTACGGATAATGTCGAAAATGCGCTTGCACTCAAACCAGGCACCTATGTACTCCAGTTCCAAAATATCACGAACAACGATTGGGCTAAAGATGCCGACGTGCGCTATCGCGCTTATATCTACGACATGGTGTTTCGCCTCTATGACCAGCAGGAGCATCTCGCGGTTTTGAAGCAGGACGCTTTGGACTTTGGCAACCATTTCTTCGATCAATTCTCTGTGCGAGATACGCTGACCGCCCAGTTGATCAACCTTGGTACGGAGTCGCTGAGCCTGACGAGCATTGACGGCGATGGAAGCTTCTCTGGTGTGATGAGCGGTGCTACGGCGGCGTTTTCAGAGGAACTGCCAGTGCAGATTGCTTTTGACTCCAAGGAACTCGGTGAGCAAAGCGGATTGGTGGTGCTCCATACCAATACTGGCTCGTACAGACTAACGTGCAAGGCATCCAACACTGCCATCCCTGTAGACTATCATCCTATTGTCACCAATGGTGATTTCTCGTTCAACACTTCAGCAGAATGGCCTTTCACTGTAGAGGGCAATAAGACATTCAACTCTACCGCAAAAAAGAGCAGTGACGGAAGTGAAAATTTGAATTCTTTTTTGGAAGCCTCTTTCGAAGTGCCTGAGAACAAGATTGGTGTGCTCTCATGGACGGGGCATAACAGCTCGAAGGATTTCTTCGAGTTCATGGGTTCAAGATCGTTGACCACGGGCACGCGCATCACGCTCGACGGTAGTATAAGCATAGAGTTTGCTGGTCCCGATGTAGATGCCAGCTCCACACAGTTTGCTCCCAAAGACTTGAAGTTTGGCCCTGGCCGGCATACCGTTCGCTTCTTCTATCTGAAGAAAGACTTAAAGCCAAATTATGATGACCGCGTGGATATTTCCAGTCTCTCCGTGACCTATACCGACGCGGTAAAGGGAGTGGAAAAGGCCAACGGCGAGGTCGTTCGCACGGAGTATTACACGCTCAACGGTCAACGTGTCGCAGAGCCGCAACAGGGACTCTATCTTGTCAAGACTATCTTTGCTGACGGTACGAGCCACACGGTGAAGGTATTGAGATAAATAGTATCATTCCTTGTTGAACAAGGACGGCACGAAGTGAATGCCGTCGCTATTAACTGGGCAGGTTGAAGGAGAAATAGTTCTTCTGCAACCTGCCCTTTTTCTTCTTTGGTGTAGCACCAAAATGGTGCAACCATATCTTAGCGTGACTTCAGCGAAGGTTGTGAATGTGTTCGGGAGTGATGATACCTTTTGTGTCAGTGTTTTCGCAGGACTGTTCGCCGTGGCCATTGGCTAATGGTGGGCGGAGCGTGTGATAGTACTAAAAATAGTTATTTCCTTTGCCGTTTACCCAAATAGGCTTACCTTTGCAATCTATTTTAAATAGAATGACATTGAATGAATAAATCTCAAAAACTAGTAGATTCGATTATTAAGGGAATCCAGGATAAGAAAGGCAGCGGCATTGTCGTTGCTGACCTGACACAAACCGATGGAGCCGTATGTAGTTACTTTATCATCTGCCAAGGCAACTCGCCGACACAGGTAGAGGCCATTGCTGGAAGCGTGGGCGACTACGTCAGGGAGGCAGAGGGTGAGAAGCCTGTCAGCTGCATTGGTTTGGGCCTGGCGCAGTGGGTCGCCATCGACTTCGTGGATGTGATGGTTCATATCTTCCTTCCCGAGACGAGGGAGTTTTATGACCTCGAGCATCTTTGGGAGGATGCGAAGCTGACGAGAATCCCGGATCTGGATTGAAAACTGACAACTTTATCTTTTCCAAGAGCTAATGGATAATCAAAAACCAATGAATACAGACAATGGGGGTGGACCGCGTATGCCCAAGTTCAATATGAACTGGATCTATGCTCTGGTCATCATATCGCTCGCCGTGGCCTTCTTCGCGACTGGTAAGGACGGAGGTTTGGGCAACACTTCGGTGAGCGTGGAGAAGGACTATACCCAGTTTGTCGAATATGTCAATAAGGGATGGGCCTCTCGTGTGGTCATCAATAAGAATGAGAGCACGCTCAAGATGTATGTCCGGCCCGAGCATATCAACGATATTTTCAAGGCCCATGTGAAGCAGACGGGCCCCAAGCCCTATGTGGTAGTGGAGATCGGTTCTGTTGACAACTTGGAGACGTTTCTCGGCCAAGCCATCAAGACCAAAAAAATCACTGGTTTCAGCTACAATAACGAGAAGGGCAATGTCTTCACCGACATTCTGTTGAGCCTTCTGCCCTGGGTGCTGCTCATCGCCTTCTGGATGTGGATGATGCGCAGGATGAGTGGCGGCGGAGGAGGTGCTGGTGGCATATTTAACGTCGGTAAGTCGAAAGCCAAGCTCTATGAGAAGGCTGACGAACTGAATATCACCTTCAAGGACGTGGCAGGTCAGGAAGGAGCCAAACAGGAGGTGCAGGAAATCGTAGAGTTTCTCAAGAATCCGAAGAAGTATACCGATGTGGGTGGCAAGATTCCCAAGGGAGCCCTCCTCATTGGTCCTCCGGGAACAGGTAAGACCTTGCTGGCCAAGGCCGTGGCAGGCGAAGCAGCTGTGCCTTTCTTCTCTATGAGTGGTTCCGACTTTGTCGAGATGTTTGTCGGTGTGGGTGCCAGTCGTGTCCGCGATGTCTTCAAGCAGGCCAAGGAGAAGGCTCCCTGTATTATCTTTATCGACGAGATCGATGCCGTGGGACGAGCACGCTCCAAAAATCCTGCTATGGGCGGCAACGATGAGCGCGAGAATACGCTCAATGCGCTGCTTACCGAGATGGATGGCTTCGGCAGCAACTCGGGCGTGATCGTCCTTGCGGCTACCAACCGTGTGGATATGCTTGACAAGGCGTTGCTTCGTGCGGGACGCTTCGACCGTCAGATACGTGTTGATCTGCCCGATCTGCCTGAGCGCAAGGCTATCTTCCAGGTACACATGAAGCCGCTGAAGCTCGACAAGAATATCGATTTGGACCTCTTGGCGCGTCAGACGCCTGGATTCTCGGGTGCCGATATTGCCAATGTCTGCAACGAGGCTGCCTTGATAGCGGCCCGCCATGACAAGAAGGAAGTGGGCTATCAGGACTTCCTCGATGCCGTCGATCGCATCGTTGGCGGACTGGAGAAGAAAACCAAAGTGATGACAGCGGACGAAAAGCGTACTATCGCCATCCATGAGGCTGGCCATGCCACGGTGAGCTGGTTCTGCGAGTTTGCCAACCCGCTGATCAAGGTGACCATCGTGCCGCGTGGACAAGCCCTCGGTGCAGCTTGGTACATGCCCGAGGAACGTCCTATTTCCACCAAGGAGCAGATGCTCGACGAGATGTGCTCGCTCTTAGGAGGACGTGCCGCCGAACAACTCTTCACGGGTCATATCTCGACGGGAGCCATGAATGATTTGGAGCGTGCCACGAAGGCTGCCTTTAGCATGGTGACTTATTATGGTATGAGCGACAAGCTCCCCAATATATGCTACTACGACAACAGCGAGTATGGTTTCCAAAAGCCTTACAGCGAAAAGACCGCATGCCTGATCGATGAAGAGGTGTTGAAGATAGTCAACCAGCTGTATGATCGTGCTAAGCAGATTCTCGACGAACACAAGGAGGGACACGCCCAGCTGGCCCAGTTGCTCGTGGAGAAGGAGGTCGTTATGGCGGAGGATGTGGAGCGCATCTTCGGCAAGCGTCCTTGGTCGAGCCGCACGCAGGAGTTGATGGCCGAGGAAGAGAAGAACGAGTTGCGACTGGAGAACATGCCTGAGGCGGTCAGAAAGGCCCAGGAGGAGCATGAGAAGGCGGAGGCCGAGAAAGACGACCACGCAGAAGACGACACAGAGGATAAGGAGAAGGAATGATGAGCGAAAAACAGAAAAATCTGATCATGCGATCTATCTTTGGTGCGCTCTTTGTAGCCATCATGGTGCTTGGCTTCACGCGTCCCCATTATATGGTCGTCCTCTTTGCAGTCATCACGGGCATGACGCTATGGGAATTTAGCGGACTGGTCAATGACCAAAAAGGCATCAGTGTCAACCGTTTTATTTCCACGGCGGCGGGAGTCTATTTCTTCGTGGCAGTGGCAGGGCAGCGTATGGGCTTCGTCGAAGGATTCAGTGCGTACATCCCCTACATTCTTTCGATTATCTATCTGTTCATCGCCGAACTCTATCTGAAGAATGAGAATCCGCTCCATTGTTGGGCTTACACGATGCTCGGACAGATGTATATTGCCCTCCCGTTCTCGATGGTCAACGTATTGGCTTTTCAGACCACTCCCGAGGGAATGCTCACGGTCGATATGCTTTTGCCCCTGAGCGTTTTTGTGCTCCTTTGGACCAACGATACGGGAGCCTATTGTGCTGGATCCTTGCTGGGAAAGCACAAGCTCTTTCCACGCGTCAGCCCAGGCAAATCCTGGGAGGGAAGCATTGGAGGCGGCGTGCTCGTGCTGGTTGTCTCCTACCTGATAGGGTGGTATGTCAATCAAGGAGCAGAACCCCATGTCCTCAATGAGTGGCAGTGGATGGGGCTCGGCCTGGTAGTCTGCGTCTTTGGCACGTGGGGCGACCTTGTGGAGAGTCTCCTCAAGCGCACCATCGGCGTCAAGGACAGTGGCAATGTAATCCCTGGTCATGGAGGCATGCTCGATCGCTTCGACTCGTCGCTCATGGCCCTTCCTGCAGCGGTGGTCTATCTCTATTCGCTGACGCTGTTGGGCTGATGCGGTGCAATTTTGAATAACAAACTAATAGAAAATAAAAATGTCACATCGTTTTATATCCGCAACCTATCAGTTGTACATTGAGGAGAATGGTCAGGAAGTGCTCAAAGAGCAAATCACCGAGGACCAGCCCCTCTCTATTTATACAGAGATAGGTATGCTCCTTCCCTCGTTCGAGACCCGTTTGGCAGAGTTTGTGACGGGGGTCGATTACGATTTTGTCCTTCCCCATGCCGAGGCCTATGGCGAGTACGACCCCAAAGGGCGTGCCACGCTCCCCAAGAAGATGTTCTCGCCCGATGGCGTCTTCGACGAGGCCAATGTCTTTGCTGGCGCAGTTATCCCCTTGGCCGACGAGAACGGTCAGCGCTATCTTGGCTATGTTGTCTCGGTGGACGACGACACGGTGACGGTGGATATGAACCATCCGCTCGCAGGCAAGGATCTCCATTTCAAGGGACGCATCCTCGAGAACCGCCCCGCTACCGAGGAGGAAGTCAACGACTTCGTCGAGAAGAGCAAGCAGCATCATTGCAGTGGACATTGCGGTGACTGCGGTGGCGGTTGTGGCGACGGTGGCGATTGCCATTGTGACGGCGACGGCGATGGTGGCTGCCATTGTGGCGATGGTGAGGGTGGTGGCTGCGGCTGCCACTAATGATCAGTCATTGGGCCGGCGATGCGCAACACGTTTGGTACACTCTACACGCTCACTACGTTTGGTGAGAGCCATGGCGAGGGAGTCGGTGGCGTCATCGATGGCATGCCTTCGGGCGTAGCGGTCGATGAGGCCTTCATTCAGCGAGAGCTGGACCGTCGTCGCCCAGGTCAGAGTTCGCTCACCACGGGGCGCAAAGAGACCGACAAGGTGCGTCTGCTGAGTGGCCTCTTTGAGGGCAAGACCACGGGAACACCCATTGGCTTTGTTGTTCCCAATACGGATGCTCGTCCCGAGGATTATGCTACTTATCGCACAATCTATCGTCCGTCCCATGCCGACTATACCTATCAGAAGAAGTACGGCCTCCGCGACTATCGCGGAGGCGGACGCTCTTCGGCCCGCATCACACTCTCGCGGGTCGTAGGCGGCGCTTTCGCCAAATTGGCATTGCGACGCTACGGCATTTCCGTCACGGCTTTCACCTCGCAGGTGGGCGACGTCCGACTTCCCTTGGACCTTGCTCACGATGTGTTTGATCCATCTTTGATAGAAGAGAACGTCGTCCGCTGCCCCTCTCCGGCCTATGCCGAGGAGATGGCAGCCCTTATCCGCCGAGTTCGTGCTCTTGGCGACACGGTGGGAGGCACTGTCACTTGTGTCATCAAAGGTTGTCCTGCGGGCTTGGGCGAGCCAGAGTTCTCCAAGTTGCAGGCTTGCCTCGCCTCGGCCATGATGAGCATCAATGCCGCGAAAGGCTTCGACTATGGTTCGGGATTTGATGCGCTTCCCCTTTTGGGAAGTCAGCTCAACGATTCGTGGACCACGACAGACGACGGCCGCATCAAGCCGCTCACCAATCATAGTGGTGGCATCCAGGGAGGCATCAGCAATGGAGAGGACATCTATTTCCGCGTTGCTTTCAAGCCTGCCCCTACGCTCTTGCGCGACCAACAGACTGTTGACGTCGTGGGAAAGCCTGTCACCATGCAAGGAAAAGGCCGACACGACCCTTGTGTCTTGCCCCGTGCCGTCCCTATCGTCGAGGCCATGGCTGCCATGGTGGTGCTCGACCAGTTGCTTATCTTCCAGTCGCAGCAGTAAAAAAAAGCGGCCAAGACTGTTTGTGATATAGACAGTCTTGACCGACAATGGTATAT
>ENA-UOJC01001006-UOJC01001006.1-human-gut-metagenome-genome-assembly--contig:-C104-NODE-1006-length-42521-cov-27.391843_pt1 | contig 42521 bp, 31 predicted proteins | sample MGYA00242339_ERZ723886 | MGnify/ENA metagenome assembly ERZ723886 | reverse complement strand
TGGCTCGCAATGACTTTGTTCTATTTGGGCACTTTGCTATTTTGAGACAGCTCCATCAGACCTTCATTTTGTTTCCATTCCTCCCCTGTTTTTCCGGAAAAAGCCGGGAATTTGTGGTGGAAAACGACACAAGCTATGCCTGCGGAAAGAAAAAGCCGATTTTCCCCGAAAACCGGTGTCCTTTCCCGAAAAACCACCATAAGGAGAGAGTTCAAATGAGCAGCAACAATAACAAGCTTAACGTTCCCCAGGCCAAGCAGGCCATGGAGCAGTTCAAGATGCAGGCCGCTTCCGAGGTCGGCGTGAATCTGCAGAACGGCTACAACGGCAACCTGACCTCCCGGGAGGCTGGCTCCGTGGGCGGCCAGATGGTCAAGAAAATGATCGAGGCCTACGAAAGCGGTATGCAGTAACCAAAAAGCGGACAGCCCACCGGCTGCCCGCTTTTTGCTGTTTTCCGAAAAATCAGGCCAGGCCCTTCTCCTTGGCCAGGTTCAGGAGGGCGGCGCGGATGCGGTCGAACCGCTGCTGGGCATCGGCGTCAGAGGCGTAGCAGGCGGTGACGATGCGGATATGCCCCCTGCCCTGCTGGCCGTAGGGAATGCCGCTGTTGACCATAATTTTCGCGTCCTCCATGAGCCGCGCCACCACCTCGTCGGCAGTGCCCAGCTTCTCCACGTTCAGCCAGGACAGAATGCCGCTTTCCGAGGGGCGCATGAATACCCCGGGGATATCGTGAAAGCTCTCGTAGGCCAGACGGCGGCGGCGTTCCAGTCGGACGTAATTGCTTTGCAGATAGTCCCGATCCTGCACCGCGGCAATGGCTCCGATCGAAGACAGAGTGCAGGGAGCCCCCAGTACGTTCACGGCTCCGCCGTAAAGGGTGTCCATGATCTCGGCGCAGGCGTAGACATAGCCAATCCGGAAGCCGGACAGGCCGATGCCCTTGGAAATGGAGCACACCGTCACCGTCCGCTCCCACATGCCCGGAAGGGTGCAGGGATGGACAAACTCGATGCCGTCGAAAATGTGATCCTGGAAGGCCTGGTCGGACACCAGCACCAGGTCGTGCTCCACGATGAATCGGCAGAGCATTTCCAGATTTTCCCGGCGGAAGACCGTGGTGGTGGGGTTATTGGGATGGGTGATGAGCACCATTTTTGTCCGGGGAGTCACCCGCTTTTCCAGTTCCTCCAGCCGGAGCTGATAGTTGTCCCCCTCGTAAAGGGGCACCGCCACCGGCACCGCTCCCAGAAGCTTGGGGTTCAGGAAATTGGAGGGGTAGCTGGGGTCCGGAATCAGCACCTCGTCCCCCTCCTCCAGGAAGGGCATCATGGCATACAGAAGGCCGCTGTCCGAGCCGGGGGTGACGATCACGTTCCGGTTGGGATCAATGGGGAGCCCCGTCCGCCGGGTGATGTCCTGAGCCAGCACGGCCCGCAGCTCCGGCATTCCGATGGGCAGGGTGTAATGGGAGGGGGTGCCGGCGGCCAGAGCCGCCTGCATGGCCGTCTTCACCGATTCCGGCACGGAAGGGTCCGGGTAGAAGGGGTCGGCCCAGGCCATCACCTCGCCGCCGGCGGCCTGGAATTTGGCCACCCCGTCGCCCACGTCCGCCTTCTGGGTCTTGGCGAAGATGCCGCCCTGTAAGGGACGGAAGCGGCTGTTCATTTTGTCCTTGATGTTCATAGTAAGCTGCTCCTTTATTCTGTGCCCGGAATACTGAGCCGGGGTTTTGTTCACAATGCGAGGACAAGCATAGTGCCTGTCGTGGAATTTTTTAGGATTTCTATTGACAGTCCCCTGTTTTCCTGGTAGAATACTGCTAAACCGTTGACGAGCAGGTTGCGTTTCCGTAACGATTTTCAGCGAGCCGGGCAGGTGGAAGCCGGTAATGTCTGTGGAAGCGCGTGGGGCTCTGAGGGCTGGGTGAACCGGATTCCGGTAGCCGCAGCCGTGGGATTCGCGTTAAGAATCGGGAAAACTCCGTTTTCCGTGAGTGGGCTTCGGCCAAACAAGGTGGTACCGCAGGAACTGTCCTGTCCTTGACGACACTGTCAAGGGCGGGTTTTTGTTTTTCAGGAGGGAAATTCGTGGACAATACATTTCGAATTTATGATCTAAAAGTGGAAGTGGAGGCCGGGGATAAGCCCTTCGTGTGCAGTCACCGGGTAGGCGACTACTTCCTGGTGGAGGGAGAAAACCTGGTGTTCCCGGAAGGATGCCGGTTTTCCATGTACAGCCTCAGCGCCCTGCTTCCCCTACTGCCTGCCAAGGAGCGTCCCCTCCAGCCAAACGACTGGATGCTCAGCGACTGTCTCATCGCCTGCCCGGATCCCAACTGCGGCGCCCGATTCCGGATTACCCGCACCAAAGAACGCATTCAAAGCCATGGGCAGTGCACCGTCGTGCCCGTCCCCACCGATTTGTAACATACCAGGAGGATGCCGCTATGCAGCAGAAACTACAATTTTCCAACGGATACACCTTTAACCGCGTAATCAACGGCTGCTGGCAGCTGTCTGCCGAGCACTGCCTGCAAGGGAAGCTGGATTACGACGACGCCATCCGGGCCTTCCATATGCTGGTGGAGCGGGGCTTCACCACCTTCGACTGCGCCGATATCTACACCGGTGCGGAAGAAGTTCTGGGTCGGTTCGTCAGGGAGCTCAAGTCCATGGGCGGCTATCAGGAGGACAAAATCCAGATTCACACCAAGTTTGTCCCGGATAAGGACGTGCTGCCGGTGATCAATATGCAATACACCGAGGGCATCGTGGATCGGAGCCTGAAGCGGATGAACCGGGAGGCTCTGGATTTGGTGCAGTTTCACTGGTGGGACTTCGACGTGCCCGGGATGATGGAGACTGCCTTTGACCTGGTGACTCTGCAAAAGAAGGGAAAAATCCGCAACATCGGCATGTGCAACATGGACACCGAGCACCTGAAACAGATGGTGGACGCGGGGATTCCCGTGTGCTCCAACCAGGCTCAGTACTCCATGTTTGACCGCCGGCCTGAGCGTTCCCTGCTGGAATACAGCCGGGAACACGGCATTTACACCTTCTGCTTCGGGGTGCTGGCGGGTGGCTTCCTGGACGAGCGGTACCTGGGCAAGGCTCAGTCCGCCCCGGAGACCCGATCCCAAGTGAAGTATATGCAGATCATTGAGGACTCCCTGGGCTGGGAGGGGATGCAGAAGCTTCTGCCGGTGCTCAAGGAAATTGCCGACCGGCACGGAGTGCGCATTGCCAACGTGGCCACCCAATATATTCTCCGGCAGCCCGGCGTGGGTGCCGTGATGATTGGCACCCGGAACTCCCGGCATGTGGATTCCAACGTAGCAACCCTGAATTTCGACCTGACGGAAGAAGAAATTCAGACCATTCACGACTTTATCAGCCGCTATCCCACCCCGGAGGGCGACTGCTACTGGCTGGAGCGGAACAGCCCCCGGTATAAGGGGATTATCCTCACCGACCGGAACAATGTGGAGCATTAATCAGGACCCACGAAAGGATGCGCTGTCATTGCGCCCCTTCTCCGAGAGCTATCGTAAGAACCTGTAGAGGGCGGCCATTGGCCGCCCAAGGCTCCCCTTGCTGACCAAGGGTGGTGCTCCCGCACCAGTACGATATTCGGCAGCTCCTTGTGAAAGGAGAGCAGCCTCATCTGCCCTCCGGGCACCTTCCCCTCTCAGGGGAAGGCTTTTGTGTGCAAAACGCCCGGATTCCCCGATTCTGGAAACAGAATCGGGGAATTTTTTCTTTACTTTTTCAGTGCCTTCAGGCCGGCTTCCATCCGGTCAAGGCCTTCCTTCATAATTTCGAAGGAGGTGGCAAGGCACAGCCGCACATGACCTTCAGAGCCGGGGCCAAAGTAGAAGCCGCCGCCGGGCACCAGGGAAACCTTGTATTCCTCCGCCAGATACTTCACCAGATGATCTGCCGGCATTCCGAAAGAGGAAATGTCCGGGAAAATCACGAAGGTGGCCTCCGGCTTTTCGCAGGTGACACCGGGCATGTTGTTCAGCCGCTCATAGGCGTAGTCCCGGTTCTTCGTCAGCCGTTCAATCAGGGCATCCACCCAGTAGTAGCACTTGGTCAGACAGGTCTCCGCCGCCACCTGGGTCAGGGAGGATACGCCGCCGATGGTGGTATCCACCTGGGAAGCAACCACCAGCTTATCGAACAGCGCCTTGTCCTGGCAGTAGACCACACCTGCCCGCAGGCCGGCAATGCCGAAGCTCTTGGAGAAGCCGAACACCGTCAGGGTGCGCTTGTTGCGATCATTACCCAGGCTCAGAATGCTGTGGAAGGTTGCGTCCGGATAGACGATATCCGACCAGACCTCGTCGTTCATGATGTAGAAGCCGTACTTTTCGGACAGGGACAGAATGTGATCCATATCCTCCAGGGGATAGAGCTTGCCCAGGGGATTGTGGGGATTGCACAGACCCAGCATTTTCGTCTTGGGGGTAATGTAGTCTTCCAGATCGGAAAAATCGATGGAGCCATCGGCTCGCCGCTTCATGGGGTACAGGATAACCTTGGCCCCGCAGCCCCGCATGGAAATGCCGAAGAGCAAATCCACCGGGTCAAAAACGATGACCTCGTCCCCGGGCTCCAGAACGGTCTTGGCGATGGCATCCATACCCCGGGCGGCGCTGTCGATGGGCAGCACCAGGTCGGGGTTCACCTTCTCGCCCTTGCGCTCCCACATGGCCTTGGCCACCGCCTCCCGGAGGGAGGGATAGCCCAGCTTGGGGGTATAGGAGAAATAGCCGCCGCTGATGTAGTCGTTCAGGGCCTGACCGATCTCCGGGGCGGCGGGGAAATCCGAGTCCGCGGCGGTCAGCGGAATGACCCCCTCCGGCACCTCCGCCCAGCGCATATTGTAGGCTCGCTGCTTCAAAACCTCGATGTTAACTTCCGCATTGGTAAATTCCATATTATTTTCTCCTTCCAGGGAAGCTCAGATGAAATCCGCAAGCGCTGACAGCGAGAGATTTTTCGCTGGCCGAAGGGGATTCCACCGGAGTTTCCCTACTCACATCCGGGAGCGGCAACGCAGAAGCGGATGCGCTCCATGGCTTTCATATGTGACCAGATGAGCCTTCCGCCACGGGCGGTCATGCGCAGATTTTGCAGCTGCCGCAAATCTTCCAGCGCCTCGTAGGGCAGCACGTTCACGTCTGCCTCCAGGCCGGTTTTCAGGCAGCCCGTCCGCTGGCTCAGACCCAGCAGGAAGGCGTTGTTCTCGGTAACGGCTCGGATGGCCTCCTGCTTTCCGTAGCCTCCCTGGTGAATCAGTTCCGCCGCCCGAACCAGGGGCGAAAGGCCGTTCACCCGCTCCCGGGGGCTTTTTCCGGTGGCCACCCCGGGAATTTTTCCCAGGCGAAGGGCTCTTCTCACCTTTTGCAGGTACATTTCTTCCTCCCGGGTGCCCTTCTCCGGCGCGCCGTAGAAGACAGCGTAGGAAGACGGGATTCTGTCCGGATTCCAACGGGCAATCTGGGGTGCCCAAAGGGTGTAATCATTGGCCACCCCCTCCAGCGCCTCCAAAACCTGCCCGTCTCCCCGGACGCCCACGGACAGCACGCCCCGATACAGGGCATCCGCCGCCAGTCGGTAGGCGGGGTAAAATTCATTGGATTCTCCGGAGAACCGATCCAGGCCGATATCCAGGTCGCAGAAGCCGGGCAGCAGCAGCGCCCCCTCCAAATCCAGCACTGCATCCTCAGGAAGGGGGTTGCGCCAGTCCGGGGCATCGGCGGCAGTGCATGGGCCCACATAGCCGAATAAATCCGGCGGATCTCCGGCGTGGTTCAGCACCGCCATGGCAGGGGCCTGGCCCAGAATGGGCAGCCTGCCGTTTACAAGCATGGTTCTTTCCATATTACACGTCCAGCTCGAACCGGTTCCGGTCGAAATTCGTCAGGCACTCGGCGCCGTGGTCGGTCATGAGAATCATGTCCTCCACCCGCATGAAGCAGTGCTCCGGCCACCAGAATTTCGGCTCGATGGTGAAGATCATGCCGGGCCGGAAGACCTCAGTCTGCTGGGTGTGGAGCCAGGGCCCCTCGTGCACCTCAATGCCCACCTGATGACCCAGCAGGTCAAAATCAAAGTAATGCCGGACGCAGTCGGTGTAGCCCGCCTTCTCCACATGGTCATGAATCATCTGGAAGCCATAGGTCATGGGGTCGCCGGGCTGAATCCGGTCAATGACCATCTGCTGAGCTTCCTGCAAGACGGCATAGGCACGGCGAATCTCCTCCGGAGCCTTGCCGCAGTAGAAGCTTCGGCCAAAGTCCGTATTGTAGCCTCTCCAGGTGTAGCCGTAGTCAAAGCTGATGGAGGAGCCTTCTTTCAGAACCGAGGAGGTGCGGTAGCCGTCTACCCGGAAGTCCCTTTCCTTTCCGGTCTGGTAGAAGCGCACCGTAGGGCCGAAGGGCTGCTCCACACAGCCAAGCTCCTTGCCCAGGTCATAGAGGTACTGCTCCACCTCCCAGTTGGAAATGCCGGGTTTCAGGATGTGGGTCGTCTTCTCCATGGTCTCGTCCGTAAACTCACAAAGTCTGCGGATAATGGCGATTTCCTTCTCATCCTTGATGGCGCGAAGTTTTCTGCCGAAGTCCTCCCCCTTCACGACTTCCGCACCGGGGTTGAACTCATGGATGTAGTCTTTCAGATAGGAATAGCAGCTGTTGCCGATGGCGAAGCGATTGCCCGTGAGAGTGGCTTCCAGCATTCCGGTGAACATGGCCAGAGGCCCCACAACCTTCCGGACGGTGATATTTCCCATGTCCCGGTTCCGGATGGGAGTCAGAATCAGCACCGGCTCCCCCTGGCTGGGGATGCACAGCACGCAGTCCGGCACCGCCACCTGATCGCCGGTGCCGTCGTTGATGACAAAACCGGTGAAGGGCGTCCTCTGCCAGGCGTAGCTGTCGTCGTCCAGGAAATACTGCATATTGCCGGAGGTGGCGTAAAGTGCCCAGTCCAGCTGCTGCTCCTGGAGGATTTTCTGCAATTTTTGGATTCTTTTGTTCATGAATTGCCTCCTGTCCGGCGGTTATACTGAACTCCAATTAAAATCTTTAAAAAAGATTTTAATTGCCCGAAGGGCATGGAGTTCATATGAGACTTGTTTTGTGATTTCTTTCCTTATAAATCACAAAACTGGCAGCGCCTGAAGGCGCTGCCTTCCTGATTAAAATTAAGATTTTAATCAGGAAATAGTATTAAAAATCATAAAAACAGGCGCACTTGTGGCCGTCCCCCAGGTCTCGCAGAGGCGGTACCTCCCGGGCGCATTTTTCCGTTGCGTAGGGGCAGCGGGTGTGGAACCGGCAGCCCGTGGGCACGTTCAGAGGGCTGGGAATTTCGCCTTCCAGAATGGGCTTATCGGGCATTCCCGCCTCCGTCACCTCCGGCACGGCGGACAGCAGTGCCCCGGTATAGGGATGGGCAGGATGGCCGTAAATCTGTGCCTTGGTGCCCATTTCCACCACCACGCCCAGATACATGACCAGCACCCGGTCGCACAGGTGCTTGACGACCCGCAGGTCGTGGGAAATGAAGAGATAGGTCAATTGGAACTCTGCCTGCAAATCCTGAATCAGGTTCACCACCTGGGCCTGGACGGACACGTCCAGGGCGGACACCGGCTCGTCGCAGACGATAAACTTGGGATGGGTGGCGATGGCCCGGGCAATGCCGATACGCTGCCGCTGGCCGCCGGAAAATTCGTGGGGGAACCGGTCGTAGTAATCCCGGCGCAGCCCTACCTTCTCCATCAGGCCGAAGACCCGCTCGTCCAGCTCTTTTTTATCCTTTACGCCCTGCAAACGCAGGGGCGCGGCGATGATGTCATAGACCTTCTGCCTGGGGTTCAAGCAGCCGTAGGGATCCTGGAAGATGATCTGCATATCCTTCCGGTAAGGGCGCATCCGACTGTCGGACAGGCCGGCAATTTCATGCCCCTCAAAGGTAACGCTTCCGGAAGTGGCAGGAATCAGATTCAGGATGACCCGACCCAGGGTGGATTTTCCGCAGCCGGACTCGCCCACCAGGCCTACGGTCTCCCCCTGATAGATGTCAAAGGAAATGCCGTCCAGAGCCTTCACGACTCCCTTTTGGGCAAAGCCGGTGCTCACCGGGAATTCCTCCCGGATGTCTTTTACGCTGACCAGTACTTTTTTCTCCATGTGGCTCACTCCTTTCCGAAGCTGTCCCGGAAGCAGCGGGTATAGTGCCCCGGCTCCACTTCCCGCAGCTCCGGACAATTGGCCCGGCACTGCTCGGTTGCGTAGGGGCACCGGGGATGGAACCGGCAGCCCGTGGGCAGGTCGTACAGGGAGGGTACCATACCCTCGATGGCCTTCAGCCGTCCGCCGTCGTCGCGCAAGGTGGGGATGGAGGCCAGCAGTCCCATGGTATAGGGATGGCTCATGTGGGAGAAAATCTGCCCCACGGTGCCGCTTTCCACAATCTGGCCGCAGTACATGACAATCACGTCGTCGGACATCTGACGGATGACTCCCAGATCGTGGGTAATGAGCATGATGGCGGTACCGGTCTCCTGCTGCAATTTTTTCATCAACCGGAGAATCTGAGCCTGAATGGTCACGTCCAGAGCCGTAGTGGGCTCATCGGCGATAATCAGGTCAGGGCGGCAAGCCAGAGCCATGGCAATGACCACCCGCTGGCGCATACCGCCGGACATCTGGTGGGGATAGACCTTCATCCGCTCCTCCGGGCTGGGAATGCCCACCAGGCCCATCATTTCCGTGGCCTTAGCCCAGGCCTCCTTCTTTTTCAGCTTCTGCTGAACCATATACACTTCCGCGATCTGGTCGCCTACGGTATACACCGGGTTCAGGGCGGTCATGGGCTCCTGGAAGACCATGGAAATCTGACTGCCCCGGATTTTTTGCATCTGCTTGTCGGTGAGCTTGGTTAAGTCCTGTCCCTTGAAAAGAATCTGGCCGCCCATAATCTTGCCCGCAGGCTCCTGCAAAAGCCGCATGACGGACAGGGAGGTGACGCTCTTACCGGAACCGGACTCGCCCACGATGCCCAGCACCCGACCCTTTTGTACGGTAAAGCTGATGCCGTCCACCGCGGGAGCCACGCCCCGCTCAGTAAAGAAGCTGGTTTGCAGCTCCTTGACCTCCAATAATGTTTCCCCCATGGTGTTTCCCCCCGTTACGCTTCCACGACCACAATATCCTTTGTGATCTTGTTCAGGCACTCATAGCCGGTTTCCGTCCGCAGAACCACGTCCTCCACCCGGACGCAGCACCGCTTGACCACCACAATACTGGGCTCCACGGTGAAGGTCATACCGGGCTTCAGCACGGTATGCTCACCGGGGGCAATGAAGGGACGCTCATGGACATCCTTGCCGATGCAGTGACCCAGACGGTGGATGAAGTTGGGGCCTACCCCCGCCTCCTCCATCACCCCGTGGGCAATGTCGTTGAGCATCTGGCCGGTACACTGACCGGACTTCAGCGCCTCCATGGCGTCAGACTGAGCCTTCATCACCAGCTCATGATAGCGAATCAGTTCCTTGTCCGGCTCGCCTACGAATACCGTCCGGCCGAAGTCGGAGCAGTAGCCCTGGTACATGCCGCCAAAATCAAAGGCCACGGTGTAGCCCTTCTCAATCCGGTCATAGTTCATGCCGAAGATGGGGCCGGAATTGGGGCCAAGGACAATGCACTCCCCCGGGAAGGAAGGACAGGAGCAGCCATGGGTTTCGAACAACCGCTCGATCTCCCGCTCGATGTTGCGCACCCGTTCGCCGGGACGGATCATGGGCATGATCTCGTGATAGACCTGGTCGGCAATTTCCGCGTTCTTGCGCATGAGGCCGATTTCCTCTTCGTCCTTGACGGCTCGCAGGGAATCCACCAGATCGGACTCTTCCGTAACTTTGGCTTCCAGCACATTCTGGAGCATCAGCACCGCCTGGGCGCTGATGTCCCGGTTCACGCCGATGTGCTTGCCGGAAAGGCCCAGAGCCTTTAATTCCCGGATCCAGGTTTCGCCGGTGAGGTCGGGATCCTGAATGGACACGGCCTTGGTCACCGCGGTGCCCTCCAGGAAGGGCAGCGTGCCCATACCGGTGAGCCTGGGAATGAAATAGACCACGTCGCTGGGGGTAATGACCAGACCTGCCAGCTCCAGGCAGTTCTGGCGCATATGGGTATAGTTCCGGTAAACCCGCTTGACTCCGGACAGATATTCCATGCCGGCATCCGCGGGAACCAGGTAAGCAGCCAGTCCCCGCTCAGCCATTCCGGCGCGCAGGGCGGCGATTCTTCTTTGATAATCCATGATTGTTTCCTCCTTAGCTCTGGGTTCTCATTCTGGGATCCAGGATATCCCGGATGGCATCGCCGATGAAGTTGGCGGCAATGGAAACCAGAAAAATGGAAAGTCCGGGGAAAAAGCTTATCCACCAGTACTTCAGAATCCCCACGCCGTCGGAGACCATGTAGCCCCATTCCGGGGTGGGCGGGATGACGCCCATGCCCAGAAAACTCAGACCGGCGAAGGTCAGAATGGCGGTGCCCACGTCCGTGGAGGCCAGCACCAGCTGGGACGACAGGCAGTTGGGAATGACGGTGTGCATGAGAATGTGCAGTCTGCTCTGGCCGATAGCCCGCTCGCTGGTGACGTACTCGGATTCCCGCACCACCAGCACCATGCTGCGCATCATGCGCGCGTACTTGGGCCAGAACACCAGGGCAATGGCGAGCACCGCGTTCATCATGCTCTTGCCCATGATGGAGGCCAGAGCCATGGCCAGCAGGATGCCCGGGAAGGACATGACCATATCCGCAAAGCGCCTGCCGCCTTGCCGAAGAAGCCTGCCGCCGCGCCGTAGACGGTTCCGAAAAGGCAGGCGATGATGACCACCAGAATGCCCGAGGGCACGGAAATTCTTGCGCCGTAAACCACCCGGGAGAAAACGTCCCGGCCCAGGCTGTCCGTGCCGAAAAAGTGGGCGGCGTTGGGTCCCATGTTCCGACTGGTCAGATCCTGCGCCAGGGGGTCACAGGTGGCGATCACGGGCGCAAACAGGGCGAAGATAATAAAAACGATCCAGATCAGGATGCCCGCAAAGGCAAGGGGATTTTTCCGGATAAACTTTTTGACTTGATTCATACATCCGCTCCCCTTTCTTTAATACCGGATCCGAGGATCGATAAAGGCATAGATAATATCCACGATGAAATTCATAAATACATTGATGGCCGCAATCAGGATCGTGGTGCCCATGATTGCGGGATAATCCAGGGTGGAAGCCGCCTTATAGGCGTACAGACCGATGCCCGGATAGGAGAACAGAGTCTCCACCAGTACCGTGCCGCCAAGGAGCGACCCGTAGCACAGGCCGAACATGGTCACGGAAGGAATCAGGGCGTTTTTCGTCACATGCTTCCACAGAATCCGTCCCTGGCTCAGTCCCTTGGCTCTGGCGGTGCGCAGATAGTCCATCTGCATGGCTTCCAACGTGCTGGAGCGGACGGTTCGGGTCAGGATGCCCATGGTGGAGGCACCCAGCACCAGAGACGGCATAATCAGGTGGCTCAGGGCGTCTTTCAGAAGCTCCGGCTCCCCACAGGTGATGGCATCCCAGATGAGGAAGCCCGTGGGGAACTTGGCACCCAGCCACTGAGAGCTGAACCGGCCGGAACCGGGCACCCAGTGAAGCTTCAGATAGAAAACGTAGATCATTAAGATCGACAGCCAGAAGGCCGGGATGGAAATGCCCACCAATGACAGGAAACGCAGGACATGATCCGGCAGCTTATTGTGCTTGGCCGCAGAGAAAATGCCGAAAAGCAGGCCGAAAACAATGGAAAAAATGGTGGCAAGGGTTGCCATTTCGAAGGTGGCGGGAATGGCCTCCGCCAAGTCCTCCAGCACCGGCCGCTTGGTGCGGATGGAGGTACCCCAGTCGCCGGACAGGAAATTCTTGACGTAATTGAAGTACTGAACCGTGACCGGCTTATCCAGTCCCCATTTTTCCGTGTAGGCGGCGACGATTGTGGGGTCGCTCATGGCCGTCTGCCCCAGGTTGGCCGCCAGAGGGTCACCGGGGATATTATGGGCAATGCCGAAGGTAATGACGGACACACCCGCCAGCACGATGACCATAAGCAGTATTCTTCTTAGGATGTATTTCACCATATTCATGATTCAGAAACCTCATATTGTATCGTGGCGTGATGGAAGCTCTGAATCAGAGTTTTCCAGGTTGTCGAGAAAGTCCGAAAGATACATTGTCATTCCGAACCAGTCCGCAGACTGGTGTGGGAATCCCCCGGTTAGACGTAAAAACTTCCGGTTTAGGAACTAAAATATTTGAATGTTAGGGGGATTGCCACGCCAGTGTGAGCACTGGCTCGCAATGACATGCTTTTTTGACAGTCTCAAAAACTCTGAATCGGAGTTCCCTCTTATAAAAGGGGGCAGCAAACCCTTCCTTGCAGCTTCTTTGCTGTGGAAAAGTCTGCTGCCCGTGCGTTAGAACTTACTGGACATCCAGACTGACGAAGTCAAAGCAGAAGGCAGCGCTGACGGTCAGATTCTTCAGGCGGCTGCTGACTGCCCAGGTCTTACCGGGCTGGAGCAGCACCACGGCGGGAGCGTTCTTCTCGTCCATATGTTTCTGGATTTCGGTGAAGAGCTCGGCACGCTTGTCGCTGTCGGTTTCCACGGCAGCCTTCTGTCCCAGCTCAGCCAGCTCCGGATCCATGTCGGCAGCCCAGCCCAGACGCAGGCCTACGGTGTTGCCGGGCAGGAAGGCCAGCTGGTTGTTGGAATCGTTGTAGTCCGGGCCCCACTGGCACATGACGGACTGCTGCTTGCCGTCCCGGTAGCCCTCCAGGTAAACGGCAACCTCCTGAGGCTCGATGTTCACGGTGATACCGGCCTCGGCCAGATCCGCCTGCACCTTCTGCGCCAGGGTCATGAAGGAAACGCCGTCGGGAGCCATGTCGGGGATGACACCCATGCTAAAGGTAATGCCGTCAGGATAGCCCGCCTCGGTCAGCAGTGCCTTGGCCTTCTCCACATCCCGGGTGATGGTGGTTTCCCCGGCGTAGCCCAGGAAGCCCTTGGGAATAATACCGGCAGGGGTGGTAGCGCCGTTGCCGGCCAGCGCGCACAGGCCGGGATAATCGATGGCGTAACGGATGGCCTCACGGACGGTGGGGTTGGCCAGCTCCTTGCCATACTCCTCGCTGGCGTTCAGACCCAGGAAGAAAAGATCCATGGTGTCAAAGCTCACCAGCTTGACGTTCTCGTTGCCCTCCAGCAGGGCGGTCTGGTCAGCGGTCAGATCCAGGGCGAAGTCCAGGTCGCCGCCTTCCAGCTCCATCTGCTGAGTAGCGGAGTCGGCAATGTTGCGGATGATGTAGGTATCCACATTGCCGGCGGGGAAGTAGGAATCCGGGTTCTTCACCAGCACCAGCTCGGAGCCGCTGTTAAAGGAGGAAATCTTGTAGGGGCCGCAGCCGATAGAGGTGGTGTCAAAGTAAGCCTGACCGGCATCGCTGCTGTCGCAGGTGGCGCCGTTGGCCTGGGCGACCTCGGCATCATACAGGCCGGCGGAGGCTCTGGTCAGAATGTTCAGCAGAGCGGGGTTGGGCTCGGACAGGGTGACGGTCACTTCATAATCGCCGGTGGCCTCCACGCTCTCCACGCTGGACAGCAGGAAGGAGGGATTTCCGGCGGCACCCTTCAGCCGGTTCAGGGAGAAGGCCACGTCGGAAGCCTTCAGCTCCTTGCCGGTGGTGAAGTGGATGCCCTGGTTCAGGGTGAAGGTATAGGTCAGGCCGTCATCGGAGATGACCCACTCGGAAGCCACGCAGGGCAGGATCTTGGATTCATCGGCGTAGTCGCTGGTGACCAGGGTGGGATACACGGAGTGCAGCATCATCTCGGCATCCCACTCGTACTCGTGGGCAGGATCCATGGTGGTTGCGCCCATGCTCACACCGACCACCACCTGCTTGGTCTGGGCGGTTTCTCCGGCAGCACCGGTGGCGGCGGAAGCGACGGGGGTATCGGCCTTTTCAATGGTGCCGCCGCAGGCGGTCAGGCCAAATACCAGCAGTGCGGCCAGCGCAATGGCAAGCATTCTCTTCATAATAATTGACTCCTCTCATATTTTAATATCGATAAACCGGTGGTCAGCCTGTTTATTTCTTTGGATTGCGCAAATCAAAGCTCGGCAACGGCCTCGATCTCGCACAGAGCACCCTTGGGCAGGGTTTTCACCGCCACACAGGCCCGGGCGGGCTTGGATACGAAATACTTGGCGTAGACTTCATTGAATACGGCGAAGTCCGCCATGTCCGCCAGGAAGCAGCTGGTCTTGACCACCTTGTCAAAGCCGACACCGGCGGCTTCCAGTATCGCGCCCACGTTTTTGCAGCTCTGCTCGGCCTGGGCTGCAATTGTGTCGCCGGAAAAAGCGCCGGTTGCGGGATTCACGGGAATCTGACCGCTGACATACAGGGTTCCGTTGGATACAATCGCCTGGGAATAGGGGCCGATGGCCGCGGGTGCGTTGGGTGTATGAATGATTTTCATGGATTTTCCTCCAGTTCTACTTGTCGTATCCTCCAAAAATGTTTACCCGTCATGGGCAATTGTCCTTCTGGAGTGTCATCATTATATACGTTTCTCTATAAACTGTCAATAATTTTAGTGGCTAAAATTTTGTTTATTGCAGAGATGATTTTGTATGATTTCACAACTTGTTTTTTTATCCGTTTCTCGTTACAATATCATAAGGTTTTGGAAACATGAAAGGTCCCGGCTTCTTTCCCACTATTTCCTTGCGGCCATGAAAGTTCCACGGCTCAAACCTGCAAAAAGGAGGCGTTCGCAGCTGCGCTGCTAAGCTGGTTATGGACAATATTGAAATCACACTGACTTCCGTTGACAAAGCGATTCTCAACTCCTATGCCGCCATGGTTCCCGGTCTTTCGGAATATCTGGGGCCCCACTACGAAATTGTGCTCCACAGCCTGGCATCCCTATCCAATTCCGTCATCGCCATCTGCAACGGTCATCACACAGGCCGGGCGGTTGGCTCCCCCATTACGGATCTGGCCCTGCAAATGCTGTCGGAAATCCGAGCCGACCGTTCCTATGTTACGGCGAAGAATTATTTCACCACAAAGAAGGACGGCACCCACTTAAAATCCACCACCATTCCCATCCGGGGCGAGCGTCAGCGGATCATCGGCCTTCTGTGCATGAACCTGTACCTGGACACTCCTTTCTTTGACGTACTTGCCAACCTGATGCCGGATGTTCCCCTGCCCCTGGTTCCCGCCGTCCCCGTCCCGACGGAGAATTTCGCCACCAGCTCCCAATCCCTGATTGCGGATATGGTGGAGCGGGTGTCGGCGGAGGTGCACCGGGACAAGTCCATTTCCACCGCCTGCAAAAATAAGGTCATCGTGGAGCGGCTCTACGCCCAGGGCATTTTCAGCTTCAAGGAGAGCATCGTCCGGGTTGCGGAGCTGCTGGGCATCAATAAAAATACCGTCTATATGCACGTGCGCAATATCCGCAGTGCCGAGGAAAAGTGAGCCTAAGCCTTCCCTTGGGGGAAGGTGCCCGAGGAACGAGGGCGGATGAGGGAAATCAAAACGCATGAAGGCCCTCATCCGTCACGGCTGCGCCGTGCCACCTTCCCCGAAGGGGAAGGCTTGGGAAAACGGGTTGTGACCGGTATCCCAGTGCGCCCTCATTCCCAGCGCAACCCCATCTATACGCAAAAATCCCCTATGCCATTTTCCGATGGCATAGGGGATTTTTCGGTTTGTGTTACAGCTTAGGCGGGGTCCAGTTGTCGCCGCCGGAACCGCCGCCTCCACCGGAACCGCCGGAGCCGGAAGAGCCGCCGCTGCTTCTGGGAATGGGGGTGGTTCGGGCGGTGGACTCAGCAATATAGGAAACGCTGTCACCGGACTGAACCAGCAGCACATCGCCGCTCTTCCACAGAACGGTGATCTTCTTGTTGCCGCTCAGCTGACCCAGGCTCTTGCCCGCCAGCTCAAAATTGTCGTAGCGCTTGCACTGATAGCCCGCGTAGCCCTCCCAGGGCTGGAAAACCTCGTCGCCGGGCTTTTCCACCCAGTCTACCGGAATGTAAGCCAACACGCCGTCCTCCAGAATCAGGGCATAGCCCGGAATTTCCGGGGCCACTTCCGCGTCCAGCACCAGCTGAACCTTGTCCCCCCGGTCAAAATACTTGAGCACCACCCGGCCGCCGTCGGCCCGAACCTGAGCCGCGCCGGTTTTCACAGTGTCCGCCAGGAGCACCGGGCGAATGTCGCCTGCAAAGCCGGTCAGAGAAATGTCTCCCCCGTCTCTGCCGGTACCGGAGCCGCCGGAACCGGAGCCGGAGCTGGAACTACTCCCCTTAATCCGCCACTTGCTGGCCTGGGTCTTGGCGATGTAGCCCGTCAGATCCTCGGTCTGCACCAGATAGCATTCTCCCAGATCGTCCAGCACCGTCATCTGTGTGTTGGTTTTCAGGGTTGCCAGCGGCTCCCCCACCAGGGTATAGCCGGCAAAAACCTGGGTGTTGTACTTGGCGTAGGCCTGCCAGGCTTCATAGCTTTCCTCGCTGTCGAAGCGCAGGAGCACCTTGGCAAGGCTGCCCTGGGCATCTCCCACCGTCACGGTGGCCGTGGCCTCATCCGGATAGCCCGTCACCTGGACAATGTCCCCCCGCTGGGGGAAGCTGAGGATAGCCGGAATGTGGATGCCCTGAATGGTGCCCTCCACCGTCCGGGGGGCAGGGGCAGTCGTCTCGGTAGGCTCGGTCTGGTCAGCCGCCGGAGCGGGTGCCGTTGTAGGTGCCGTCGCCTCAGCCACCGGGGCGGTGGGCTGCTCTGCTTGATGGGAGCAGCCCGCGCCCAGGGCAAGGGTCAGTGCCAGAAAAATCACAAAGAATTTTTTCATCCGTCCGCCTCCTTAGTTGGGGTACTTGCTGGTATCCACGCTGTTGATGATGTTCCAGACGTACTTGTAGCTTGCGGTTCCCTGCTTGTAGGTGTCCCGGTTCTGCCAGGCAACGTAGCCGATGGAACGGGTGACGCTGCCGCCGTAAAGGGTCACGGTTTCGCCGGTGGCGGTGTCCATCAGCTTGATGTAGGGACGCATGACCAGATCCGGCTGGCACTGGGCATCCGTAAAGCCCACCAGCACATTGGTGTACTGAATCATGCCGTTTTCCTTGGCGAAGATGGGGTCGGCCTTGCCCTTCTTATAGGCGTAATTCTTCTTGTTGCTGCTACTGAGATTCAGAGTGTTGCTGCCCAGGGTGTCCGCCCACTGAACCACGGTGCCGTATTCCTCCAGGGTGTAGCCGGCCAGACCCGCCTTGCTCACCAGGCTCTTCTTCACGTTCTGGTCAATGCCGGTAATCATCCGGATGCCCTTCTTGCCGGAGACCCGGATGGAGCAGCCGGCGTAGTTCAGAAGATTGGCAAACTCAGGGATTTCCTCGGCCTTCGCGCCGCCTTCCTGACGGGTGATACGGAACACCTGCATACCCGTGGGATAGTTGGTGTAGGAGCCCGTCGGCGTGCCGTCCTTAAAGGAGTAGATGGTCAGCAGATCGCCGGTTTCCGGCAGGTTGACATAACGCTGCGTAGGTATTCTTTGCAGGTAACCCGCCATTTCCTCAATGGGATATTCCTTCCCATCGACGGTCACGGTGGTCTTGCCCTCAAATTCCTCCCTATCTGTCACGTCCAGGTAATTGGCAGGTGTCTCGACGGTGTAGGTAACGCTGATGCTTAGGTATCCGCTGTACAATCCGCTGTACCACACCGCGAAACTGTGTTCGCCGGGCGTCTGGCACTGCAAAAACTCCGGCTTCAGCGTCAGGGTAAACGGTTTGTCCATCTCACCGCTGGCGGTCAACAACGAACTGACACCACTCCCGATATAAGTGTTTCCCTGGCGGATTCCGTCAAATTTCCGGCTCTGGCCGTTGACGGTGAAGCTCAGGGACTTGCCGCTGCCCTTGTACCAGATCTGGCCGTCGCCCTCGGTAATCGTCCAGGCGTCCAGCTGAGCTTCCAGCCGAACCAGCTTGTCAAGCTTCGCGCTGTCCACCAGGGTCTTCTGGTGGTCGGTCAGGCTGTTGTAAGCATCCCGGGCGGGCTTGATCTGGGTATCCTCCACGGTCTGCTGGTACGGCTCCACGGAATCCGGCAGGGCATCGATCTGAGCCTCTACCGCCGCCACCTGATCCAGAACCTGACGCAGCTGCGCAATCCGAGCCAGCGCATCGTTAATTTCCTTCTTCTCCGATTCGAAGGCATAGGTCACATCCAGACCCTTGAGGGTCGCTTCCACATCGTCCAGGGTGGCACGGTCGGTTTTCTGAATTGATCCTTCCAGAATGCTGTACAGGGGCTGGGTCAGGTCGGAAAGGGGCTTCATGTACACGGTGATGGTGGCCTCGTTGCCGCACCGGTCACCCACCGTGAAGGTATAGGAACTGCCGTTGTTTGGCAGCTGCAGCTTGACTGGATTCTCATTTCCGCCATTTGGAACCACTCCGATTGAGCCTTTCGCCATATACCAGTCCGGCATACCGTCGTCATGAATCTCCATCTGCTGGGACACATAGTAGGTTTCCCCGTCCTTCACGCCGGAGAAGGTGGGCGGATTGCTCTCCTTGACCAGCTTGCCGGTGCAGGCGTAGCCCGCATTATTCGCCTTGTCCAGCGCCTTGGCGTAGAGGTAGTACACCCCGTCCTCGGTGATAGACACCCAGCCCTCCTGCTTCCAGGAAGCGGTGTCCATGTCCGCTCGGGTCAGGGGCGTCTGGGACAGGCAGTACCAGAGGCTGGCCACGCCGGAGAGGCGATCCGTTGCCGAAATCACAAATTTGTCCTTCACAAAGTCGTCCGCCGGGTTCTCCTGGAAGCCCTCCCACCTGACATAGTCAAAGCCGTCCGTACGCCGTCTGCCCTGGATGTAGACTTTGGGTGCCACGTCGTCCGTCTTCACGCCGGTGACGGTGATGGTGATATCCTTTTCGGGGGCAGTCAGTTTGACCGCACCATCATTGCCGAGGGTCAGCTTCGTTTTCTCGCTTCCAGCTTCCGCCCAGATGCCAAAATCTGCGGCCTTATACGCACCCACGGAATCCAGTTGGAAGGTCAGCTCCACATCCTCGTGCCAGCCCAGCTGGGTCTTGCTTGCCGTCAGGGTGTAGCCTTTCTGTTTGTCCGGCAGGGTGACGGTGAGCTTGGGGCCGGGCTGGATGGTGATCTCCTGAATAGCGGAGGGCTGATAGTTCTTCGTCTCTGCCAGACGGATTTCATAGGTGACTCCCGGGGCAAGCGTCATAAAGGTCTGACCCTGGGATGCCGTTATCGGTTCAAAGGTCGTCTCGCCCTTCTCCCGCATTTCATAACCCTCTGCGGAGGGCAGCAGGGTCACGCCGCCGTCGCCCTTGCCGGAGATGGTTTCGTTGACCACCGTAATGTTGGCAGTCTGGGCGGCCTTTTGAATCGTGACTGCCAGGCTCAAACTGGCTGTGGTGTAGTTGGTTCCTCCTGTCCAAGTCGCATACAGCATGTGGGTACCGGCACGTGTCGGGTTCGCACCCGTTTCCAGTCTGTAACCGTCTCCTGTTATCCAATAGTAGCTGAACGTACCGTCCGGGTGATTGGAGGTGAAGTTCTCGGCCTTGGGGGTGGGAACCGGGTCGCCGTAGGTAAACTCGGTGGGATAGTCCTTGTTTACCAGCTTGCCCGGAGCCTTGGTCACGGTGATCTGAATGTCCTTACTCAGGGTGTAGTCGCCCACGGTGACGGAAACCCGGTAGGTATGCTCGCCCGCGTTCACGCCCGCAGGCAGGGTGAAGCTGGCTTCGTCTTCCCCCATGGGGTCAATGCCGTAAGACGTCACCTCAGCCCAGGCGTAGCTGGCAGTTCCGCCCTCGCTCAGCGTGGCGGAAGCGGTCAGGGTCACGGTCTGGCTCTCGCCGTAGGGGACAGAGGTTTTGTTGGCGGTGAGGGACACGCTCTTGACGGGAGCTTCCCGCACGACTACGGATCCCAAGGTCTGCTTCGTGGCCGCCTCTGCGGCGGAAATCCAGGTGCGCATGTCAAGCCTGAAGTAGACACCGCCCTCGGGCAGCAGGTCTGCTACGGAGCCGCTTTCAACTGTCACCATGTCGAAGAGGATGCTTCCGGCGGTATCGGCAATGGTCACCTTTGCGCCGTTCCACACCTCCAGCTTCCTCATTCCGGACATGTCACTGCCGCTGTTTACGATCTGCAAATTGCTTCCCTGGGCGCATACCAGCTTGCCCGCCAGATTCTTGCCGTTCAGATCCAGAGTGCCGCTTATCCTATACACGTATTGTCCAGATACATCCGTCAGCAGCTTCAATGTGCCGCGCTTGCCATCGCAAATCTCGTCGAGTGCCGATAGGAAATCGGTATAACCGGTGGTCACGCCGTCCTTGGTCACGGTGGCCACAAAGCCTGTAGAGTTGCAGTAGGTGCAGCGGCCGGAGCTATCCAGGCCGGTGTGGGGGCAGGGTACGATGGTCAGGTTGTTAAGCGTATTGTCCGACTGACTGATGGCATGGTCATAGGGCAGATATTCGCTGCCGCTCTTGGCGGCGCAGCCTGGTTTCAGCAGGCTCCCCAGGGTCATCTGGAAGCTCTCGAAGCTGTTCAGCCAAAGCTTGCCGATGGTGCCGCCCTGGAGCAGGATGGTGCCCTTGTTGTCGCTGCGCCAATTGCTGATATTCAGCTCACCCAGATGGCCGTTCCCGGTGGGGCCGACGAAGTCGCAGACATCCTCAAGATCGACACACGCTGCCGTTCCCGTCCAGCCGCTCATATCCAGCTGACCGCCGCCAATGGCCTTCACTTCGAAGGAAATATTGCCGGAGCCGGTGATGACGAGCTTCGCCTTAGTCCCGTCGTCGGTATTGCCCTTCACTTGGATGGTCTGCCAGCCCGCCCGGGTAATATTGTGGTCGTTCAGGTTCAGGGTGACTTCTTTGCCGTCTTTGATGTATGCGCTATTCTCCAGAGACACATCGCCCAGCAGCTTCACGGTGGTGCCGTCCTCGGCGTTATTCAGGGCGGCGGCCAGGTCGGTGGTGTAGCTGACATTACCGTCCGCAGTCTCCACCATGACGGTCATGGTCAGGCCGCAGGTATCACAGGTGTAAACGTCGCCATTTTCCGTTACGTCCTCGTGGGGGCAGGGATAGCCGCAGACGGCGCACTTGCCGTTTTCGTAATGCTCGTGGTCACAGATCTTGCCGCACAGATCGCACATGCCGTCCGTCCAGTGCTCGTGGGGACAGGGGTAGCCGCAGGCGCACACGCCGTCTGTCCAATTTTCGTGGGTATGCGCCACCGCGTAGACGGTTCTAGAGCTATCCGACTTATTTACATGATAGGCATTCAGAAGTTCGCTGCCGTCTGCCTCGTAGGCAAAGGCCGTATCGGGAGCCAGCATACCCGACAGGGTGCCGCTTGCGTTATAAAGGGCACAGTTTCTGCCGTGGTCTTCGGGGTTCTCAAAGACACCGCCGCTGATCTGGACGGAGCCATAGCAGCGTTCCGACCGCGTCACATTGGGGGAATAGACGCCGCCCCGGACGGTCAGGCTGCCCCCGTAGTAGACACCTATGGCCGCTCCTCCTACATTGCGAAGGCCGCCGGTGGTGCCGGTGCCAACGCTGTCTGTCAGCGTCACCTTGGCCGCACCCGTAATGACCAAAAGATCGTTACTCATTTCACCGGAAATGGTATGGCCATGCCAGTCAACGGTGAAGGTGCCGCTGTTGATGTAGAGCTTATTCTCCCCTGTCAGGGCCACGTCCTGGAAGAGGGTGAGGGTGGAGCCGGAGGCAGCCTTTGCCGCCTCAAGGGCAGCGGAGAAGTCAGCGAAATAGGTCGTGGTTCCGCCCGCGGCAACGCTTGCCGTGGCCTGGAACAGGCCGCAGACCGTGCAGTTTCCGGTGGTGCTGTCAATTCCCGGATGGTCGCAGGTCAGGCCGCAATAAGCGCAAGCCTCCGTATCCGTCAGTCCATCGGGATGTCCACACTTCACGACCTCTACAGCAATACCGTCCGCCATATTCTCCAGCTTCACCAGTTGGCCCTTCGCCTGGTAGGCGTAGCCCTTTGCCAGCAGGGAGGCGTAGGTAACGCCGGTCCCAACATAGATACGGTCTGCTTTGCCGCCGCTGAGGGTCAGGCTTCCGCTCACGGAAATACCACCGGTAAAGGTACCGTTTTCCGCCTGGGTCGTATTCCCAGCGAAAATAGACAGGCCGTAATTCCGAGGGACGCCATGGCTCTCGCTTCCTTCAAAGATTGCGTCTTTTACGGTAAGCGTGGCTCCCGTGATAGACAGGCTCCCCACCTCCACCGCCGGAGAGGATTTGGAGGTGTCCGTGTTCTTGACCGTACCGTTTTGAATGGTCACATCCGGGGCAAGGATTGTGAGAATCGGCGCATAGGGCCAGCCGCTCAGCGTATGACCGTTCAGCTCCAGCGTAATACTCTTTGTGATTTCTACGGTAGCGCCCTGCATGTCATAGTCTCCACGAAGGGTAACGGTGTCCCCTTCCTGGGCGGCTGTCAGCGCCGCTTCCAGATCGGTGTAGAGGTTCTCTCCAATGGCGAAGGGATAGACAAAAGTGCCGCAGTTGGTGCAGTAGCCGTTGTTATCCACCTTTCCCGCATGGTCACAGCTGCGGCCGCACTCGCACTTGCCGCCCCTGTAGCGGCAGGTGTGGGCAGCCACGTGGATCTCCCTGCCCACGAGCTCGGTGTAGTCCGTGGCATCCACGACTTTGTTGGTGCTGTTGTAGAAGGCAAAGCCATCCTCCAGAAGCTCCAGGGCCCGGCCGACGCAGGCAGAATCCAGTCCCTCATCAAAGTGTCCGCCCCGCAGGTGGGTGGTGCCGTGGAAGGCAACCGGCAGCTCAAAGTGCGTGTTCTCTCCCCGTACGGTCAGCTCAAACTGGGCGCTAATGAGCGTATCCTTATAGTGAATATTCTCCAGGATCAGCTTTCCGCTGGCATCGGTGCTAATTACTCCCAAGGTGCCGTTTTTCAGGGTGAAGCTGCCGTAGGGGAAGTTGCCCATTTTCAGGCGATTCAGGGTATGATCCTGCAAATCCAGGATCACGTTCTCGCTCCCTGCCGTGTAGTTGCCTGCGTTCATGTCTCTGGACAGCACGTCCTTCGTCAGGTAGAAGTTTCCGCCGCTTGTCAGGATTCCGCCGCCTACCTCAGCGTCGCCGATTCCGGAAGTATCCACGGCGTAGTATGCGCCGTCCTCGCGCACCAGCAGCGGCTCCGAGCTGCAAGGTTCCCCGCACTGCCGGCAGTTGCCGTCCGGTTTCGCCCGGTCATGGGCGCAGGTGTTGACCGTCAGGGTGACGGCGTTGGTATCGACGCTGTGGCTGCCACAGGTCAGGGTGCAGTAGACCTTGGCGGAGGACAGCCAGGGCTTGTCGGCCACCGGGGGCAGCTTGTCCGCACGATAAAGTTCCTTCAGAGAGAGGGTCGGCTGGTTGAAGCCCACAAGCACGGTGCCGTCCTCCAGCTTCCACTGGTAGGAAATGTCCCCGGTCAGGCCGGCGACCAGTGTGGCAGTCACCTGGATTTTCTTGTCGCCCTGCCAGGCATCCAACTCCCCTTTCTTGCATCTGGCGGAGGCATCCTGGGGCTGGGCGGTGACGGTGATGGGCGCACCGAGAACGGTGACGGTGACGGTCTTGGTGGCCAATGTGTTCACGTTCTCGGCATCTCTGACAATGAGCTTCAGCTCATAGGTGCCCCGCTTCACGGTGTCCTTGGTCGTGACGATTATGGTCTGATCGCCGTTTTCAGAAAAATCAGCAGTCAGACCCGGGTGGGCACCCGTCCATTCGACCCCAAATATACACCCGTCCAGATTCTTGGCAGAATAGGAGAAGGTGGCCGTCTGATCGGCAGCGCCCTCATAGAGGTAGCCCTTCTGAGCCTTCACCGAGAGCAGGGGGCCGGTGACTTTGCCGATGTAGACAGTTCTAAAGTCCCCTCTTCTCGCATTCTTGATCGCTTTCTCATTGCTGACATCCATGTCCGCAGGTTCCACGTCTCTCTCTTTAGAGACCAGAATATCCAGTTCGTTAACAGCGGAACCATAGGAGTAGGGATAGTACATGCTGATGCCGTAGTCGTCGCCGGTGGCGTAAAGAGAACCACTCATCGTTTCCAGGAGGGCGCAGACAATACCGGCGTTTTCGCCGCCGTGAGCCTCCAGATTGCCGCCATTCAGTTTCAGATTATAGACGCATACGGCGTTCTGCTGGCTGCCGCTAACCTTAACGGTACCGCCCGCAAGGGTCAGGGTTCCGCCTCTGCTGGAGGAGGAACCAGTCCAGGTGCCGTCACAGAGCGTGGCACCGACCAGGTAGTTGTTGCCGCCTTTGCCCACCAGTTCCAGAGTGCCGGTGCCCTGAATGGTCAGGTCGAAGCCATTCAGATCCAGGGGTTGGTCGCACTCGATCTTGTTGGTGCCAGTCAGCGTCAGGGTGGTGTCCCCGGTCAGTTTGACGGGGGTGGTAAAGGTCCGGTTGTTCCAGTTCACCTCGCCGGAGATGGTTTCCTCCGCCGCCAGGGTGGACACCTGGCTGTTTACCCAGCCGAACAGGGCTTCCAGCTTCTCCACGCCGTTGATTTGCGCCTGCTGAGCCTCGCTCAGGGCATCAAAAGCGGAGTAAGCCGCTTCCAGCGCGTCCAGGTAGCTTTCGGACATATCCTCCACGTCCGGCAGCGCGTCGATCATGGCCTGCACCGCCGCCACGGCCTCGTCCTGGGCAGGCTCAGCGAAGGCCTGAGCCGGGGGCTCGGTGGGCTGTGCCTCCGCAACCGGCTGGGTAGGCTCCGCCGCCGGGGCTTCCGTAGGAGCCTCGGTAGGAGCCTGGGTCGGTTCCGCCCTGGGAGCTTCCGTCGGGGTCGAAGCCTCGGTGGGAGCCTGGGTTGCCTGGGTGGACTCCGTCTCCTGGGCAAAGGCCGGTGCCGGGAGCATTCCCACCACCAGGGTCAGTGCCAGAAACAAACTGAATAATCTTCTTTTCATACACAATTCTCCTTTTTTCGGAAAATAAGGACTACTTTTTGACGATGGATACTGCTTATATTGCATGTGCGAACCGGATGCGGTTGCCTCAAGCCTTTTCAGAAATTGCCGAAAGATACACTGGTGCGGGAGCACCCAAGGCTCCCTTGTGCAAAGGGAGCTGGCAAAAATCTTCGATTTTTGACTGAGGGATTGACAAAATTTTCGGTTCTGATTCCCTCAGCCCCAGTGTGCGCACTGGGGCAGCTCCCCTTGATCAGCAAGGGGAGCCTTTTCCCTCATCCGCCCGCTGCGGCGGGCACCTTCCCCCAGGGGAAGGCAGGGGATGCGGATTGCCACACCAGCGTTGCGACGCTGGTTCGCAATGACAAGCATCAATCGGCACTGCTCTATGTATCCTCCGGGATGAGCTTCAGCCGCCTGGCGGCGGTTTTGGCCTCGCTGCGGCGGCTCACGTCCAGCTTTTCCAGGATATGGCTGACGTGGGTCTTCACGGTGGTGAGCTTGATATTCATAACCTGGGCGATCTGGGCGTTGCTCTTATCCGCGCAAATCAGCCGCAGAATCTGTTTTTCCGTGGCGGTGAGCTCGTCGTTGGGCGAAAGCCTGGGCTGTAAGCACAGGGGCGTGGCCGTCGCCTGCTTCCGGGTCTGGGTCAGCAGCCGCTTCCGGAAGGCCTCGTCCTCCTTCCAGTCCAGCTGGTTCAGAAGGGGCAGCACCGCCCCGCCGTAGACACTGATGGTGCGGATGAAGCGGAACTCCCCGGCGGTATCCAGGGCCCGGCTCAGCCGCTCCTTCCAGCGGATATCCCGCAGACGGTACAGCGCCAGAGCGGAAAGCACATTCAGGTGAATGCTGTCGATGTACCGACTGCAAGCGGCGCAGTAGCTTTCCAAGGGAGCCAGGGTCAGCAGCGCTCCCTCCGGGTCGTCGTCCGCCAGCTCCACCATGGCCTGGGTCAGATATTGATAGCGTTTGAGCACGTTCAGGTGCACCGGGTCCCGGGGAGCCTTCTCCCGATACCAGATATCCGCCCGATCCAGGTCTCCGGCGTGGAGATCCACCCGGCAGAGCATGGCATCCAGATTGGGCAGGAACCGATTTTCCCTTCGCTCCACAAACTGCTCCCGAAGAAGCTCCAGGGTTCGCCGGGCGTTTTCCAGACGACCCTGGTCAATGTAATTGCGCACCAGCAGGCCGCAGGCGGCAAACTCGATGTCCGGCGTGCCGTGCTGCTGAATCTCCCGCATCCGGGAGACCACCGTCAGAAGCCGCTGGGAAATATCCTCGCCCTTTTCGAACTTGCTTTCCGTCAGGGCGCAGTCCGGAAGGCCGATGCCGTCCGCCCCCAGAAGCTTCTTCACCGGCAGGCGGATGGTGTTATACAGCAGATCGTCCTTTTTGCTCCAGGGGGAAAAGTCCTTGCCGCCGTTCATAATACTGGGCAGGGTGCTGGTGACGGAGAAGGGCGGCAGACTGATTTCCTTGCTGGTCATCAGCCGAACCACCGCCGGAATGGTCTCCGTCAGTCCCTCCACCCCCCGCTGGGGCAGGGAAACGTCCAGCCAGGCCAGACGGCTCCGGGCCTGCCGGGCGGCGGCGTCCTTGGGCTCCCGCTTCTGGGCGAAGCGCTTCAGCTCCTCATACCACCGGTCAGAGCCGGGGTAGTCCACCGCCAGGGCGCAGAGCATACACATGCCCTGCATCAGAGCCGGAGATTCCAGAATTTCCGCCTCCGGCAGACTGCGGTAGTATTTTTCCATCTCTCCATAGTGACCCATGCCCGGATGGAGCTCCGAGTTGCGCACCAGAATCTCCGAGACCTTGCTGTGATCCCCGGCGTCCCGGTAGCATTCCAGGGCATGGGGATAATCCTCGTTCAGTTCATAGTACAATCCACCCCGGCTGAGCAGAGCCTTGACCCTGCCGTCCGGGAAGGTTTTTTTCATCTCCCACTGAAGGAAGTTCCGGTACTGAGGCCAGAAGCGGAGCTGTCCCCCTTCCTCCAGGAGCATGGAGGAATTGTTCCGAATCCAGTCCAGCATCTGTCCTGCCCGGACATCCCCGCTGACCATCTTGGCCATTTCCAGGTTCACGGTTTCGAAGGGGGCCAGCTCCAGCAAAAACCGACGGATGGTCAGATCCAGGGGCATGAAGATCGCCGCCTCAAAATACCGGTAAACCTCCTGAAAAGCGTCCTTCACCAGCTCCGGCCCGAAGGGTCTGCCGGAGGCCATGAGCCGGACGGTGATGGCCACCCCCAGGGCATAGCCGATGGACTCCTTCAAAATGCCGGAAACCTCGCTTCTCGTCACCGGCACATCGTAGAGCCGGAACAGGGTCTGGATGTCCTCTTCGTCAAAGAGCATTTCCTGAGCGGAGATCACGCCCATGATTCCCGCGTACTGGAAGGCCATCATGCACCCGGGAGGCGCCCCCCGGGACAGAAACACGAACCGGCGGTCAGGAGTGCTTCGGATATACTGGCACAGTGCCAGGACATTTTCCTCCGGCATCCGCTGAAAATCGTCCACTAGTAGGATATTCCAGTCTCCTTCCTCGGGGATGGGATCCTCATCCTCCCCACTGCGCCGGAGCACCGCCCGACCGGAAAGCAGAGCCTCCGCCACCGTGGTTTTCCCGAAGCCGCAGGGGGCGCTGAAGAACAAAATCCGCTGTCCTTGGAGAAATTCCTGGAATTTTTCCCGAATCAGAGGCCGAATGACAATCTTTTTTCTCAAAATCCTCCACCTGCTTCCCTCTATGTCCAAACTTCTCAGCGCATTCCACCGCTTATTTTACCTATTGTAGCCTAAGGCGGGAAAAAATGGAATCCTCCCAAAGTAGGATTTTTACAAATTATCGTTGAAAAAAAATGTCATTACAAGCCATGAGAAAACGCACCGGCGTGGGAGCGCCCAAGGCTCCCTTGTGTAAAGGGTGGTGCTCCGCGCAGCGAATCTAAAATCTCAATGACTGCCGGTGGCAGTCATACCACAATGTACTGCTGGCAAAAATCTTTGATTTTTGACTGAGGGATTGTCAAAATAAGAGAGTTCTGATCCCCTCAGTCATGGCCTTGCGGGAGACGGCCATGACAGCATGAATTATGGTATGATTGCCACTGGCAATCATCAATATTTTAATTCGCTGCGCGGAGCACCACCCTTGATCAGCAAGGGGAGCCTTTTGCCCCTTTTGGTACGACCCTTGATCGTCAAGGAGGCTTTGGACGTTTCCTTGCAAATGTCGCCGAACTGTGCTATTATTATAGAAAAAGGCACCATCTGCGGCAAGCCCATAAATCAGTGAAATAACGCGCTTCTGCCTTTTCGGAAGAATTTTCGGGAACCCCCTTGTCAGAAGACGAATTATGAAGCATAATCAAACTATCCGTTTCGCCCGGGTTCTGGCCATGCTGCTGGGCATTTCCCTGGCAGCCGAGGGTTTTCTGAACCTGATTACCGTGCTCACCGCCGTGCGCAGAACCCAAAAGATCTTCCCGGAGATCATCGATTGAAAAAATGCTTCCCGCAAGAAGGAGACTTCGTCTATGAAGAAAAAGAATCTTGAATTCATCCCGCCGGAGCCGCCGGAACGAATTCTGGCCACCGCCGAGGAAGGCCTGACCCAAGAGCAGGCACGGCAGCGGCAGGAAGACGGCTGGGCCAATACCCCGGTGACGGTGGAGTCCAAAACCCTGGGGCAGATCATACGCTCCAACCTTTTCACCTATTTTAACCTGATTTTCGCCATTCTGGGGGTGCTGGTATTCGCCTCCGGCTCTCTGCGGAACCTGACCTTCCTGCCGCTGGTGGTGGCCAATCTTCTCATCGGCATTATCCAGGAGATTCGGGCCAAGAACACCCTGGATAAGCTCTCCATGCTGAACGCACCCCGAGCCCGGGTCATCCGGGATGGGCAGATTCAGGAAATTCCCGCGGAAGAGCTGGTGCTGGACGACATCGTGCTCTTCCGGGCAGGTGACCAGATCTGCGCCGACGCCATCATTCTGGACGGCGAAGTGCTGGTCAACGAAGCCCTGCTCACCGGCGAGGCCGACGAGCTGAAAAAGGGACTGGGAGACTTCCTCATGTCCGGCAGCTTCCTGGTCTCCGGCGAGTGCACCGCCCGGCTGGAGCGGGTGGGCGCCGAGTCCTATATCTCCCAGCTGACCCTGGAAGCCAAGGCCACGGACACCAAGCAGCGTTCGGAAATGCTGCGCACTCTCGATCGACTGGTTGGCGTGGTGGGCATTCTCATTGTGCCCATCGGTATTTTCCTGTTTGTGCAGCAGTATGTGCTCTCCGGAGCCTCCTTCCGGGACAGTGTTCTGTCCATGGTGGCCGCGGTGCTGGGCATGATCCCCGAGGGGCTGTATCTGCTTACCAGCGTGGCGCTGGTGGTCAGCGTGCTGCGGCTGGCTACCCGGAAGGTGCTGGTGCATGACATGAAGTGCATTGAGGCTCTGGCTCGGGTGGACGTGCTGTGCGTGGATAAAACCGGCACCATCACGGAAAATGAGATGCAGGTCAGCTCCCTCGTCCCCCTGGAGGGCTTCGACCCGGCTCAGGGTGTGGGACTGAAAACATTGGTCGGCAATCTGGTGGCCGTCATGCCCGAGGGGAACCAGACCATGCAGGCTCTGCACCGATATTTCAAGCTCCCCGGCCAGACGGCCGCGGAGCAGGTATTCCCCTTCTCCTCCACCTATAAATACTGCGGCGCGGTGTTCTCCGGTGAGGCCTATGTGCTGGGCGCGCCGGAATTTCTCCTGCGGGAGGACTATGAGGCCGTCCGGCCTCTGGCGGAAAGCTTCAGCGGCGACGGCTACCGGGTCATGCTCTTCGGAAAATATACCGGCACTCTGGAAGGTCAGGCATTGACCGAAAAAGTGATTCCTCTTGGCCTGATTCTTCTGACCAACCCCATCCGCCGGGACGCGCCGGAAACCTTCCGGTACTTTGCCCAGCAGGGGGTGGCGGTAAAGGTCATTTCCGGCGACAATCCTCTGACCGTTTCCCGGATTGCCATGGAGGCGGAGATTCCCGGGGCGGAAAAGTATATTGACGCCTCCACTCTGGATTCGGAGGAAGCAATTTACGAGGCCGCCGGGGAATATACCGTCTTCGGCCGGGTCACTCCCGATCAGAAGCGGCAGCTTGTCCGGGCGCTCCAAAGTCAGGGCCACACCGTGGGCATGACCGGCGACGGCGTCAACGATGTGTTGGCACTGAAGGACGCGGATTGCTCGGTGGCCATGGCCTCCGGCTGTGACGCGGCGGCTCAGGTCTCCCAGCTGGTGCTGCTGGAATCGGACTTTTCCGCCATGCCCTCGGTGGTGGCGGAGGGTCGCCGGGTGGTCAACAATGTCCAGCGTTCGGCAAGCCTGTTCCTGGTGAAGAACATCTTCTCCTTCCTGCTTTCGGTGTTCTCCGCCTGCTTCATGATCAGCTACCCCCTGGAGCCTTCCCAGCTGTCCCTCATCACCATGTTCACCATCGGCGTGCCCGGCTTCTTCCTGGCGCTTCAGCCCAACGAGGATCCCATCCGGGGCAAGTTCCTGCCAAACGTGCTGGCCAAAGCTCTGCCCGCGGGACTGACGGATTTTCTGGTGGTGGGAGCCCTGGTGATCTTTGGCCGGGTCTTTGGAGTGAACGAGGGAGATATTTCCATCGCCTGCACCATGCTGCTGTCCATTGTGGGCTTCATGATTCTCTACAACATCAGCAAGCCCCTGAACTGGTTCCGGTGGATCATCTGGGGCGGCTGTGTAACGGGACTTCTGGTTTGCAGCATCTGGCTGGGGGATATTTTCGGCATCGGTCGGATGTCCCTGAAATGCGTTCTGCTCTTCGGGGTCTTTGCCATCGCCACGGAGCCCATCCTGCGCTATGGCATCCTTCTGACCGAGACCGTCTCCCGCCTCCACCGGGCCCACCGGGAAAAACGCCTGGCAAAGAAAGCCCAAAAGGCGGAAAACAACTAAGGAAGCTTCTTTTCCCAGCAAACGCAAAACCGGACGGCAGTAAATCTACCGGCCGGTTTTTGTATATTCTTGTGCATATTTGCATATTCCCCACGGATTGCCGGACAGTTTCAGGTGATACACATTTTTCCGCTGGTTTCCGGGATTTTCCCCGGCCATCCCACAGGCAGGCAAACCGGAATTCGGTTTTTCCCAAGGTTTCGGCATTATCACCACTCCGAGACAGAAATACACCTGTCCATCTGTGGAAGAATCCAAAAAACGGAAAAGGCATGTACTTTTCCGAAAAATAGTGGTATATTTATTCTATTCTATTCGCCGCCCCTCCGACGGCCAATCACCACCACTAAGGAGAGACCCAAGAAATGAAAAAACTGTTCAGCCTGATTCTTGCCGGACTGATGATCCTCAGCCTGGCAGCCTGCGGCGGCTCCGGCAGCACCGGCGGCTCTGCCCAGGCCAGCAAGGATAACAAGGTGCTCTATCACGTTTACAATACCGCGCCCTATGTTACCCTGGATCCCAGCACCGAGTATTCCAACGGCGTCATGGTGCTGCAGAACGTCTACGAGACCCTGACCCGGTACAACCCCGAAACCGGCGGCCTGGATCCCCTGCTTGCCACCGAGTGGAAGGAAAACGAGGACGGCACTGTCTGGACCTTCCAGCTCCGGGACGACGTGAACTTCCACGACGGCACCCACATGACCGCCCAGCAGGTTGTGAACTCCTTCCGGCGTTCCATGGATCTGGGTCAGGGCGGTGCCTACATCTGGGACGCGGTGCTGGAGAGCAACGGCGGCAAAGTCGAGGCCACCGGCGAGTATGAGGTGACCATCACCTGCGGCTATCCCTGCGCCATCGACCTGATTGTCTCCGCGGGCTACGCCGCCTACGTCATGTCCGACAGCGTCATTGAGCAGCCCACCGAGTGGTTCAACGAAGGCCACGACGGCGGCACCGGCCCCTACACCATCGCCCAGGCCACCGGCGACAGCGTGGTGCTGAAAGCCTACGAGGATTACCGGGGCGGCTGGCAGGATAACCAGTACAAGAACGTGATGATCAAGGAAGTGGCCGAGTCCAGCGCCCGCCGCCAGATGATGGAGACCGGCGAAGCCCAGCTGTCCAGCGAGTTCTCCGCCACCGACCTGGACGCTCTGAAGGCCCAGACCGACAAGGTCTACACCTATCAGTCCGAGACCTTCAACAATATCGTCATGTTCCTGAACACCGCCACCGAGCCCTGCAGCAACGCCGACTTCCGCCGGGCTCTGGCCTACGCCTTCCCCTATGAGGAAACCGTCAGCCAGATCCTGAACGGCAACGCCAAGCAGTCCGTAGGCACCGTACCCAGCGGCCTGTGGGGTCATGACGACAGCATTCTCCAGTACCACTGCGATCTGGACAAGGCCAAGGAATACCTGGACAAGTCTGGCGTGAACACCGACGGTCTGAAGCTCACCGTCACCTACATGAACGGCTATGACGAGTACGCCAGTGCCCTGCAGCTCTATCAGGTCAACCTGAAGCAGCTGGGCATCAGCCTGGAGCTTCGGAGCATGGAGTGGGATCAGCAGTGGGCTCAGGCGCAGAACACCGACCCCAAGAATCGGCAGGATATGTTCGTGTTCATCTGGTGGCCGGACTACGCCGATCCCGTCAGCTGGTTCCAGTCTCTGCTGCACAGCGAGGATCAGATCGTCTATAATCTGTCCTACCTGAACGATCCGGAACTGGATGCCGTCATCGACGACGCCATCGAGAAGACCGTCACCGACCGAACCGCCGCCGAGGCCGATTATGTGCAGGCTCAGAAGATCGTGGCCGACAATGCCTACATTCTGAACCTGTACGATCAGCTGCACACCTTCGTCATCAACAACGGCATTCAGGGTGTTTCCGAGAACCCCTCCTATTCCAACGCCATCCTGTATTACAACGTCACTACCAAGTAAAGAAACCGTTTTTTCGGGGGCTGCCGCATCCAATTGCGGCAGCCCCTGTGCCCCATTTTTATGAACAGACAGATGAGGTGTTCGCCCCGTGTTTAAGTACATTGTCAAACGCATTCTCAGCAGCATTCTGGTGCTGCTTGGTGTCGTCACCATTACCTTCTTCATTTCCCGGGTGCTTCCGTCCAATCCGGAGGTCAAGTGGGCCGGCCAGCGAGCCACCCCGGAGCAGCTGGCCGCTGCCCGGATTGAATTAGGGCTTGATAAGTCCCTGCCGGAGCAGTACGTCATTTACTTAAACGACCTGCTCCACGGCAACCTGGGCAAGAGCCTGAACAACCACCAACCCGTGACCTCCGAGCTCAAGCGGTACATTCCCGCGACCCTGGAGCTGGTACTGCTGGCCTTTGCCCTGGCTATCGCCATCGGCATTCCCCTGGGCATTTACTCAGCCAAAAAGAAGGATAAACTCCTGGATCATTTCAGCCGGTTCTTCTCCATCGGTGCCGTATCTCTTCCCACCTTCTGGGTGGCACTGTTCCTGCAGCTGATCTTCTACAAGAGCCTGAGCCTGCTGCCCATCGGCGGACGGCTCAGCGTGGAGGCCACGATTTTTGAGACCGTGCCCAACGTCACCGGTATGCTCCTGCTGGACTGCCTGATTACGGGAAAATTCGGTCTGCTGGCGGATGCCTTCCAGCACATTCTGCTGCCCTGCATCACCATTTCCCTGTACCCCATCGGCCTGGTGTCCCGGATGACCAGAAGCGCCCTGCTGGAAATTCTGGGCGAGGACTACATCACCGCCGGCCACAGCTACGGCCTGAGCGACACCAAAATGCTCTGGAAGTATGCCCTGAAAAATAGTCTTGGCACCACCGCCACGGACGTGGCTCTGTCCATGGGCTATACCCTGACGGACACCTTCCTGGTGGAGGCCATCTTCTCCTGGCCGGGCATCGGCAGCTACATTTCCAGCGCGGTCACCACCCTGGACTATCCCGCCATCATCGGCGTGACCCTCTTCGGTGCCTGCTGCTACATCATTTTGAATCTGCTGGCGGATATCGTCATCGCGTCCGATCCCCGGGTGCGGCTGTAAGGGAGGGACTACAATGGACAATTTCATTCAATCCCTGAAGCCCCGGATCAAGAGCCTGCGGGAGAGCCTGTACCTGATCGCCCGGAATAAGCTGAGCCTGACCGCCCTGATTATCCTGGTGCTTCTGATCGTCGGCGCCCTGCTGGCGCCCTACATCATCCCCTACCCTGAGGACTTAGCCGATGCCACTCACACCCAGATCAAGCTCCAGGCTCCCAGTTTGGAGCACCTGATGGGCACGGACGAGCTGGGTCGGGATATTTTCAGCCGGGTCGTCTACGGCGCCCGGGTGTCCCTGTCCGCGGCACTGGCGGCCGTTGGCCTGTCTCTTGTCATCGGCATTCCCCTGGGTGCCATCGCCGGCAGCTTCGGCGGCTGGGTGGATAACCTCATCATGCGCATTACCGACGTGTTCCTCAGCTTCCCGCCCCTGCTCCTCGCCATCGCCATGGTGGCCGTCATGGGCAGCAGCCTGAACAACGCAATCCTTGCCATCGCTCTGTCCTGGTGGCCTTGGTACACCCGGCTCATCCGGGGTCAGGCCATCTCCGTCAAGGAGCGCAAATTCGTCCAGGCAGCAGAGACCATCGGTACCGGCCGGATGAAGATCATCTTCAAGCACATCATTCCCAACTGTATCAGCCCTGTCATCGTCCAGGCCTCCATGGACATCGGCGGTGTAATTCTGACCGTTGCCAGCCTGTCCTTCCTGGGACTGGGTGCTCAGCTGCCCACTCCGGAATGGGGCCTGATGATTTCCATGGGCCGCCGGTTCTTCCCGGACAGCTGGTGGTACTGCATTTTCCCGGGTCTGGCCATTTTCGTCACCGTGCTTTGCTTCAATCTGCTGGGCGATGCCATCCGGGAAATTCTGGATCCCAAGACCCGCAAGAACTAAGGAGGACGCGACATGGCTTATTTTGAGACCAACCATCTGCACATTACCCACCGCTCCTTCGAGGGCACCAAAACCGTCCTGGACATCGACCACCTGGAAATCGCCAAGGGCGAAACCTACGGTCTGGTGGGCGAGTCCGGTCAGGGCAAAACCGTACTGGCCCTGGCAATCCAGCAGCTGCTTCGCTGCCCTCCCGGCAAGATCGAATCCGGGGAAATTCTCCTGGACGGCCAGGATCTTCTGAAACTGAAACCCAAACAGATGCAGCAGCAGATCCGGGGCAAGAAAATTGCCATGATCTTCCAGGATCCCATGAGCTGCCTGAACCCGGTGTTCACCGTGGGTCAGATCATGACGGACGTGCTGCACACCCGGAATCCGGAGATGAAGAAGCTCCAGGTGCGCCAGGCGGCTCTGGAATTACTCCAGGAGGTAAAGCTTGCGGACGCGGAGAGCACCATGAGCAAGTATCCCCACCAGCTTTCCGGCGGCCAGCGGCAGCGGGTCATCATCGCCCTGGCTCTGGCCTGCGGCGCGGAATTTCTGATTGCCGACGAGCCTACCCGGAACCTGGACGTGACCATCCAGGCAAGCATCCTGAAGCTGCTGAAAGAATTACAGCTGAAGCGGGGCATGACCGTTCTCTTCATCGCCAACAACCTGAGCCTGGTGTCCGCCTTCTGCGACCGGGTGGGGATTCTCTACGGCGGGAAGATCATCGAGGAAAACACCACCGCCAGGCTCATTTCCGAGCCTCAGCAGGACTACACCAAGGTGCTCATCCAGGCGGTGCACACCGAAGGCAAGAAGGCCTCGGTCATCGAAAGCGATGAGGTGCTTCTGAAGGTCGAGCACCTGAAAAAGTACTTCGATATCAACGATGAGACCAAGCACCAGAAGCACCTGACCCTGAAAGCCGTGGACGATGTGAGCTTCGAGCTGAAAAAGGGCGAGGTGCTGGGCATCGTGGGCGAATCCGGCTGCGGCAAGTCCACCCTGGTCAATACCATTCTCGATCTGTTCGAGCCCACCGAGGGCAAGGTTTTCTTCGAGGGCAAGGATGTCTTCGCCGAGGCGAAAAAGGGCGACAGTGCCTTCAAGAAAAACGTGCAGATCGTCTTCCAGGATCCCTACTGGTCCTTAAACCCCCGGTGGCTCATCAAGGACATTGTGGCCGAGCCCATCGATGTCTACGAAAAACTTGGAGAAGCCGCCCGTCTCAAGCGGGTGGAGCAGCTGCTGGAAATGGTGGGCATCTCTCCGGACGCCTGCTACAAGTACCCCCACGAATTCTCCGGCGGCCAGCGGCAGCGGATCGCCATTGCCCGGTCTCTGGCCTCCAACCCCAAGCTGGTGGTGCTGGATGAGCCCACCTCCTCCATTGACGTGTTCAGTCAGGCTCAAATTCTGAGCCTGATCAAGGAGCTTCGGGAGAAGTTCCAGCTGACGAACATCCTCATCAGCCACGACCTGGGCGTGGTTCACGAGCTGGCCAACAAGATCGCCATTATGTATCTGGGCAAGATCGTGGAATTCGGCCCGGCGGAGGATATTTTCCGCCATCCCCGGCATCCCTACACCCGCGCCCTCTTCGATTCCATCCCCACCCTGACCACCCATGGCATGGAGGGGCTGCGGACTCTGGAGGGTCAGATTCCCAGCCCCATCAATCCCCCGGCAGGCTGCGCCTTCCATCAGCGCTGCCCCTATGCCACCGAAGCGTGCGCCAAGGTGGCACCTCAGCCCCTCGACCTGGGCGGCGGCCATACGGTCAGCTGTCTTCGGTCAACCGAACTGGAAGAAGCCTTGAAAGAAACCAACTAAGGGAGGAAACAATATGCGAACCTTAAATCGTGAAAATCTACTGGACATTCTCTACGGCTGTGCCATCCTGGGCACCGGTGGCGGCGGAAGCCTGGACGAGGGCATCGAGATGATCGATGAGGCCCTGGCTGCCGGGAAGGAGTTCAAGCTCACCACCTTCGAGGAAATGTCCCCGGAGGATGTGATCGGCACCCCCTATGCCTGCGGAGCCATCAGCCCTCTGACCGAGGAGGAAATCAAGAAATACGCCCGTCTGAAAGAAACCGACGAAAGCTTCTACATTCTATGCATGAAGCAGCTGGAGCGGTTCCTGGGTCGGGAGGTCAGCGCAGTGATCTCCACGGAGCTGGGCGGCGGCAACACCGCCACCGCCTTCTACGTCGGTGCCATGACCGGCCGGCCCATTGTGGACGGCGACCCGGCAGGCCGGAGCGTGCCTGCCCTCCAGCACTCCACCTACTTCCTCCAGGGCGTTCCCATGTGCCCCATGAGCGTGATGAACAAGTTCGGCGAGGGTGCCGTGTTCACCAACGTCTTTGACGATGAGCGGGGCGAGGATCTGGTTCGGGCTCTGGCAGTGGTCAGCCAGAACACCATTGCCGTCATGGATCATGTGAACACCGCCGCCGTTCTGAAAGATGCCGTCATCCGGGGGGCCATTTCCTACGCCGAGGCCATCGGCAAGGCCTACCGGCAGACCCTGGCGGCTGGCGGCGACTATGTGAAGGCCGTCACCGAAACCGGTAAGGGCAAAATGATGTTCGAGGGCACCGTCACCGAAAGCGGCTACGAGACCCGGGACGGCTACACCTACGGCAATACCGTCATTGCGGGCACCGGTGCTTACGCCGGGCACACCCTTCGGATCTGGTATCAGAACGAGAACATCATCAGCTGGCTGGACGGGGAGTTCTTCGTCACCGTCCCCGACCTGATCTGTGTCTTCGACCTGGACAACAACCTGCCCCAGCTGAACCCCTTCGCCCGGGTGGGCGAGCATGTTGCCGTCACTGCCCTGCCCGCCGCCAAAGAGTGGACCACCGCCCGGGGTCTGGAGGTTTTCGGCCCCAGAAGCTTCGGCTACGACGTGGACTACCGGCCCTACTGCGAATAAGGAGGCACTATGGAAAATAAGGCATTTCTGGACGCCATTTTGGGACTGGTGTCCATCGAGAGCATTGCCCGGGTGGACGTGACCCCGGAAGCCCCCTACGGCGAAGGCCCTGCCAAAGCTCTGGACTATGTGATGAAGTTGTGCGAAAACCTTGGCATCCGGACGGTGAACTTAGGCGGCAAGGTCGCCTGGGCAGAAATCGGCCAGGGTGAGGAGATCGTGGGCGTGCTGGGGCATCTGGATACCGTACCCGCAGGCAGCGGCTGGACCCACAACCCCGGCGGCGAGCTTTGCGGCGACCGGCTCTACGGCCGGGGCGTTGCCGACGACAAGGGGCCCACGCTGGCAGCCCTCTTTGCCATGAAGGAACTCCAGGACGCGGGCGTTCCCCTGAACCGCCGGGTTCGGCTGATCTTCGGTCAGTGCGAGGAAAGCGGGGAGTGGGACGACATGAACTACTACAAGCAGACCCAGCAGCTGCCGGTCTTCGGCTTCACCCCCGACGCGGATTTTCCCGCCATCTACGGGGAAAAGGAAATTCTGAACTTCCAGCTGTCCCTGCCGGTTTCGAAAAGCGGCCTGGTGCGCATCGAGGGCGGCGACGCGGCCAACATGGTAGCCGACTGGTGCCGCTGCACCTATCGCGGCGCTGACGGTGCCGAGCGCACCCTGGAGACCCACGGCCGCAGTGCCCACGCCAGCACCCCGGAAAAGGGAGAAAATGCCATCACCGCCATGATGGAGGCGCTCCACAAGGCGGGGGTTGCCAGCCCCCTGGTGGATTTTTACCAGGCTCACATCGGCTCCGATTTGAACGGCGTGAAAATGGGCTGCGGCCTGGAGGATGTCCAGAGCGGTAAGCTGACTCTGAACGCCGGTGTCCTGCGCACGGAAGGCGACGAAATCGTCCTGACCCTGGACATCCGCAGTCCCGTGACCTTCAACCGGGCGGCGGTAGAAACACCCATTGCCGCCGCCTGCGCCCCCTACGGCATCACCTGCCGGTGCACCGCCAACGAGCATCCTGTGTACATGGACAAAAACGGCAAGGTGGTTCAGGCCATGGTAGGCATCTACCGGGAGTATACCGGTGACGATTCCGAGCCCACCGTCATCGGCGGCGGCACCTATGCCCGAGCCATGCCGGGCATCGTGGCCTTCGGCCCCATGCGTCCCGGTCGGGAGTGCACCGAGCACCAGAAGGATGAGTACCTTCTGGTGGAGGATCTGCTGGCTGCCAAGGAAATTTACCGGAAAACCATTGAAACTCTAGCAAACCTGGATTGAGGAGGAATCTTTCCATGAAAACCGAACTGCAAATTGCCGCGGACAAGCTGGTCCGGGAAATCTTCGGAGTCAAGCCCGGAGAGACCGTGGTGCTCACCGCCGACTACGACTCCAATGAAAACGTGCTGCGAGCCGTGTCCGACAGCGTCCGGGAGGCCGATGCCCAGGTCATGGTCATCACCGTCCCCACCCCCCGCTCCGTGGGAAAGGCCGCCGATCCGGATCTGCCTATCGAGCCTCTGACCGCCGCCCTGTGCGCCTGCGACGTGTGGATTGAGTTCAACCATCAGTGGCTGCTCTACTCCACCCCCTTCGAGCGGGCAAGCAGCGAAAACAAGAAGCTGCGCTATATGTGCCTGGTGGATTTTGACGAGGATCTGATGATCCGCACCATCGGCCATGTGGAAACCCCCAAGCTTCAGGTCTTCATGCGTAAGGTGGCTGAGCTCACCCGCAGCGCCAAGACCATGCGGGTCACCACCCCCGCCGGCTGCGACGTATCCTTCGAAATCGACCCGGTTCACTATGTGGCCTGCGACTGCGGCGACGCCACCTTCCCGGCTGTGCATATGCTCACCGGCCAGATCAACGTGGTGCCCCGGTTCGGCTCCATCCAGGGCACCATTGTCTTCGACGGCTCCGTGACCCCGCCCTTCGGCCACGCCCCTGCCACTCCCATCCGGCTCACCGTCAAGGACGGCGTGATTCAGAAGGTGGAGGGCGGCGAGGAAGCCGCGATCTACGACAAGTACCTCCGGGATTTTGACGACCCGGGTATGCTGAAGATGGCGCACATCGCCTACGGCTTCAACCCCGGTGCCAAGCTCACCGGCAACATCGTGGAAGATGAGCGGGTCTGGGGGTCCACCGAGTGGGGCATCGGCTACGTCAGCAACATTGACGCCCCTCCCTGCGGCCAGGACGCGGTGAGCCACACCGACGGCATCTGCCTGAACAGCTCCGTCTGGCTGGACGGGGTGCAGATCATGGACGAGGGCAAGATTGTCCTGCCAGAGCTGGTGGCTCTGCTGCCCTGATAAAAGGCAACACCCCCGCCCTGCTTTCGCAGTGCGGGGGTGTTTCAGATAGACCCTAAGAAATAGTATTATTGCACTTCCGGCAGGGTCAGGGTGTACCGCCGAAGGGCGGAGGCGGAATAGAGTGCCACAAGGAGCTCGGTGATGGGCATGGTCAGCCACAGGGCATCGCCCCCGGCGATCCGGGGCAGCACCAGGATCAGGCTGCCGCTGATGACCAGTCCCCGGGCCACGGACACAACGAAGGCCGCCTTTGGCTTCATGATGGCCTGGAAATAATAGGTGGAGAAAATATTGAAGGGCAGCAGCAGGAAGGACACGGCATAGGTGCGGATGATGGCCGGGGCAATGGCAAGAATTTCCTCGGTGGGGACCATAAAAATCCGGATATACAGCTTCGGGCAGGCCACGCTCAGCGCCGTCCAGAACACCCCGAAGAAAGCCGACGTGCCCAGAGCCAACCGGAGAACCTGCCGGATGCGCCCGCCCTTGCCCGCGCCGAAGTTGGTGGCAATGATGGGCTGGGCAGCCTGGCCCACGCTGTAGGCGCAGCACTGGGCGAAGGTGCTGACCTGAATGATGGGGCCGTACACCGACAGGGCATTGGCCCCCAGATACTTCATAATCTGCCGGTTAAAGAGCACCGTGAGAATGCCCATGGCCATATCCACAAAGAAAGTGGAAAATCCGGTGGCGAAAACTTCCCGAAGCCTGTGAAGCAGATGGGTGGGCTTCACCAGACAAAGGGTATTTTTCCGGCTGAGAAAATGGGTCAGCATCACGCAGGTGGAAATGGCCGCGCCGATGGCCGTGGCCAAACCCGCGCCAAAAATGCCCATATCACAGCCGAATACAAAGAAAATATCGCCGAAAATGTTGAAAATTCCCCCGGACAGTATCGCCAGAGTAGCCCGACCCGGATTGCCGTCGGTTTGCAGAAAGAACATCAGCATCTCATTGACGAGAAACAGCGGGAACACGAATTTCACCGGCTTCAGGTAGGTCTGCGCCAGAGGCAGCAGCTCCGCGTCCGCGCCGAAGAAGGTCAGGACGGGGGTCTCGAAGCACCAGATGCCGAGCCAGGTAAGCACCGCCAGCACCGCCGCGCCGATAACCGAGGCGGTAAAATACTGATTTTCCGAGCCGTCCCCGGTGCCGCCGCCCCGGCAGGTGCTGAAAATCACGCCGCCGCCCGCACCCAGAAGCAGACCCAGGCTATAGATCAGGTTCCAACAGGGAGCCACCACCGCCAGAGCCGCGGTGCCCTGAGGGCCCTGGTACTGACCCACCACCGCCGTGTCCACCATGGTGTAGATGCAGCCGATGAGGGCGCTGCCGAAGGCCGCCGACAGATATTTGCCGTACATCGATCTGATATTTCCCTTGAGAAAATCCATATGTTCCTCCTTTGATGGAGCTGTCTCGTTAAGTGCCCCTATGGGTCAAAATAGCCAAAATATACAATGTCATTGCGAACCAGTGACCGATGTCACTGGTGTGGCAATCCCCCGGATAGGCGTAAAATCCAAGATCTCCTAACGTAGATGTTTGAAAATCGGGGGGGATTGCCACGGCAGTGTGCGCACTGCCTCGCAATGACATGGTTTTTCGACAGTCTTGTATAAAAAGCCGGATAAGAAACAGACATTTCAGTCTGCCTCTTATCCGGCTGCTGTTTCTCCGAACAACTCACCCTCCGAGCGAACGGAATTATTCTAGCACAAGACTTTTGGCAAATCAAGCCCTGCCGCTTACTTTTTCCAATGCTTCAGCTGAGGCACTACGGCCTCCATGTGAGCCCGCACCTGCTCCGCAGGCCAGTCTGCCATTGCCATGTGGTTTACGCAGAAGTCGATGAGCTCCTCCGGGCTGGAATAGTGAAATTGGCCGCCCTCGTAGCACCACTTGCAGTATTCCTCATTCAGGGTGCCGTCTATCTCCCGGCTGAGAATGCCGTCCTCCAGAGGCATCCCGCAGCACTGGCAGAACAGCTGCCGGGGCGAACCCAGCAGGGTGTTGATGGAAACGTCATAAAGCCCAGACAGCAGCTTCAGGGTTTCCGTATTGGGGACGGTTTCACCCGTTTCCCTTAATTAAAGATATTGTTGGGTAAAAAAAGAAAGGTCAGTCGATT
>ENA-UOJC01000996-UOJC01000996.1-human-gut-metagenome-genome-assembly--contig:-C104-NODE-996-length-42772-cov-5.335136_pt1 | contig 42772 bp, 42 predicted proteins | sample MGYA00242339_ERZ723886 | MGnify/ENA metagenome assembly ERZ723886 | reverse complement strand
ACGATACGAAGGAGGAATGTCATGTTTCTTTTCCTTGTTAAACAAAAGACAACGGATAAAAAGATTTTACCCGTTGTCCGTCTTATTCAGGGCGTCAAGCGCATATTACCGCGTATTCTGGTCTCTGCGGCGAATCTGCAGACCCGCGTTTCTGACGCGTTCGGCTTTCATTGTCCGCCGGGCGGAATTGACGTCGCGCTGGGTAACGGGCTTATTTTTACTGATTCCCCGCAACTTGCGCAAGCGTTCAATATTAATTTTTTTGCCGTCCGGCACTGTGATGCTCAGATCTTTGGACGCGATCCGGTCGCGGTACAGCTTCCGGTTCCGCTCGATTTTCGTGCGGGAAAGCCTCCGCCGCCGTTCCGAGGGCAACAGTTTTTCACGGTTTTTCCGTTTGCGTGTTGTCTTACCCAGGCCTTTGAATTTGGATTTTTTCGCCTTCAGCGGATTACGGCGTCCGACCAGAGTCGGTGAACGTTCCGCGCGGCGCAGTTCTTCATAGGACAGAGCCCCGTCGATTCCCAGACGGTGTTCCTGGCGCAGGATATTGTTGCGGACGTCCAGTCCTTCACGAATCTGGCGTTCGACGTCCAGCCGTTCACGGCGCATGATGCGGATCTTGCGCCCTTCTTCCGCCGTGGGTTCTGTACGGCTCATTTTTTCCTCATGCGCCTTTGCTTCCGCCTGGCGCGCTGCCGTACGATCCCGGTAAAGGACCTTGTCGCTCTGCACTGTGTTGTCGAAAGCACCGTCCTGGTCCGCCTTTCGCGCGGCGGCCGGGTTCGGCTGACGCTGTGACCACCCCATTTCGTTGGGCGTCAGGCCCAGACGCGGACGTTTTCTTTGATTGTTTTCCATTTTTTTCGACCTTCTTAATCCTGTAAAACAGTGACTTTCTTTCTATCACATTTACAGTATATATAAAATGAAAGAATAAAAAAAGTTTTTTCGCAAAAAATCGACAAAAAACAGAGATGAAGACGGGAAGACCTAGCGACAGGGCAACAGAATTTGCGTTTCTTTCGTACCGTTTTTGTCCGAAATCTGCAGTTCTCCCCCGTGCATCTCGATCAGGGCGGAAATCAGAGAGGACGCGAATCCGTCCTGTGCCGCGAAATTGACGGTTTCCGTTTCTCCGTTCAGGTTCAGGGACGTTTCGGAAACGCTTATCCTGAGGCGGCGGCCGCTGTCTTCTTCGACCGCTTCAGCCGTCAGCCCGACCGTTCCGTTTTTAAACGAAGAAGCGACGGCATTGTTCAGGAGGTAATACAGAACCTGTTTCAGACGTTTCTTGTCGGCGATCAGAGCGGGAAGGCCGTCTTCGACCTTTAACGCGACAGTGATCCCTTTGGCCTTCGCCCTTTCGCGGACAGCACGGACGGCGGCGTTCAAAAGCGCCGGGACATCGACGGAATCAAGCTCCAGTATGCCCGTCCCGGATTCAATCTGTGCCAGATCCGTCATATCCGAAAGCAGACTCCGGATATCCTCGGAGGATTCGGAGACGGACTGGAGAAGTGTTTTCTGCTGTTTTGTGAGCCCTTTGCCCTTCGGCCCGAGAAGAGCGGCGGACGCTTCGCCCAGAATCCGTAGCGGCGGAGCCATTTCGTTGCCGAGCTGTTCCAGAAACAGGGAGCGTAGCCGATCCGTCTGGACGGCCGTCTGGCGGTAATGTGAAAAGAGGTTTTCCTTTTCCTTCAGCAGAAGCGAGCTTTTCTCCTCTTCCGTAACGTCAAAGAACGAAGCAAAAATCCCGCCGTCCGGAAGCCCGAGCGACATGAATTCCAAAACGCGGCCGTCGGAACGCATGATCTGGAAAATTTCACCCGTATGTGCGGTCAGAACGCCCAAAAGCTGTTCCTTCAGGGATTCCCAATTCTTTTCGGCTTCAAAGAAGGAGCGCTGTTTTTCCAGGACTTCCGGAATGCTGGGAGCGCTTTTCCTGAATTCCCCGGGATCAAACTGCCACAGCGTCCGGTACGCGGCATTCGCCAGCCGCAGACGTCCGTCGCTTCCGAACACCAGAATGGCCTCGCGCATCTGGTTGATCAGCATGCACTGCGTTTCGTTCAGAACCGTCATGGAACGCTCCATGGTCAGGTGGCCCGTGACGTCTTCGTAGGTTATCAGCAGGCCGCCCAGCGGATGGGGAATCAGCATGCGGCGCAACGTCACGCCCGAAGGCAGGTGCATAATGTCCTCCTGCGCCGAGACCAGGGTGGAAAAATACTGAATTTCTCTGGCTTTATAGGCGCTGAAATCCCGGTTTTCGGGCAGCCGCCGCTTTTCCCGGAGAATGTCCAGAAAATGGGCGTACGTCGGAGAGCCGTCAAGCCATTCCTCTTCCAGATCCCAGAGATTCAGGAAGGATGTGTTGTAAAACTGGAGCCGTGTTTCCATGTCAAACACGGCCACGGCGGTTTTCAGATGCTCCAGAACGCCGTTGTGCGAACGGATGTGGTCTTCCAGACTTTGACGGAGATCTTCTTCGCGTGTGATGTCGCGGACAAAGCCCAGCGTTTTGCTGCGGAAGGATTCTCCCGACGCCGGCAGGGGAATTTCGGAGACTTCAATGCGGCGCCGGCGTCCGTTCATAACAACGAATTCCCGGGCGTTATGCTCTTTGCCCGCGGCACGGGCGGCGGCGGCCAGAACGCGGGCCTCGCGTGGCGATTTTTCATACACAAGCTCCGTTCCCGACAGGATGGCCTGCTCTTTGGAAGGGGCGTGGACAGCGCGGGCGTAGGCGGGGTTACAGAAAAAGAGCTGAAGGTCTTCGTTGCGCATCCAGATCGGAAACGGGAAAGAATCCAGTGCCTGTTCCAGAAATGTATTCTGCTTTTTCATCTCTTCGGCTTCGGCGGTCAGCGATGACAGACGGCGGTCGTCTTCGGTCGTGTCGCGGATCCACAGAATGTCGGCCAGAGGGGCGTTGCCGGGGCCGAGTGAACGGAAGCCCGCCACCGCGAAATGTTTTGTTCCGTCGGCATTCCGGACTTCCATGGAAAAGGGCCGGTCTTCCCGCCGCATGTCGCGGACCGCTTCGGCCAGCGTTTCGGCACAGGCCGGCGAAAAACGCTCCAGAAGCGCGTCAAACGACGTTTCCGTCCCGGCGAACAGGTTCAGCATGACCGCCAGCCGGCGCGAGCAACGCGTATGGGCGATGAAACCCACAGAATCGTAAATCCACAGGAAATAACCGTCCGGAAGCCCGTCCGCCGTTTCACGGTAAACCGCCAGAAGCCGCGAGAGTTTCTGCAGATCCCGCTTCATCGTTCCAAGCCGGTACAGCGCAAAGCTCAGGAGGGCCAGAATACCGACACAGACCGCCGTCAGCGTTTTCGGATAGAAAAAAGCCGACAGAAACAGATTGGAAAGAAAACTCTCGTACATGGTCATTTTTAAAAAATAGCTTGGCGCTTTTAAAACAGGAAGCAAAAAGTTTTAAATTTCCTTGATAACTATAAATTAGTCTAGTGTTATTGATTTCTATTGATTTTGATGTCTAAAAGTGTTTCTATCATAAATAGATGGTTTAACGGAAAAGAGCTTTAAAAAAGACGATTCTTCTTTAAGAAGTCCCATAAAAAGCTTGATTAGACGTCGTTACATACGATAGGATGCACTTATCGCGCTAAATGAAGCGTAATAATTAAAACACTTTACAGAGAGGCTCACATGTCAGATACAGTCATCAGAAGATCGTCTCGCGGCCGTACGGAAGACGGCTCTCCCAATCCGATTGACGTCCATGTCGGATCCCGCGTCAAACTCCGCCGTACCCTGCTCGGAATGAGCCAGGAAAAACTTGGCGAAGCTATCGGTTTGACGTTCCAGCAGGTTCAGAAATATGAACGCGGCCTGAACCGTATCGGCGCCAGCCGCCTGTACGATATCAGCAAGGTGCTTGAAGTTTCGATCGGTTTCTTTTTCGAGGAAATGGACGAACAGGTTGCCGAACGCAGCCCGCGCATGCTGGCCGGCGCCGTCGGCCTGGCCGAAGAACCCGCAAGCTTCAACTACGATCCCATGAGCAAACGTGAAACGCTGGAGCTTGTCCGCGCCTACTACCGCATTCAGGACCGCAACGTGGCTCGCAAGGTGTTCGAACTGGTCAAATCTCTGGCGAAATCGAACGACGTCGAAACCGGTGCTGACGACGCGGAAGAAGAAGCCGGCGAATAAGATTTAAAATTGTTTTCAAAACGCCTCCCGTGTTTTATATATGGGAGGCGTTTTCCGTCTCGGAAAACTTTTCACTTTGGATATGAGGAGCACATTGTATGAGAAAAAGTTTTCTGTTCACCAGCGAGTCCGTTTCCGAAGGGCATCCCGACAAAGTCTGCGACAGCATTTCAGACGCCCTTCTTGATCTTTTCCTTTCTCATGACCCGTACGCCCGCGCCGCCGTTGAAACCATGGCGACAACAGATCGCGTCATCCTGTGCGGCGAAGCCCGCCTGCCCGCCGCCGTCGGAAAAGAGGAAATGGAAAAGACCATCCGCGACTGCATTCGTAAAATCGGCTACGACCAGCCGGGTTTTGACTGGCGTACCGTACAGGTCGAAAACCATATGCATGAACAGTCCGCCGATATCGCCATGGGCGTTGACGCTTCGGAAAACAAAGAGGAAGGCGCCGGCGATCAGGGAATCATTTTTGGCTACGCCTCGAACGAACTGCCGGGACACGAACTGATGCCCGCGCCGATCGCGCTGTCGCACCGCATCCTGCATGAATTGTCAAAAATGCGTCATTCAGGGGAAGTCGCATGGCTACGCCCCGATGCCAAAAGCCAGGTGACTCTACGCTATGAAAACGGTATTCCCGTTGACGTCGACACGGTCGTGGTATCAACGCAGCACGCCGATGACGTTTCCTATGACGAAATCCGCGAAACCGTGCGCGGTGTTGTCCGCCGCGTTCTGCCGGACGGATGGGAGGTGCCCGAAAGCAGATTCTATGTCAATCCCACGGGACGCTTCGTCATCGGCGGTCCGGACGGCGATACCGGTCTGACGGGACGGAAAATCATCGTTGATACATACGGCGGGGCCATTCCTCACGGCGGCGGCGCGTTTTCGGGAAAAGACCCGACGAAGGTTGACCGTTCGGCGGCGTATGCGACGCGTTACCTGGCCAAAAATATCGTTGCGGCCGGTCTGGCCGACCGAGCCATGATCCAGGTGGCGTATGCCATCGGTGTCGCAAAGCCGCTGGCCATTTACCTGAATACATTCGGGACGGCTCACGTTGATGAAGACCGTCTGGAGGCTCTGCTTCCCGAGGTCATGGATTTAAGCCCCCGGGGCATCCGGACGCATCTGGAGCTGAACCGCCCGATTTATCTGCCGTCGGCGGCATACGGCCATTTCGGCCGGACACCCGGCGTTGACGGGGCGTTCCCCTGGGAAAGAACGGATTTGGCGGAAACGCTGAAATCGGCCTTTTAAGGAAGGGAGAAGGGGATGGAAGCGAAAGGATTCAGGGAAAACCGTTTTTACGGCCGTCGGAAAGGCAAAAAGCTGAAGCCTTCCCGGGTCGTTTTGTTGGATTCTTTTCTGCCGCGGGTTCGGCTGCGTCATTTTGACGCCGATGAAACCGTTGATCCGCGGACGCTTTTTTCCGTCCCCGTCCGCGATGTCTGGCTGGAAGTCGGCTTTGGCGGCGGCGAACATCTGGCGGAACAGTCCCGTCGCCGCCCTGACGTCGGTTTTATCGGCGCGGAAGTGTTCATCAACGGCGTGACAAGCCTTCTGACTCACCTGACCGGGACGCAGAGCCGGGGGGATATTGACCCCGAAACGGTCAGTCTGGCGCCGGGGCGGACGGACAACGTCCTTGTCCATGACGAAGACGTCCGTGATCTGTTCCCGCATTTCACGGACGGCGGCTTCGGCCGGATCTACGTCCTGTTTCCGGATCCCTGGCCAAAGAAAAAACATCGTGACCGCCGTTTCATCGGCCCCAGGAACCTGCCGGTTCTGGCGCGCCTTCTGCGGCCGGGCGGCGAACTCCGGGTGGCCAGCGACGATATGGGATATATCCGCTGGTCTCTGGAACATCTGATGGAATCGCCGGACTTTGAATGGACGGCTCGAAAAGCCGATGACTGGCGCTGTCCGCCGGAGGACTGGGTGAACACGCGCTATGAACTCAAGGCGGTTGCGCAGGGGAAAAAACCGGTTTATCTGACGTTCAGGAGGAAATGATGCAGTATGTTCTTCGTTCGACGGCAACAGAACGCGAATTTGTGCTGTCCGGTGATTTTACCTCGGCGGACGAGGAAAAATTCTTTGACGTTTTTCTTCAGGTGCGCCGCCAGCCCGAACCACAGGTCGTTTTCAACCTGGCGGAATGTTCTTTTATTGATTCCGCGGCCATGGGCATGCTGGTCGTCGCCTGTGAAGAGGCGGCGAAGCGCAGCGTCATCCGCGTTATCCGTGCCGCGCCTCCGGAAATAAAGGCTCTTCTCCTGTCGGCACAGTTCGACCGCCTGTATCATTTTCAGGAATAAAAATCTTGATTCACCCCTTTTCTTCTGCTAGAAGAGAAGAAGAATACATTCTTATAGTCCGATATGGAATTATGAGAGTGGGCCTGAAAGCCCACTTTTTTTTATGTCCGAAGACGGGAGGAAAACGTGACGCTGAACGAAAAGCTGGAAGAACTGATCCGGCCGGTGTTTGAAGGAATGGGCTTTGACGTCGTCCGCCTGCAGATCAGCGGCGGCGAAAAGCGCAAAACCCTGCAGATTATGGCCGAGCACAAAGACGGAACACCGATGACGGTGGACGACTGTGCCGAACTGAGCCGGGCGATTTCCCCGGTTCTGAACGAACATGACCCGATCGAGGGGAACTATTCGCTGGAAGTCAGCTCTCCGGGTCTTGACCGGCCTCTGGTTCGCCGGGCCGATTTTGAACGGTTCAAGGGATTCGAGGCAAAAGTCGAAGCCGCCGTCCTGATTGACGGCCGCAAGCGTTTTACGGGTCGTCTGGCCGGCGTCGACGGCGAAGATATTGTTTTGACGTTTGAAGGACGGGACGTTAAAATCCCGTTTTCAGATGTCGCCAAAGCGAAACTGGTGCTGACGGACGAGCTGATCAACGCTTTCGCTCCGGCTGATGATGAATAAAATTTAAGGGAAGACACTTATGGAACATACGGCAGCTTTACCGCGTCCCGAACTGTTGCAGGTGGCCGATGCGGTCGCCCGCGACAAGGGCATCGAAAAAGACGAAGTTTTAACCGCAATGGAATTTGCCATCCAGAAGGCGGGGCGTTCAAAATACGGTCTGGAACACGACATCCGGGCGACAATTGACCGGAAGACCGGCGAAATCCGCCTGGCTCGCTATATCGAAGTCGTCGAAACACCCGAAAACGTCGAAAACGAAGCGGCACAGATCACCGTTGAAGACGCGCGGAAAAAAGATCCGTCTCTGAACGTGGGCGATTTTATCATTGACCCGCTGCCGCCGATTGATTTCGGCCGCATTGCCGCCCAGACAGCAAAGCAGGTGATCGTTCAGAAAGTCCGTGATGCGGAACGTCTGCGCCAGTACAATGAATTCAAGGATCGCATCGGCGAAATCTGCAATGGTATCGTCAAACGCGTCGAAATGGGCAACATTGTTGTCGACATGGGACGCGCCGAAGCGCAGTTGCGCCGTGACGAGCTGATTCCCCGCGAAATGTTCCGCAACGGCGACCGTATCCGCGCTTACATCATGGATGTCCGTCAGGAACCCCGCGGTCCGCAGATCTTTCTGTCCCGCACGCATCCGCAGTTCATGGCGAAGCTGTTTACACAGGAAGTGCCGGAAATTTATGATGGCGTGATTGAAATCAAGGCCGTGGCTCGTGATCCGGGTTCGCGTGCGAAAATGGCGGTGACGACTTCGGATTCCTCGATTGATCCGGTCGGCGCGTGTGTCGGTATGCGCGGCGCCCGCGTTCAGGCCGTCGTGACCGAGCTTCAGGGCGAAAAAGTCGATATCATTCAGTGGTCGCCCGACATTGCAGTTTTCATTGTCAATGCCCTGGCCCCCGCCGAAGTCGCGAAAGTCGTCCTGGACGAGGAAGCACACCGCATTGAAGTCGTCGTCCCCGACGATCAGCTTTCCCTGGCGATCGGCCGGCGCGGCCAGAACGTCCGTCTGGCGTCCCAGCTGACCGGCTGGTACATCGATATTCTGACCGAGGCCGAAGAATCCGAACGCCGCCAGAGCGAAGCAAAAGTTCGCACACAGATGTTCATTTCGGCTCTGGACGTTGATGATGTCATCGCGCATCTTCTGGTCGCGGAAGGCTTCTCTTCTGTCGAGGAAGTCGCGTTTGTTCCGCTTGAAGACATTTCTTCAATCGAGGGCTTTGACGAGGAAATCGCGACGGAGCTGCAGAACAGGGCTCGTGCCTATGTGGAAAAGCAGAACGCCGAATTCGCCGTCCGCAGCAAGGAACTGGGCATTGACGACAGCCTGATTCGCTTTGAGGGGCTGACGCAGGAAATGCTGGTTAAGCTGGCGGAAAAAGGGGTCAGGACGCTGGACGACTTTGCCGACCTGGCCAACGAGGAACTGCTGGAGATTTTGGGTGAAAACACCATGACGGCCCATGACGCGGACGCGCTGATCATGAAGGCTCGGGAGCACTGGTTTGACGAAAACGGCAACCCGAAAGCCTGAAAAAACGCCGGCGGCGGCTCCGGAACATGACGGAACCGCCGCGGCAGATCGGAAAACGGCCGAAACGGTGCGTAAGTGTATCGTGACGGGCCGGACGCTTCCCAAAGAGCGTCTGATCCGTTTCTGTGTTTCGCCGGACGGGATGGTCGTTCCCGATCTGGCATGCCGTCTGCCGGGACGCGGAATCTGGGTTTCGGCCGACGCGGATGCCGTACGAACCGCTGTGACAAAAAACTTGTTTGCAAAGGCGGCGGGCGGTAAAGTAGCTTATCCGGACGACTTGGCCGGATTGACGGAACGGCTTTTTGAGAAACGGTGCCGGGATCTCCTGGGCGTGACGCGGAAAGCGGGGCTGGTCGTATCGGGATTTGAAAAAGTCGTTGCGGCACTTCAGAAAGGGCGGGTCGCCTATCTTCTGGAAGCGACGGACGGCGCTGCGGACGGACGGGAGAAAATCGTTCGTCTGGCGAAAGGAATCCCGGTGCTGGAAGTAATGACCGGCGATGAAATGGCCGGCGCTTTGGGGCGCGAACGGTGCATCCACGCGGCGCTGAAACCCGGCGCCATGACGGACGTTTTCGTTTCGGAGGTTCGCCGCCGCTTCGAATACGCTCATAAGAGCTTAAACGTATTAAATGATGAGGCTTGTTCAGAATGACTGACGCTAACGATAAGACAAAAAACACACCTTTGACGCTTTCCCGTCCGAAGCTCGAATTGAAAAAGACGGTCGAAGTCGGGCGCGTCCATCAGAGCTTTTCTCACGGCCGGTCAAAACCTGTCCAGGTCGAGGTGCGTAAAAAACGCTCTTTTGTGACGGACGGCCGCGGGGGCGTATCGGCGGTGCGCGAAGGCGAAACGCCCGCGGAAGCGCTGGACCGTGAAAAAGCACACCGGCTCAAGGTTCTGAAAGAAGCGATGAAAGCGGACGAAGAAGCCCGGCGCCAGGCCGAGGAAGACGCAAAGCGCGCCGCCGAAGAAGCCGAAAGAAAAGCCGCGGAGGAAGCGGCCGAAGCAAAACGGCGGGCTGCTGAAGACGCTGCGAAACCGGCACGCGAAAACGCCGCGCCGGCGGAAGAAAGCCGTCCCCGTACCGAAAACCGTAAAACGGACAGCCGTCCGGAAGCGCCGAAACGTACGTTTGAACCGCGCCGCCCGGCGGCGGTTGCGCCGGCAATGACGCCGGAAGAGATCGAGGCGGAAAACCGCCGCACGAAACCGGCGCCGAAGCGGCGGGATACGCGCAGCGAGGAAGAAAACCGGGCTCATGCGGCTAAAAAAACCGGCGCCGACAACAAATGGCGCGGCGGTCGGGTTAATCTGTCCAGCCTGATGAGCGCGGACGGCGACCGTGAGGAACGCGGCCGGAGTCTGGCTTCCATCCGGCGCGCCCGTGAAAAGGAACGGCAGAAAATGTTCGGGGCGGCCAAGCCGGCCGAAAAGGTTTACCGCGACGTCGTCATTCCGGAAACGATTACGGTTCAGGAACTGGCTTCCCGCATGTCCGAACGCGGCGCGGACGTCGTAAAACAGCTGATGAAGCTGGGCGTCATGGCCACAATCACTCAGACGATTGACGCCGATACGGCTCAGATCGTTGTTGAAGAAATGGGGCACCGTGCCCGCCGCGTTGCTGACGCTGATGTCGAGGAAGGTCTGCGTGACACGGATGATCCCGAAGAACTGAAACAGCCGCGTCCGCCCGTCGTCACAGTCATGGGACACGTTGACCACGGCAAGACATCGTTGCTGGACAATCTGCGTTCGACGGACGTCGCCAGCCATGAAGCCGGCGGCATTACACAGCATATCGGTGCGTACCAGGTTCGTCTTGAAGGCGGCCAGCGCGTCACCTTCATTGATACGCCGGGTCACGCGGCCTTTACGGAAATGCGTGCCCGCGGGGCGAAAGTGACCGACATCGTTGTTCTGGTGGTTGCCGCGAACGACGGCATCATGCCCCAGACGATTGAAGCCATCCGTCACGCGAAAGCGGCCGGGGTACCCATTGTCGTGGCCATCAACAAAATTGACGTCCCGGGCGCAAACCCGGATAAGGTTCGGACCGATCTTCTGACGCAGGAAGTTGTTGTCGAAAGCATGGGCGGTGATGTCCTGGCTGTCGAAGTTTCGGCCAAAAAACGCATTAATCTGGACAAGCTGATTGAAGCGATTCTGCTTCAGGCGGAAGTGCTGGATCTGAAGGCCAATCCGGATCATACGGCGGAAGGTGCAATCGTCGAAGCCAAAATGGAAAAGGGGCGCGGTTCCGTGGCGACAGTTCTGGTTCAGCGTGGAACCCTGCAACAGGGCGACATTTTCGTAGCCGGAAAGGACTGGGGGCGTGTCCGCGCTCTGGTTGACGAACGCGGCCAGCGTGTTGAGGCGGCAACGCCGTCCATGCCGGTTGAGGTGATCGGCTTCCAGTCAACGCCGTCGGCGGGCGATGATTTCGTTGTCGTCGCTTCCGAAGACCGGGCGCGTGAAATCGCAAACTACCGCCAGCGCAAGGAACGCGAAGCCCTGCAGGTCAAGAGCGCCCGTTCAGCCGTTGAACAGATGTTTGACAAGATCAAGGCCGGCGAAGTCAAGGAACTGCCCGTCGTCGTGAAGGCGGACGTTCAGGGGTCTGTCGAAGCGATTACCGCAACGCTGAACAAGATTGCGAACGACAAGGTTCGCGTCCATGTCCTGCATGCAGCGGTCGGCGGCATTAACGAATCCGACGTGACTCTGGCGAAAGCCTCCAACGCTTTGATTATCGGCTTTAACGTCCGTGCGAACACACAGGCGCGTGATATGGCAAAGCGCGACGGTATTGAAATACGCTACCATTCCATCATTTACAATGTGGCGGATGATATCCGGAAGGCTCTGGAAGGCATGTTGGCTCCCGAGCTGAAGGAAAACATCATCGGTTACGCCGCTATCCGCCAGGTCTTTTCGATTTCCAAAATCGGCAAGGTCGCCGGGTGTATGGTGACGGAAGGCATCGTAAAGCGTGGAGCCAAAGTCCGTCTGTTGCGCGACAATGTTGTCATTTACACCGGAGGGCTGTCTCAGCTGAAACGGTTCAAGGACGATGCGAAGGAAGTCCGCGAAGGATACGAATGCGGCATGTCGTTTGAAAACTATAACGACATCATGGTGGGTGACGTCGTGGAATGCTTCGAAATCGAGGAAATCGCGGCGAAGCTTGAAGAAATCCGAGTGTAAGGAAGGCCGGCCATGAGATCGAATTCCAAGCCGCCTTCACAGCGGCAGTTGCGGGTCGGGGAACAGATCCGCCATCTGCTTTCGGATTGCTTCACACGCGGCCATGTGCCGGAATCCCTGCTGGACATCCCTCCCGTTTCCGTGATGGAAGCGCGGGTGTCGCCGGATTTTTCGTTCTGCAAGGTCTTTGTCGTGCCGCTGGGGAATGACGTGGAGCTGTCTTTGGAACTGGTGAAGCGTTTGAATCTGGCCCGAGGCTTTTTCCGGACGGTTCTGGCAAAAAATCTGCGTCTGCGGGTGGCGCCCGAACTGCGCTTCTTTTCCGACGAGTCGTTCCGAGAAGCCGACCGGATCGATGCTCTGCTGGCTTCCGAGAAGGTCCGCCGGGATCTGACCCCTCGCCCCGACGAAGAAGAGTAGAATGACGAAGGCGGTTTTTTTCGATATTGACGGAACACTGATCAGCTTTAAAACGCACCGTATGCCGGAATCGACAAGGCGGGCGTTGCATCTGTTGCGCCGGGCCGGAATCAGGGTGTTTGCGGCAACGGGTCGTTCGCCCAACGATACGGCTTTTTTAAAGGAATATTTCGATTTTGACGGTATTGTGGCTTTCAACGGACAGTACTGTTTCGACAAAGAGGGCGTGATCTATCAGAAACCGCTTCCGGACGATGCTTTGCGGGATGCCGTTCCTTATATGAAGGAAAATAACATCGCCTGCTGTTTTGAAACGGTTGAGCGCAATGTGTTCAATCGGGTGGATGACCGTGTCCGCCGTCTGCTGGATCTGGTCGGCATGTCGGATGTTGAGCCGGTCTGCGGCGATGTTTCGGCATGGGACGGCGCGGTTTTTCAGCTGACCGCTTATGTGACGGAGGAAGAGGAAGCCGGACTGATGCGCTGTTTGCCGGGATGTAAGGCTCTGCGGTGGTATCCGACATTTATCAATGTGACGGGAGCCGACGGCGGGAAGCCTGTCGGTATTGCGCGGGTAGCGGAACGATATGGTTTTTCCGGGGACGATGTTATGGTTTTCGGCGACGGCGGCAACGATATTGACATGTTGCGCTCGGCCGGCATCGGGATTGCGATGGGGAACGCCCCGGACGAAGTGAAGGCGGCGGCTCGGTATGTGACGGATGACGTGGATGCGGACGGCATTTACAAGGCACTTCGGCACTTCGGTGTGATCCGGGAGGAGGCATGAGCCGGCGGCGCAAGGGTGAACCTGTCAGCGGGTGGGTTGTTGTTGACAAGCCCGCGGGCATCGGTTCAACGTCCGTGGTCGCGATTGTCAAAAGGCTTTTTAACGCGCAGAAAGCAGGACATGGCGGAACGCTTGACCCGGCGGCTTCGGGAGTCCTTCCGGTGGCTCTGGGCGAAGCGACGAAAACGATTTCCCATATCATGGACGGAGCCAAAGCCTACCGTTTTTCCGTACGCTGGGGACAGACGACGGCGACGGATGACGCCGAAGGTGAAGTCATCGCTCGATCCGATATCCGTCCTTCTGATGAGGATATCCGGGCTGTTCTGCCGGAATTCACCGGAGATATTCTGCAGACGCCGCCGGCTTATTCGGCGGTGCATGTCAACGGACGCCGCGCCTATGACCTTGCGCGGCGGAACGAAACGGTTGAATTGACGCCGCGCCGGATTCGCATTGATTCTCTGACGCTTGTGGGACGTCCCGAGCCGGACGTTTCCGATTTTGAGGTCGCCTGCGGCAAAGGGACGTATGTGCGTTCCCTGGCCCGGGACATGGCGGAAAGGTTGAGATGCTGCGGCCATGTCTGTGCTCTTCGGCGCATCCGGTGCGGAAAATTTTCCGAGGAAAATGCTTTTTCACTGGAATATCTTGAATCTCTGGGGCATATTTCAATGGAATCTCGTGTGCTTCTGCCCGTCGAAACCGTGCTGGACGACATCCTCGCTCTGGCTTTGACGGAAACGGAGGCAACACGGCTGTCGAACGGCGGCTTTCTGCCGGTCGGCCCGATTGCGGACAGGACGCCCGGCGTTTGCGTCTGCGAAGGCACGACAATGCAGGCGAAATGCGGCGGCCGTCTGACGGCTCTGGTGCGCGTGCAGGACGGATTGATTCGTCCCGTGCGCGTTATTGTATAAACATTATTTTTCAGGAGAATACGATGTCGATTACGCAGGAACGCAAACAGGAACTGATCAAGGAATACGCAACGAAGGAAGGCGATACGGGTTCACCGGAAGTACAGGTTGCCATTTTGTCAGAACGTATTAAAAATCTGACAGAGCACCTGAAGGAGCACGGGAAGGATTTCCAGTCCCGCCGCGGTTTGTTGATCATGGTCGGGCAGCGCCGCCGCCTGTTGGACTATCTGAAGGGGAAGGATGTTTCCCGCTATGAGAAGCTGATCGCCCGTCTGGGTCTGCGCCGCTGATTGTGTGCAGGGCATTTGCGCCGGAATCCGTTTTTCCTTTCAAAGAAACGGGTTCCGGCAAAAAAATAGATTTGTAAATTTATCTGAAGACGAAAGACGTCTCTCCGAAGAGGTCGGAGAGTGAAGGAGTAAAAGAAAACGATGTCTATGTTTAAAGAATTCAAAAAGGAAATCGAATGGGGCGGTCGTCCGCTGTCGATCGAAACAGGGAAAGTCGGCCGTCAGGCGGATGCTTCCGTGATCGTGAAATACGGCGAAACGATGGTTCACTGCGCGGTGTGTGCCGCGAAATCCGTTCCCGAGGGAATGGAAGGGGATTTCCTTCCTCTGACCGTTAACTATCAGGAAAAGACGTATGCGGCGGGCCGCATCCCGGGCGGGTTCTTCCGCCGCGAAGGTCGGCCGGCTGAACATGAGATTCTGGCCGCACGCCTGATCGACCGTCCGATCCGTCCGCTGTTCGCGAAGGGATACTGCAACGATACGCAGGTGACCTGCACGGTTTTGAGCCACGATATGGAAAATGATCCCGATGTGATCGCGATGATTTCCGCTTCCGCCGCTCTGACACTGTCGGGGTTGCCTTTCCTGGGGCCCATCGGCGCCGCGCGCGTCGGTTACAGGGACGGTCAGTACATCCTGAACCCGACGGTTCCGGAACGCGAAACGTCCGAACTTGACCTGGTTGTTGCCGGTACGGCACAGGGCGTCCTGATGGTCGAATCCGAAGCGCACGAACTGTCCGAAGAAGTCATGCTCGGCGCGGTCACCTTCGGCCATGAACAGATGCAGCCGGTCATCAACATGATTATCGAACTGGCCGAGATGTGCGCGAAAGAGCCCTGGTCCCTTCCGGAACCGGCTCCCGAAACAGCGATCGTCCGCGAAAAATTCCTGCGTGATTTCGGCGACGCTTTGCGCGAAGCCTATAAAATCACCGACAAGATGGCTCGTCAGGACAAGGTGGCTGAAATCCGCGAAGCGGCAAAAGCCTCTGTTGCCGAAAACGAAGCCGAAGCCGCTGTGGCCGCGCGTGTTTTCCATGCTCTGGAAGCCGAAGTCGTCCGCAACGCCATTCTGGACACCGGTATCCGCATTGACGGCCGCGATACGAAGACCGTCCGCCCGATTACGGCGGAAGTCGGCCTTTTGCCGCGCGCTCATGGTTCCGCCCTGTTTACTCGCGGCGAAACACAGGCGCTGGTCGTTGCGACGCTGGGAACCGATCAGGATGAACAGATCATTGACGCTCTGACCGGTGAATACCGCCAGCCGTTCATGTTGCATTACAATTTCCCGCCGTATTCCGTGGGCGAAACGGGCCGTATCGGTTCTCCGGGACGTCGTGAAATCGGCCATGGCAAGCTGGCCTGGCGTGCGATTCATCCGATGTTGCCGAGCAAAGAAGAATTTCCGTATTCGATTCGTGTCGTTTCGGAAATCATGGAATCGAACGGTTCCTCTTCCATGGCGACGGTGTGCGGTTCCTGTCTGGCTCTGATGGATGCCGGCGTTCCGATGAAACACCCGGTTGCGGGTATCGCGATGGGCCTGATCAAGGAAGAAGACGGACGTTTCGCCGTTCTGACCGATATTCTGGGTGACGAAGACCATCTGGGCGACATGGATTTTAAGGTCGCCGGAACGGAAAACGGCGTCACGTCCCTGCAGATGGATATTAAAATCACGTCCATTACAAAGGAAATCATGGATATCGCCCTGAAACAGGCGAAAGAAGGCCGCATGCACATTCTGGGCAAAATGGCCGAAGCCCTGGCCGCACCGCGTGATGCTGTCAGCGAAAACGCGCCGCGCATCACCACCTTGCAGATCAACAAGGATAAAATCCGCGACGTGATCGGCACAGGCGGCAAGGTCATCCGTGAAATTACGGAAACGACCGGATGCAAAATCGACGTGGGCGAAGACGGGTTGATTAAAATCGCCTCCTTCTCTCAGGAAGCCGGTGAAGCCGCTTACAAGTGGATTGCCGGAATTGTTTCGGAACCCGAAATCGGCGCGATTTATGACGGAAAGGTCGTCAAAGTCGTTGAATTCGGCGCTTTCGTGAATTTCCTGGGGTCCAAGGACGGTCTGGTTCACATTTCCGAAATGGCGCCTCAGCGCGTTGCGAAGGTGACCGACGTCGTCAATGAAGGTGATTCTGTCAAAGTCAAATGCATCGGCGTTGATAACCGTGGGAAAGTGAAGCTTTCCATGAAGCGGGTGAATCAGGAAACCGGCGAAGATCTGGAAAAGGAAACGCCGGAACAGGCGGTGTCGTAACCATTGAACAAGGAGCATTTCCCGTGAAGCTTCTGAAACCGTTGCTTATATCCGGCGCTGAAGTTCTTCCCCTGATTGAAGGCGGCAAAGGCGTCGCCGTCAGTACGGGGAAAACAGCCGGAGCCTGGGCCGCCGCCAATGCGGTCGGCACGATTTCCGGCGTCATTCCCGACGTCGTTGATAAAGACGGTAACGTGATTCCGATGGAAATCAAGGCCAAGTCGCGCCGTGAAAGGTTCGAAGAACAGGTGCGCCATTCGATTGAAGGGTGTCTGTCTCAGGCGCGGCTGGCCTATGAAATTTCCAACGGGCTTGGCCGCATCCACCTGAACGTTTTATGGGAACAGGGGGGGGCGATCACGATTCTGGAAGAAGTCCTGGCAAACGCCAAAGGGCTGATTCACGGTGTCACCTGCGGCGCGGGAATGCCTTACAAACTGGCGCAGATTGCCGCGTCTTTCAAAACCTTCTATTATCCGATTGTTTCGTCGGGGCGCGCTTTCAAAGCGCTGTGGGCGCGCGCCTACCACTCCTACAGGGAGTTCCTTGGCGGCGTCGTTTATGAAGATCCCTGGAAAGCCGGGGGGCATATCGGCCTGTCCAACAACGAGGACGCCGATGTGTCCGAGGACGCGTACCCGCGCGTTCTGGAACTCCGCAACGCGATGAGGGAAGTCGGGCTGGAAAAAACCCCGATCATCATTGCCGGCGGAGTTTGGTACCTGCGCGAATTTCAGGATTTCATTGACAATCCGGAAGTCGGCCCGACGGCATTCCAGTTTGGAACCCGGTCGTTGCTGACCCGGGAAAGCCCGGTGGCCAGGGCATGGCAGAAAACGCTGCTTTCCCTGAAACCCGGAGATGTCGTTGTCCAGCGGTTCAGCCCGACGGGCTTTGCATCGTCGGCAATCCGCAATGATTTTCTGAATGACCTGTTTGAGCGTTCAAAAACGGCAATGCCGTATGCGGAAGCTCCTTCGGGTGATTTCCAGACGCCTTTCATGATCGGAAGCCGGAAAGTCTATATTTCGGCGGCGAATAAGGAAAAGGCCGACGGGTATTTTTCAGAAGGCCGGACGGTTCCTCTGCGGACGGCGGACGAGCACATCGTTTTCGTAACGCCGAAAAACAACGAGGATATCCAGCGGGCACGCACGAACTGCATGGGGTGCATTTCTCACTGCATGTTTTCCAGCTGGTCCCAGTCGGCTCCCGGAAACACGACCGGAAAAATCCCCGACCCGCGTTATTTCTGCATTCAGGAAAAGCTGTACCGCATCGCACACGGCTATCCGGTGGAGCAGGAACTGATGTTCGCCGGCTCGAATGCTGTCCGTTTCGCATCGGATCCGTTCTTTAAGGACGGCCAGTTGCCGACGGTCAAGGAATTCATCGACCGGCTTCTGACCGGGGATTAAGTGATTTTGTGAAAGCGAAAAGCGCCGGAAACGGCGCTTTTTTTTCTGAGCGGACGGTCGGCCTGCGGGGCGCCGTTCGGAATACTCAAAACGCTGTTATTGAGGCGGGGTGATAATCACATGACGGCGGGATCAGAGGTCGGAAGACAGAGCGCCCGGAAAGCCGGTGGAGAGAACTGAAACGCCTTCAACCGGTCTGGCACAGCGTCGGAGTGTTAAAGTCCGCTCAAAAGGGGACAGCTGTAGCAACGAGGTGCTTATTTCTTCCGGGCGGCAAGGATAAGCATCATCGGGCGCCGAAGCTCATCCCGCATGCCCGGGACGGTTTCCAGAAGCTGTGAATCAGGCTTTGGTTCCGCAAAACCCGTCAGTTCAAAACCGTTGCGGATCAGGCCGGAAATATAAGTTGTCAGAGTGCGGTGGTATTTTGTCACCTCTTCCCCCAGGAAGTTCGCCGTCCGGACGCCTTCCTCGAAATAGTGATCGACCGGCCAGCAGATCGGCGTCCCGGACACATCCCGAAGCCACTCCTGGCTTCCCTGGGCCGTAAAGACGGGATGTTCCGCCGAAAAGACGAAATCACCCCCGACGGTCAGAGTGCGGCTGACTTTCCGGCAGATGTCATCAAAAGAGGCAATGTAATGGAACGCAAGGGAGCTTAAAACAAGATCAAAGGCGTTTTCCGGAAAATCGAAATCTTCAATCGGCCGGCGGCAATAGCTGATGACGGGAGAGGACGTTTCCCGGCGCGCCCGTTCCAGCATTTTTTCCGAAAGGTCAAGACCCAGGACGGAAAGGGCTCCGTTTTCGGCGGCATACCGGCAATGCCATCCAAAGCCGCATCCCAGATCCAGAACGCGCTTTCCCCGAAAATCCGGCAACATTTTTGCCAGCGTATGCCATTCACCCGCGCCTTTCAATCCTTTCCTTGATCGCTCCATTTGGCTGTACTTATTGAAAAAACGTTCGTCATCGTATTTATTCTGTTTCATTGTTTCCAAGCATTCCTGTTTATTTCCGCATGGGCGGAAAGTCTGTCAGGAATCATTATTCGCTTAAAGGATCCTTCCTTCAAGCTTGTTTTATGAATCATTGAAAAACAACGAGTTATTGGGTATTTTGAAAATATTCTTGAAACCCTGACAGAAACATTCAATAATAATATTAAAGAAGATTATGGAGCCGCAAATGAGAAAAAATTCCCGGCCTTTTGCATGGGCCGTCGATATTCTGCGCCGTGCGAATCTGCGCCCGACGCGCCAGAGAATGGGGCTTGTCCGTCTTTTATTTGAACACGGGAACCGGCACGTTTCCGCCGAAGAACTTTTCAAGGAAGCAAAAACCGCCGGAATCAGCCTGTCCCTTGCGACGGTCTACAACACTTTGAACCAGTTCCGCGATGTCGGCATCATGCGTGAGATTGTGACCGGCGGCGGGCGGACGTTTTACGATACGAACGTCAAGCCGCATGGTCATATTTTTTACGAGGATTCCGGATGCGTTGAAGACGTGTCGGAAAACATGATCGCTGTGCAGGTTCTGCCCGATTTTCCCGAGCATCTGAGCGTTTCGGATATTGAAATTCTGGTGCGCGTGCGGGGCGGAAGCGTCTGAACGGCGCTATTCAAAGACTTCGCGGGGGTAAACGCCCCAAAGCGATTTCCGGGGAACCCATCCCTGGAAATCGTGGAATTCGACTTTGCAGAAATTCATTCCTTCGGGGCATAGGATCAAACGTCCCGTGACGCCCGCTTCGGCTTTCGCGGCGGGAAGGGCGTCTGCCGCCGGGGCGCGCAGAAGAAGCGCTTCCTGTTTCAGACGTACCGTGCGCCGTCCGGACAGCATGTGACGATGCACCCATCCTTCTTTCCCGTCCCAATCCTTTATCTTGCGCCAGTGCTCGAATTCAGCCGTGATTTCGACGGGCAGATCGCTTTTCATGTAAACCCATTCGACCGGATAGCGCATGCCGGGACCCGTCCGCAGGTTCACCTGGTTGGAGCGGAGCGAAACAAAGCGGGGAATGGGAAGCCCCGTCGGCCCGGCGGTACAGGGAACCGGCACGGCGGTAGCCATCAGGAACAGCAACAGAAAGGCCTTCATCATCAGACCCCCGTCGAACCGAAGCCGCCCGCTCCGCGCTGTGTCGCATCCAGATTTTTAATTTCGTGCCAGTCAATGCGGATAACGGGCGCAATGACCATCTGGGCGATTTTCATCCCTCTTTTCAGAATAAAAATGTTGTCGCTGGTGTTGTAAAGGATAACGGATATTTCGCCGCGGTAGTCGGCGTCAATCGTTCCGGGCGAGTTCAGAACCATGATGCCTTCCCGGGCGGCAAGACCGGAGCGCGAGCGGATCTGTGCTTCACAGTCCGGCGGAAGGGCGATGCTGATTCCCGTGGGAACGACTTCCCGTTCGTGCGGATTGATACGCATGATTGACGGGATGGCGGCATACAGATCCATGCCCGAAGACAGCGGCGTTGCATAAGACGGAAGCGGCAGCCCGACGGCGTTTGTATGGCGGACAATGGGAATCAGTGGGCGATTCATTAACAAATCCTTTCTATTTTACTGGATTTCGGAACGGAAATGTCCTATAGCATTATACATAAAACGTTTTGAAATCAATCTTGATTCTTTTACAGCTGGGGTCAAGCGGTCATGCTTCGCGTACTTGTCTTTGTTTTGTCTTTCGGTTTTTTCCTCCCGCAGGCTCGGGCTTTCGGCCTGACGGCGGATCAGATGTACCGGAATCTCCTGGCGAATGAAAACCATGGTGTCGTTCCATCGTACTATGCTGTGTCCCGTCCCGGGGAAAAGCCCCTTCTGGCGTTTAAGAAGGCGGAATCCAAAACGGAAAAAATATGGCATGAAAAGGAAGGAGCCTTTCTGGACGCGCAGAAGGCCGAGGCTCTGTCCCCGGTGAAGGAAACGTCGGATTGGGGCGAAATCGTCGGAAACGTCCGCGGCGGACGTGTGACGCCCTTTGATCTGGAGATTATCCGCCGCCGTTCGGACAACGGTGACGTCGAAGCTGTTGAACTGCTGGCATGGATGTACGCGACGGGAACCGGTCTGAAACAGGATCTGACCAAGTCATGGACTCATTATCTGCAGGCCGCACATCTGGGCGTTCCGACCGCAACGGCAAATGCCAAGGCGGTTTATCAGGCCATGAGCGCTTCGGAACGGTCGCGCCTGCCGTCTTTTTAGGAAAAACGAGCCCACAGCAGGGCGGCCAGAGCCAGAAGCGGCACAATGATTTTCCAGTCGGGAGAGGTTTTGCGGGGGCGAAAGGCATAGCCGGTTTCGCCTCTTTTTATCATTTCGGGTATTTTGGCCGGATCCGTGACGAAATTGTTCATTTTCCGCCCGCGGACGGAATTGCTTAAAGCTCGGAGCTCGGGCATGGCCAGACTGGGGGAAAGAAACTCTCCGGCCTTTTCCGCAAAAACGTGCTCGCCGCGGGAAACGTAATCCGCATAAACGTCGGCGGCATTTTCCCAGACATGTTCTCCGCCGAAGTCTTCCATATCCTTTAAAAGATTTTTCAGAACACGCATTGAAGGCGGAAGACAGACGCCCGCTTTCGTCAGAACACCGCTTAAGTGTTCCGCCCGAACGGCGGCGGATGAGGCCTCCGCCGCTTCGGCCGTGGCCTCAAGTGTACGGGACAGCGTCAGAAGAGACGTCAGAGGCGGCAGAAAACCGGCCTTGAAAAGCGCTTTGGCCGCCTGCGGGAAATCACGCTTCTGAAGGGCGGGAAGAAAAAAGGAAAGAAAGCGGCGTTCCGGGGCAGACAGGCGGACAGACACCGGACATCGTTTCAGGAAAAGACGCCCGTCTGCGGAAAGACCCCAGTTCCCGGAATCAAAAGGCACAAAAAAGCCGTCTCTGAAAATCATCAGCGCGAAAATCCGCGCCAGCCTTGAAGCCGTGCCGGCGTCCCTTCGAGCCGGCGGGCGCATTTCCGGCATTTCGACGGCGTATAACGTCTTTTCAGATGTCCGGATCCAGTCGATCTCCGGGACGGAAAACAGATCGTCTTCATAAAAATTATCCCTGAAACGCTCCATGGAAGCGCCTTCAAGCCGCATATCGGTCTCCGCGGCGGAAAAACGTTCGAACATTTCGATAAAAGCGCCGGCATCCCGGCTTTTCCTTTTGCGGTCAAGCCACGCGGCCGCTCCGTAAAGAAAGGCAAGCAATTCCCTGCGCTGTTCCTCTGCACCGTCTGGAAGCCGCCCGATTTCCTCCGGTGAGCGTGATGGAAGCGGAAGGTTTTTCAGCCGGGCAAGGAACGGAGCCGCCGTTCCCGCATATTCCGGATAAAGAGCCAGAAACCGGGCAAAGGAAAGGGCCGGAGCGCTTCCCGTGGATTCCAGCGCGGCGGCCAGACGTTCCTCCGCTGTTCCGGGGGGAACGGAAACCGTGCGCCGCGCCGGCCGCGTCAGAAAAAACGAACGCGGCAGAAAAGACAGATACGTCTGTACGCCATAAGCGGCCAGATGCCGTCCGAAACGATGAAGCGATGTGAAACAGGAGCGGGAAGACACGCTTTTTTCCTTTCCGAAGGCCCGTGAAGCGGCCTGTTTTTTCAAATCATAACGAAGTATTCTTCTTTCCGCAGTATTTTTATGGTGAGATGCTTTAAAAAATGATGTAAAAACGAAATATGATTAAAAATGTTGTCTTATGCGCCGTTTTTTTCCTGGCTTCCGCTCTGCCCGTCAAAGCGGAGGGGACGGCGTTCATGTCCGGTTTTGAAGATCTTCCCCTGATGAACGGCCTGATTCAGCAGGACGACGCGTCGGTGTCATTCGACACGCCCGCAGGACGAATCATTGAAGCATATGCCGAAAGCCCGAAGGTCGAAAAAAAGAAAATCATCGCGTTTTACGATCGGACACTGCCGCAACTGGGATGGAAAAAGCTGAAGAAACAAAAAGATACAAGCGCGGCCGCATCATATTCCCGCGACGGCGAAACGCTGGACATTTCCGTGGAAAACGGAGAGCCCGTCGTCGTCCGCTTTGAACTGACGACGCAGTAAAGAAGGATAAGGCTATGAGTTTTGAAACAATCACGGTGGAAAACAACGGTTCAATCGGCGTCATCGGTCTGAACCGTCCGGCGTCCATGAATGCCGTCTGTGCCGCCATGCTGTACGAACTGGCAGACGCCGCCGCCCAGCTGGATGCCGAGGAATCGGTGCGCTGTATTGTCCTGAAGGGCGGCGAAGCCTTTTTTGCCGCAGGAACGGACATGTCCGAATTTGCGACCCGTCAAAGCGCTGAACTGGTTCGGGAAGGTCTGTACGGCCGGACGGCAGACCGGATTTCGGAATGCCGCAAACCGATTGTCGCCGCAGTGGCCGGTTATGCGTTCGGGGGCGGGTTGGAACTTGTCCTGATGAGCGATATTGTTATTGCGGCGGAAAACGCCCGTTTCGGTTTTCCTGAACTGACCTTGGGTATTTTGCCGCAGATGGGCGGCGTTTCGCGCTTGGCGGCCCGGATCGGAAGGCCGAAAGCCATGGAAATGGTGCTGACCGGCCGTCACATTTCCGCCGAAGAAGCGGCGTCATGCGGTTTGGTGTCCCGTATTGTCGATTCGGCGGACGTTGTTGCCGAAGCGCTTCAGACCGCCGAGCGTATCGCGGCGCTGCCGGCGGCGGGGATTGTGCTGGCAAAACAGGCGGTGCTGGCCGGGGCGGAATGCCCGCAGACGGCGGCAAAGGCCGAGGAAGCGATGGCTCGCCTGTCGCTGATGTCGGCCGATGCCCATGAAGGGCTGGCGGCTCTGGTTGAAAAGCGCGCGCCGAAATTTGTGCATAAATAGTTTAATCGCTTGACGCCGGGACGGTTTAATTATATAAAACCTACCTTGGTTCTATGAAAGAAAGCAGGATTTAAAAAATGGCTAATCATCTGTCGTCTAAAAAACGTATTCGCCGCAATGCCCGCTGCGCCGCTGTCAACAGCGCCCGGATGAGCCGCGTCCGCACCTTTATGAAAAAGGTGACGACGGCTGTGGAAAAAGGCGATAAGGCAGCAGCTCAGGAAGCTTTCCGTACGGCTGAATCCGAAATCATGCGCGCCGTTTCCAAGGGCACGATGCACCAGAATACGGCTTCCCGCAAGGTTTCCCGCCTGTCCGCGCGCATCAAGGCGCTGGGATAGTCCGCCGCCGGTCGTTCCGGAACGGGGCCGGGCAAGGCTGTCGATAAAAAACAAGGCAGACTGTTTTTCAGCAGTCTGCTTTTTGTTTGCCCGGGTTGTGGAAAACGGATTCTGATTCCCCTGAAGCTGTAGAGAAATAGGGGTTTCAGGCGGCGCCGGTACAAGATGTTGAGTCAAGCCTTTTTATTTATTTTTCGGCGCCTTCGTCTGTTGCCTTTCGGCACCGGTGCCGCTAGTATCACGGCACAGAATCGGGACAGTTTCGATTCTTTTTCATAAAAACCAGGGCTTTTAAACGATGGCTGAACAGAAAATGGAAACATTGATGGAGCAATGGCAGTTCGTGTGCCGGGATTTGCGCCGGAAGGTCGGCGATTCCGCGTTTGAAAGCTGGCTGGAACCGATGGCGCTGGGCGGTTTCCGCGACGGTATCCTGTCGCTGTATCTTCCGACGCGTTTTATGCGCGACTATATTGTGCGCCATTTTGCCGATGATGTGTCCGAAATCTGGCGGGAACACAATCCGGAGATCGAGTCTCTTGTTTTTGATGTCGGTCGTCCCACGGCGTCCGCTCTGCCAAATTCATACGCCGCTCCGACGGTTGCCGAACCTCAGCCCGCCGAAGTGCCCGATATGCCCGAACCGGCTGAAAAGGATGACCTGTCCGCAGCGTTGGATCCCCGCTTCACGTTCGATAATTTTGTGGTCGGAAAGCCGAACGAGTTCGCTTATGCCGCCGCCCGCCGGGTGGCCGAATCCGATGCCGTTTCCTTTAATCCCCTGTATCTTTATTCGGGAGTGGGTCTGGGCAAGACGCATCTGATGCATTCGATTGCATGGCACATCCGGGAACGCAATCCGTCGCGCAAAGTGGTCTACCTGTCCGCTGAAAAATTCATGTACCGCTTTATCCGCGCCATTCGGTTCAAGGACACTTTTTCGTTCAAGGAACAGCTCCGCGCCGTTGACGTCCTGATGATTGACGACGTCCAGTTTCTGATCGGCAAGGAAAATACACAGGAGGAATTTTTCCATACGTTCAACGCTCTGGTTGATCAGGGCAAACAGATCGTTCTGTCGGCCGACAAGCCGCCCGTTAATCTGGAAGGTATTGAGGATCGTCTGAAAACGCGTCTGGGGTCGGGGTTGGTGGCGGACATTCATCCGACGACGTATGAACTCCGGCTGGGCATTCTGGAAACAAAAGCGCAGTCTTTGGGGGTCTTCATCCCGCAGGATGTCATTGAATTCCTGGCCGAGAAAATGACTTCCAGCGTCCGGGAGCTGGAAGGGGCTTTGATTCGGGTGGCTTCGCATGTCCAGCTGATGGGAGGCTCGGTGACTCTGGACCGGACGCGCGAGATTCTGCGCGACGTCCTGAATGTTCTGGATCGCCGTGTGACGATTGAGGAAATCCAGCGCAAGGTGGCCGAGCATTACAACATCCGTATTTCCGAAATGCAGTCAAAACGGCGGGAGCGCAACGTCGCCCGTCCGCGTCAGGTGGCGATGTTCCTGTCGAAAACGCTGACGCCGCGTTCACTGCCTGAAATCGGGCGCAAATTCGACCGTGACCATACGACGGTCATCCACGCGGTGCGCAAAGTTGAGGAAATGATGGGTGAGGACGCTTCTTTCCGCGACGAGGTGGAGGGACTGCGCCGTTCCCTTTCTCTGTAATCCCTCTGAAGTTCTGACGCCGAAAGACGCGGATGAGTCTGAAAGGCAGATAAATTCCCGGACTGAAAGGCCTTTCCCCGCAAGGGGGGCTTATTCTTTCTTCTGGTGTTCCGGGCATAAAGGCGGCCGGGTTTGACCTCTTTTTCCCGGAAGAATGTGCACAATCCTGCCGTTCCGTGGTTCTGCGAAGGAAAAGACCCGCTCGCCTGAGACGGTTCTATGCCGTAACTTCCGGAAAGATTTTGATGCTTTCTGAGTCCGGCGGCTTTCTTCCTCTTTTTTTGAGCAACGTCGTTTGCCTTTCGTTTCACGCAAAATCCCGGCGCTTCCGAAGGGCGGCGGAGGCTCGGATTCGGGCGCTTCTTTCTACGCAGTTTTTCCAAAGGCCGCCTGTGTTGGAAACCGTCATGCAAAAAGAATGGCGACTCGGGGAAAAGCATCATTTTTTGCTTGGGAAAATGGGGGTTTGTGGTATACTAACGGCCTTACAGTTGACGACTGTTTCAAAGTTATTTTTCAACCATTTTGCCAAGCAGAAGGTCCCATGAAGTTTACAATTGAACGCGCCGCTTTATTGAAGTCATTGTCCCATGTCCAGAACGTGGTCGAACGCCGCCATACGAACCCGTTGCTCTCGAATGTGAAAATCACGGCCGAGGCCGGGGAAGAAGGTCGGATTGTCCTGAACGCGACGGACAACGAACTGGAAATCAGTGAAAACGCGTCTGCAAAGGTCGATGCCGCGGGATCCATTACCGCGCCGGCACACAAGCTGTACGAAATCATCCGGAAGCTTCCGGACGGAGCGGAAATCGAATTTTCGCTGAATACTGAAAAGGGGCAGCTGAACATTGCCGCGGGACGTGCGAAGTTCGCTCTGGCGACGATGCCGGGCGAGGATTTTCCGACGATTGCCGAGGGTGAAATGACGCACACGTTTGTCCTTCCGGCTCAGGATCTGCAGGATCTGATTGAACGGACGGCTTTTGCCGTGTCAACGGAAGAGACCCGCTACTATCTGAACGGTATTTATCTGCACGAAGCGACGTCCAAGGAGGAGAAAATCCTGCGCGCCGTCGCGACAGACGGCCATCGTCTGGCCTGTGCCGAAGCCGTTTTCCCCGAAGGCGCCGCCGGAATGCCGGGTATTATCATCCCGCGCAAGGCGATCGGCGAGCTGAGCAAGCTTCTGGCCGAAGAATCCGGCGAAGTCAAGGTGGCTTTGTCCACGTATAAAATCCAGTTCACATTCGGCAATCTGATTCTGACGTCCTTGCTGATTGAAGGAACATACCCGGATTATGAACGCGTAATTCCTCTGGAAAACGACAAGATTCTGGAAGTCGAAGCGCCGGCTTTGATGGCCGCGGTCGACCGTGTGGCTGTCGTGTCCGAAAAATCGCGCGCTGTCCGTCTGTCCGTTTCCAAAGGGCTGGTCACGGTTTCCGCCGCGAACGCCGAAGAGGGAAGCGCGCAGGACGAACTGGAAGCCAAATACGACGCGGAAGGGGTGGATGTCGGCTTTAACTACCGTTATCTGCTGGATGTTCTGGGCCAGATCAAGGGCGGCCTGGTGCGCGTCGCTTTCCTGGATTCGGCGTCTCCGACTGTTTTGACGGATCTGTCCGATCCCAGCGTCCTGTTCGTTTTGATGCCGATGCGGGTGTAAGAAAATTATTACGGCAAATGAATTGATGTACAGGCGCTCGCACGGTAAACCGGGCGGCGAAACATGTTCCGGCCGGGCGGCAGAGCCGTCGGCGGCCGGGCTGTTTGTCCGGCGCGTGACATTGACGAATTTCCGGAATTATCCTTCTTTGCGCCTTGAACTGCCGGAAAGGGCGGGGTTGGTCGTCCTGACGGGGCCGAACGGCAGCGGAAAGACAAACCTGATGGAGGCCGTTTCCTTTCTGGCTCCGGGAAAAGGTATTCGGAACGCGCGTTTCGCAGACGTGACCCGGCGGACAGAAGAGGCCGGAGTCGCCGCTTTTCCGTGGGCTGTTGCGGCTGTTCTGCACAACGGCGCGGAGGAAATTGAAATCGGCACGGGATGCGAAGCGGTACCCGGGGGGCGGTCCCGAACGGATCGCCGTGCCATTCGCTTGAACGGTGAACCCCGGAAAAGCCAGGCGGATTTGGGGAGCGTGTGCTCGGCTGTATGGCTGACGCCGGCGATGGATCGTCTGTTTTCCGGGGATCCTTCGGGGCGGCGGCGTTTCTGGGATCGCCTGACACAAGCCTTTTTCCCGGCGCACGCCGGCCATTGCGCGGCGTATGCCCAGTCTTTGAGGCAATGGGGGCTTCTGCTGCGCGAAGGAAAACGAGATGATGCGTGGCTGTCGGCGTTGGAAAACACGCTGAGCCGATATGGTTCAAAAATCGCGGCCGCCCGGCGGGAAACGCTTGAAAGACTCCGCAGTCGCCTGGATCAGGCTTCGGATTCGTTTCCGCGAGCCGGTTTGGAGCTGACCGGCGGGATGGAGGATGTGCTGGCGGGGATGGAACCTGCGGAAGCGGAAGCCTGCATCCTGGAACGTTTCCGCACGTCTCGCAAAATATATGTCGAAGGCGGCGCGGCCGGGGGCGTCCATACGGTTGACCTGTCCGCGGTTCACCGGGAAAAAAGAATACCGGCGGCGCTGTGTTCGACCGGGGAGCAGAAAGCTCTGCTGATTTCCATCCTGCTTTCGCATGTGCGGGCGCAGGCGGAACGGACAGGGACGTTGCCGCTGTTGCTTCTGGACGAGGTGAGCGCGCATCTCGACGCCGGCCGGCGGGAGGCACTGTTCGCCGAGATTGCGGCTTTGGGAACGCAGGTCTGGATGACCGGTACGGAAGAAAAGTTATTTGAAGGTTTAAAGGAAACGGCGCATTTCGTCGCCGTGGATACATTGTCAAGGGAGCCGTCCGTTCTGGCGGCCGCTTCCTGACGGCAGGAAACAGGTGGAAATCAATGACGGAAGAAATCAAACATCCTCACGACGGGTCGGATTACAACGCTGAATCGATCAAAGTCTTAAAAGGGCTGGACGCGGTGCGCAAACGTCCCGGTATGTATATCGGCGATACGGATGACGGCACAGGCCTGCACCACATGGTGTACGAAGTGCTGGACAATGCCATTGACGAAGCTCTGGCGGGATACTGTACCCGTTCGGAAATCGTTATCAATCCCGACGGATCCGTCACCATCCGCGACGACGGTCGTGGCATTCCGACGGATATGCATAAGGAGGAAGGCGTTTCGGCGGCTGAAGTCATTATGACCCAGTTGCACGCCGGCGGTAAATTCGACCAGAACTCCTATAAAATCTCGGGCGGTCTGCACGGCGTCGGCGTTTCGGTGGTCAACGCGCTGTCTTCTGTTCTGGACCTGCGCATCTGGCGTAATGGCAAGGAACATTACATGCAGTTCCGCAACGGCGTAGCGGTCGCGCCGCTGAAGGTCGTCAGGGACGCTGTTCCGGCCGACCGGACAGGGACCGAGGTAACCTTCCTTCCGTCGACGGAAATCTTCAGCGATACGACATTTGATTTTGATACGCTGGAACACCGGCTTCGGGAACTGGCTTTTCTGAATTCGGGCGTTCTTCTGCACCTGAAAGACGAACGCCCCGGCAATCCGAAGGAAATCGAATTCTGTTACGAAGGCGGCATTGAGGAATTTGTCCGCTTTATTGATAAATCCAAATCGTCGATTCATGAAAAGCCGTTTTCCCTGACCGGGGAAAAGAACGGCATCACGGTTGACCTGTCCATGGAATGGACTGACGGCTATCATGAAACGACGCTGTGTTTTACGAACAATATTCCGCAACGCGACGGAGGCACCCATCTGGCCGGCCTGCGCGGAGCGCTGACACGGACGATCAACGCGTACGCGATGGAAACGGGTCTGCTGAAAAAGGAAAAGGTTGAACTGTCGGGCGAAGACATGCGCGAAGGCCTGACGTGCGTCCTGTCCGTGAAAGTGCCCGATCCGAAGTTTTCATCCCAGACGAAGGACAAGCTGGTTTCTTCGGAAGTCCGCCCGGTTGTTGAAAATATCGTCAGTGAAAAGCTTGAAAAATGGTTGGGCGAGCATCCGACCGAAGCGCGGAAAATCATTGGCAAGGTGGTTGAGGCCGCCGCCGCACGTGAAGCGGCTCGCCGTGCCCGCGATCTGACGCGGCGCAAGGGCGTTCTGGACATGGCTTCTCTGCCGGGCAAGTTGGCGGACTGCCAGGAGCGCGATCCGGCTCTGTCCGAAATTTTCATTGTCGAGGGCGATTCCGCGGGCGGGTCGGCGAAACAGGGGCGCAACCGTGCGACTCAGGCGATTCTTCCCCTGCGCGGTAAAATTTTGAACGTTGAACGCGCGCGTTTTGATAAAATGCTGAACTCGGCGGAAATCGGAACGATGGTGACGGCCTTTGGAACCGGTATCGGCCGCGATGATTTCAATGCGGACAAATGCCGTTACCATAAAATCATCATCATGACCGACGCGGACGTCGACGGTGCGCACATCCGCACGCTTCTGCTGACGTTTTTCTTCCGCCAGATGCCGGAACTGATCGAGCGCGGATATGTCTATATTGCTCAGCCGCCTTTGTACCGCGCACGCCGCGGCAATTCGGAAATTTATCTGAAGGATGACCGGGCTCTGGAAGATTATCTGATCAGCATAGCGACGCAGGATTCGCTTCTGGTTCGCTATGACGGCGTTCAGCTGGCCGGCCCCGATCTGGTGCGTCAGGCCGAAGAAGCGCGTGCGTGCCGCCATCTGGTAGATGCTCTGTCGCGTCAGGTGCCGTCGAAAATCATTGAACAGATGGCCATTCACGGGATGTTTGACCCGGCGAAATACGACGATCCGGCCAAAGCGGGAGAGCATGTTGCCGCCGTGGCCGCGCGTCTGAACGAAATCGAACCGGAATATGAGCGCGGCTGGAAAGCGGTGTACTCTGACGGTGCTTTCGTTTTCAGCCGGACCCTGCGCGGGGTGACGGAACGCTTTACGCTTGACATCAATCTGCTGACCAGCGGTGAAGCACGGAAGCTGAACGAAATGTCAAGCGACCTGCATGATTTTTATATCAAGACGGGTCTTTTCAAATCAAAGGATGCGGAATTCCGGCTGACGGGGCCGATGGCGCTGTCGGACGCCATTTCAAAAGTCGGGCGCAAAGGCATTTCGATTCAGCGCTATAAAGGGCTGGGCGAAATGAATCCGGAACAGCTGTGGGAAACAACGCTGGATCCAAATGTACGTTCCCTGTTGCAGGTCAGAATCAACCACTTTGATCAGGCCGAAGCCGTTTTTTCGACGCTGATGGGCGACATTGTGGAACCGCGCCGCGATTTCATTCAGGACAACGCGCTGAACGTCGTAAATTTGGACGTTTGATGAAAAAAAACGCTTGCAGTTCCTTTTGAAACGAGATAAAAGGGTGCTGTCGTGCCGTTGTAGCTCAGTTGGTAGAGCAGCGCATTCGTAATGCGCGGGTCGGGAGTTCAAGTCTCTCCAACGGCACCATCAAAAAGCCCTGAACTCCTTAAAGTTCAGGGCTTTTTTGCGGCCTTCGGCGGGACGGCGGCCGGGGCTTTTTTGAAAAGGGACGGAGGGAAAAGGATGAAGCATTGGTCAAAGGTTCAGTACCTGCACCAGAGTGTGAAAAATCCGAACATCATCATCAAAGGGACGAAAAGCTATTACAGCAATGCCTGGACTCCGGATTTTGAAGAGTATGTCGTGCGTTACCTGTACGGAGATTCCTACAGTCTGGAGGCCTGGGAGCCTCAGTGGGAGATTGACCGGCTGTACATCGGCAACTATGTATGCATCGGGGCAGAGACCGTCATCCTGATGGGCGGGAACAGCACACACAGGAATGATTGGATTTCCAATTATCCGTTTGAGGACAAAATCGTCGAAGCCTATCAGAGCAAAGGGGATACCGTTCTCGAGGATGCCGTCTGGCTGGGGATGAGAAGCGTGATTCTGCCCGGAGTCCGGATTGCGGAAGGAGCGGTTGTCGCGGCCGGAAGCGTTGTTGTAAAGGATGTTCCAGCGTATGCCGTGGTCGGCGGGAATCCGGCTCGGGTTATCCGGTACCGCTTTCCGGAAGATGTCATTTCCGGGATTCTGAAGCTGAAAATTTATGACCGGCCGGAAGAAGAAATTGAACGTCTGCACGGCATTCTTTGTTCGGGTGACTTTGAAACGCTGTTTTCGACTTTGAGTGCGTGATTTTTTATTTGACCGGCCTCCGTTCCGCTGTATCCGGCGGTCAGGCGCGTTTCGGGGTAATCAGCGGAAATAAAACATTTTTTTCGATTCAGAGTGACATTCTAAATAAATAATTTATATTTGGGACGTTAGAATAAGGCATTTATTATTTTTGTCGGAAGTGCGGATATGTCTTTAGCGGTTTTGACGATTCTTTGTCTGAGTGTCACCTCATTCGCCGGAATTTTTCTGGGCGGTCTGAAGGTTCGGGGAATCAGTCTGGGGGCCGGCGGCGTTCTGTTTGCCGGGCTGGTGGTCGGGCATTTTCTGAATGTCCGCGAAACGGTTCTGAACCCCGAAGTCCTGGCCTTCATCCGTGAATTCGGACTGGTGTTGTTCATTTATTCCATGGGGCTGTCGGTCGGGCCGAGTATTTTTGCGTCCCTGCGCAAAAACGGTCTGATACTGAACATGACGGCGTTATGCGTCGTTTTTGTCGGCTCCGTCATTGCCATGCTGATTTACAGGTGGGGCGGCGTTTCCCTTCCGGAAACGCTGGGGCTTTATTCGGGTGCGGTCACCAGTACGCCGGCTTTGGGCGCCGCGCAGCAAATTTTAGGCGAACTGGGCGTTCATGGGGATGAAATTGCCAAATCCGGGCTGGCCTATGCCATTGCGTACCCTTTTACGATTCTCAGCAGCATTATCGTTTTCATCCTTCTGCGTGCGGCGTTCCGTGTCAATATCGCGGATGAAGTCGCGGCCTATGAGTATCAGAAAGCCCAGGACAACCCGCAGATGGAGGCGTTCAACGTTGTCGTCAACAATCCGAATTTCAACGGGATTGAAATCGGCCATTTTCTGAAGATGGTTCATTACGCCATGGCCGTTTCCCGGATGAAGCGCGGTGATGAATATATTGTTCCGCATGAACATACGAAAATCCAGGTCGGCGATATTTTGCTTCTGTTCGGTCCGAAAACCTATTTTTCAACGATTTCCCTGCTGTTCCAGGTGGATCCCCAGCGTGATCTGATGCTGGAAAGCGCTTCGAAAATCCAATCACAGACCATTCTGGTGACTCGTCCGTCCCGGGTCGGCAAACCGTTGCAGAAAATCATGGGGCATTCCCGGCACCACTGGGTGATTTCCCGCGTGATCCGCAACGGTATTTCCCTGTCGCCTCAGCCGGATCTGAGGCTGGCTTACGGTGATGCCGTGGTTGTCGTCGGCAAGGCCGTCAACGTTCTTCCTCTGGTCCGGTATCTGGGGAACAGTGCGGAAGCGATGAACACGACCCGTTTCGTGCCGTTTTTTATCGGCCTGATGCTGGGGATCCTGATCGGACTCATCCCGTTTTACATTCCCGGAGTCGGCGTTCCTCTGAAGCTCGGAGCCGCGGGCGGGCCTCTGGTGACGGCGCTTCTGCTGTCGTACCGCGGGTCGTTGGGGCATATTATTTTCTACACGCCGCAGAATGTTCTGAAAGCCTTTAAGGAGCTGGGTCTGATTCTGTTTCTGGCGGTTGTCGGAATTTCCTCGGGCGCCGGCTTCTTCAGCCTGATCGGAAGCGGCGAGGGGGTGTTTCTGATCGGTATGGGTATTTTGATCACGACGGTTCCGCTGTTTCTGGTGGGTGCGTACATGCGCATTTTCAAAAAGATGAACTATCTGACGCTGTGTGGTGCGCTTTCGGGATGCATTACCAGCCTTCCATCCCTGACATTTATTTCCAATATGTCGGGAACGGACGCGGCGGCGCTGGGGTATGCGACGGTGTATCCGCTGACGCTGGCTTTGCGTATTGCGGCGGTTCAGGCGATCGCTCTGTTGCTATTCTGAGGGCGGTCTTATAAAGCGGCCGCCGTGCTTCTTGTGAAAACGCCCCCTTTTTCAGGGGGCGTTCGCATGAGGTTATGGTTAAAAACGGAAATCTCTTTCGCCGCGGGCAATTTTATCCAGCCGGTCTTCACAGACGGCGCGGACTTTTTCCTTCGGGATGTTGGCCAGCTCCCGGCGGATCAGGTCGTATCCGATTTTTTTCGTATCTTCGGAGGCATAGTCTTCCAGATATTCCTTCAGTGTCATCAGAGCATTCGGATGACAGCAGTTCTGAATCTGCTTGCTTTTGCACAGCGCCATGAAGCGGTCGCCGGTTCGCCCTTCGCGGTAGCAGGCCGTGCAGAAGCTGGGGATATAGCCCATCTGCATCAGCCAGTTCACAATCTCGTCCAGCGTCCGTTTGTCGGACAGGTCGAACTGGGCGGAATTTTCGTCTTCGCTTTCTTTTTCGACGTACCCGCCGACGCTGGTCGAAGAGCCGCCGCTGATTTGAGAAATGCCCAGATGCAGGACACGTTCGCGTGATTTGCGGCTTTCGCGGGTCGAAACGATCATGCCCGTATAGGGAACGGCGATACGGATGCAGGCAACGATTTTCGCGAACAGGTCGTCGGACAGCGTATTATTGAACGCCGCCGGATCAATATCGTCCGCCGGGCAGACCCGCGGGACGCTGATCGTATGGGGGCCGACGCCGTGGACGGCTTCCAGATGCTCGGCATGCATCAGAAGACCCGCAAATTCATAGCGGTAAGACTCCAGGCCGAACAGAACACCCAGGCCGACATCATCAATTCCGCCGTCCATGGCGCGGTCCATGGCTTCGGTATGGTAGGCGTAATTGTGCTTTGGGCCGGTCGGATGAAGCGTTTCATACGATTCCCGGTTATACGTTTCCTGAAACAGGATGTACGTACCGATTCCGGCGTCCTTAAGTTTCCGGTAGTTTTCTACCGTCGTCGCCGCAATATTAACGTTGACGCGGCGAATGGCGCCGTTTTTATGCTTGATGGAATAAATGGTGCGGATGCTTTCCAGAATATATTCAATCGGGTTGTTGACGGGGTCTTCACCGGCTTCCAGAGCCAGACGCTTGTGACCCATGTCCTGAAGCGCAATGACTTCGCGCCGGATTTCATCCTGAGACAGCTTTTTGCGCCGGATGTGCTTGTTTTTCAGATGATAAGGACAGTACAGACAGCCGTTGATACAGTAGTTTGACAGGTACAGCGGAGCGAACAGGACAATACGGTTGCCGTAAAAGTCTTTTTTGATCTGTTCCGCCAGTTTGTAGATTTTCTGATTTTTTTCTTCAATGTCGCAGGCCAGAAGGACGGACGCATCACGGTGGCTGAGACCTTTGCGCTGTTCCGCTTTTTCCAGAATGGAATCGATCAGGGCGGCGTTATGTTTATGGGCTTCGGCATAGGCCAGAGTTTCCAGAATTTCATCAGGACTGATGAATTCTTCGGCTTTCAAAGATTTCGGGTTGTACATTTTTTCTCCTTTCGGGGCAGGCGAACCTTTCCCGTCAGCATTATTTTGAATAGATTGTTTTGGTTGATACGCCGGGCAGCATCCCCAGTTTGCCGGACAGGGCGCTGATGACTTCCTGTGGAGCGTCAAGGGCGACACTGATGATGCAGATTTCCTTTTTGTGGTAAGGAACACCCATCCGGCCGATAATATAAGAGCTGTATTCATGCAGAAGAGTATTCAAGTGCATGACAGAACTTTTATCTTCGACGACAATTCCGATCAGGGCGACCCGTGTATCCATTTTTTTCCTTTCGCGGTTTCCTTCACCTTCGGGCGATTCCTTGCGGCTGAGAAAAACCGAATTTTATTATAGACCTCCGCGTTCGCCGGGGCAACGGTGCTTTTATCGGAAAAATCGAAAGAGCGGGGCACGACGCACAGCGGCGGCCTGAAGCGTCCGAAGGCCTGATTTTTAGTGCTTTTCCCGAAAGATATACCTTTTCTTAAGTCCTTCCCTGTATCATAATATGTCCCGGAAAAGACTTTGAGTAAGCATAAAATAATGAACAATGAACTGTTAAGAAATGACTTTAAAACCGTCCGCAACTGGATTTTTGACCTGGACGATACCTTATACCCCTCGACGGAAGGCCTTTTCAGCCAGATGGCTGACCGTATCCAGTCGTTTATCATGGATGCCCTGCATGTCAACGGTGAAGACGCTTCCGAAATTCAGAAAAAATACTATAAGCAATATGGTGCGACGGTGCGTGGGCTGATGCTGGAGCACAATGTCCGCCCCGAAGATTTTACCGATTACGTGCATGATCTGGATCTGTCCTGTCTGAAGGAAAACAAGCCTCTTCGCACGGCGGTTTCAGCTCTCCCGGGGCGGCGGTTTGTCTTTACGAACGGGGCGTATCATCATGCCGAACGCGTGCTGAAATGCATCGGGTTGGAAGGATGCTTCGACGGGATTTTCAGCATACGCGAAGCCGGATATGTGCCCAAGCCCGCGAAGGAAACCTATTTGAAAATGCTGGAAACCTTTGGCGTTTCCCCCGAAAGTGCCGTGATGTTCGACGACAGCCAGACAAACCTGCTGACAGCTCATAAAATCGGCATGAAAACGGTATGGATTTCCACGAACAGCCGTGACAATGTTTATAACATGATTTCAAAAACGCCTGATTTCTGCGATTACCAGACGGACGATCTTGTTTCTTTCCTGTCTTCTTTAATGTTGGAGAAAACCGCATGACAGATGTCATTTCCCTGTTGCGGAATATGATCCGGTGTCCCAGCGTCACGCCCAAAGAGGCCGGTATTCTGAGCGTTCTGGAAAAAACACTCGTTCCCATGGGCTTTGCGTGTGAACGCCTGATTTATGGCGAAGGCGAAGAACGTGTTGAAAACCTGTTTGCCAGAAAGGGAACCGGCCGTCCGCATTTCTGTTTTGCCGGACATGTGGATGTCGTTCCGGCCGGCGGCGAATGGACGCATCCGCCGTTTGGCGCGGAAATTGAAGGCGGCCGTCTGTACGGGCGCGGCGCCATGGACATGAAAAGCGGCGTCGCGGCATTCATCACGGCGCTGGAAGGATTCACGTTTGAGGGGAGCGTCAGTCTGCTGATCACCGGCAACGAAGAGGGCAAAGCCGATTACGGGACGCCTTCCATGCTGACGGAACTGGCGGCACGCGGGGAAAAATGGGATGTATGCCTGGTGGGAGAGCCGTCGGGAAATGACGAAGAACGGCAGGTGATTAAAATCGGACGCCGGGGCAGCCTGAACGCTGTCCTTAACGTTTCGGGCGTCCAGGGGCATTCGGCCTATCCGGAAAAAGCCGTGAATGCGGTCGAAGTTCTGATGGATATGCTGACGGAAATCCGGAAGCCTCTGGACAACGGTTCCGATGCTTTTGATCCCTCAACCCTGGCGGTGACATCGGTTGACGTCGGCAATCCCGTGTCCAATATTATCCCGGGGCAGGCCGCCGCGCGTTTCAATGCCCGCTTCAACGTCCTCCACACGGCGGACAGCCTTGACGCCCTGATTCGGAAGCGCATTCGCCCGATTGCCGAGCAGACCGGCGTTTCATTTGACCTTGAAACCGAATGTTCGGGCAATGCCTTTGTCATACAGGACAAGGCTTTTCCGAAGCTGGTTGCCGACGCGATTGAGGAGATTACCGGTTACCGCCCTGAGGAAAGCACTTCCGGCGGAACCTCGGACGCCCGGTTCATTCGGCATTACTGCCCTGTTCTGGAAAGCGGACTGGTGGGGAAGGGCATGCACGGCATTGATGAAAGCGTCGCCGTTGACGATGTGCATCAGCAGGTTCGGATTTACCGGCGCATTCTGGAAAAATTTTTTAAGAAGTAACGGTATCGAAAACTTCTTCCTTCGGCATTTCGACCGGCGCTTTTTCCGGCGCGGCAAAGGCAATCACGGTGTCGCCCGTTTTCGGGACAAGCATGTGTTCGACGGTCGAAAAACGCAGGGCGCCGGATTCTGAAACGGCCAGAATTAAAAAGAAATCCCGGTTCAGCTTGGCGGCAAAATCCTGAAACGTATACTTGTCCGTCAGACGGGTCGCCGTAAATTTCCATCCGATGTACAGGCGGCTCTGCAGGTCTGAAAAGCTCTGCGATTCGCCGATCAGAGTCAGCCCCTTGACGGATTCATGATACGCCCAAAGCTCGTTTTCATCTTTTTCCCCGGCCAGCTGGAGAATGTTGCCGCGCCCGTATTCGTATGAAAAATGAGAACAGACCAGAGCATTATAAGCCGTATTGTCCGTCGCGCACAAAAGGTACGTGTATTTTGACATGTCCATCTGGTTTTCAAACGCCGAGGACAGCGGTTCGCCGTAAAGCGTCGGCACCTGCGCCTGACGGAGCGGGCTGAGCCGATGCCAGTTGTTGTCGATGACCAGAACGGGAACATCCTGTTTTTTCAGGGCTTCGGCAAACGCGGCTGTCCACGGAGTCGCGCCAATGATGATGATTCCCTGTTTTCCTTCGGGAACAAGTCCAAGCTTTTGAGCCAGCGGCCGGATGGTGAAGCCGTGCAGAATCACCGTCGCGAAAACGACGGCGAAAACCAACGGCGTCAGCAGGCCGGCATCCGGGTAGCCGAGCGCAACCATCTTCGGCCCGAACAGCCCCGCCACAACGACGCACACAACGCCGCGCGGGGCAATCCAGCCGATGAACAGGCGTTCCTTCCAGCTGAGCCCCGATTTCATGGTTGAAACCCAGACCGTCAAAGGCCGGATGACAAACATCAGAACAAGGATGAACACCAGCATTCCCTTGTGCAGTTTCAGAAGGTTTTCAGGCTGTAGCGCCGCGGTCAGGATGATGAACACCAGCGAAACCAGGAGAGTTGTCAGATATTCCTTGAAACGCCGCTGTTCTTCAAACGCGGGGAAGGGAACGTTGGCCAGCGTCATGCCCAGCACGGTGACGGCGATCAGCCCGCCTTCATTCTGAATCCGGTTCCCCAGGGCATACGCCGCCAGAACGGCGGTCAGGATGACAATCGGTTTCAGGAATTCGGGGACATAGCTTTTGCGGAAAGCAAATGAAATACCGATACCGATCAGGTAGGATTGCAGGGAAACGGTAAAGACATGAAAAGCCAGCACGGCAATTGCCGTTCCCGGAGCGTGACGGACGGCATCCGATGCGAAATATTCATACGTGACGGTGGCGAACAGCGCACCGATCGGGTCATTGACGATTCCTTCCCATTTCAGGACGGAAGAAACGCGCGGGTTCAGGCGCGCCTGCCGTAGCATCGGCATGATGACCGTCGGGCCCGTTACGACCAGAAGACCGCCCAGAACGGCCGAGACGGGACCGCTGAACCCCGCGATTGAATGCAGAGCTACCGCGATGAGGAACCATCCGAGCGGTGCGCCGACCAGAATCATGCCAAACGTCGCAAGCTTCGTTGAATGCAGCTCTGTCAGACGCAGGTTCAGACCGCCTTCAAACAGAATGACGGCGACAGCCAGCGACACCAGAGGGCTGAGACTGCCGCCGAAATATTCCATGGGATTCAGCCATCCGGTTGCGGGCCCCAGGATGACGCCGCACAGACTGAGCAGAACAAGGGCCGGGAGACGGAAACGCCAGGCGACCCACTGGCAGACGCCGGCGATCAGGGTCAGAAGAGCAACAATCGAAATTGTGTCGTGAAGCATAAGATCGGCGTCTCCGTTTTGATAAGATCAGCGTTTCCTGTCAATTTTCAGAGAAGTAAACAGCGACAGCCGGCGGGGGAAAATCGAAATTTCCGCCGGAAGCGTGTTAATGATGTCTCCGTCAATCTGCAGCGGGTATTTTTCCGAAGCTTCAATCCGCAGGCGCCGGGCTTTGAGCAGGGTGGATCCCGGTGCGGGAACCATATACTTGATCGGCGCCGAAAAAATATGGCTCATCAATTCAAAAACCGTAATTTTTTTCATGATCACAACTTCAAATTCATCGTCTTCCAGTTCGCTGACTTCGGAATAACGGAAGGGACCGCCGTAATACTGGCCATTACAGGCGCAGATGACGTCGCCTTCATACATTTTGCCGTCGATTTCCGCACGGCAGGACGGAGCCGCGCGGGACAGCAGAACCCGGACGAATGTTTTCCAGTACGCCCAGCGCCCCGTGCAGTTCTTTAATTTCAGGTTCAAATGTCGAACCGTCCAGGAATCGACACCGGCGCTGGCCATGACGGTAAACAGCCGGTCTCCTTCGGGTGTTTTCACCTCACCCAGGGTGATTTTGCGGGTTTTTCCGGCACAGATGGCGGCGATCGCGGCCGCCGGTTCGGTGATCCCCATTTCCAGCGCCAGAACATTCAGCGCGCCGTACGGAATGATACCCACCGAAAATCGGTCGTAATCGTCGCGGTGCATCAGAGTGTTGATGACTTCGGAAACGACGCCGCCGCCCCCGGCAACGACGACGGAAGGCGTTTCTTCGGGCGATGCCGCGGCCATGATTTTGGCGCCGTCGCCTTTGTGAAATGTTTCGGCCGTCTGAACGTCAAAGCCGGCCTTTTGAAAAGCTTCTGTGGTTTCTTCCAGGGAAGCCCTGTCAAAAGAGCCGGCTGTCAAGTTGGCAATGAGCAGAATCTTGGACATGAACACCTACCTTCGTAAAAACGACGGTTGGTATTCTAGCGCTTTATCTGTGAATATCAACTTCATCCGCAATCAGATGCGTCGGATTCATGAAATAGTATTCGACCTTGACCCAGTTGCCCGGTTCCAGATCCTTCAATTCTGCGGACGTGTCGAACCAGTAGTCACGCTTGACTTCCATTTCGGTTTTCGGGTTAACGATGAACTGGTAATTCTGTCCGTCGTCGCCTTTGATGTTGAACGTCCGGTTCGTCACACTGACGACGGAAACCGTTCCGAACGCGACCTTTTTATTGCTGTCGCGATCCGCCATGGCCGGCGAAACATAGCACGCGAGGGCGATCATTAATCCCAAAAGAATTTTTTTCATATTTTTTTCCTTTCGTTTTCTGTTCAGTTTTTTTCGGAATATCGGCCTTCCGGATATCCGAAGAAGCCCGGCATCCGTCCCGGAAACGTTCGTTCCGGCGGACGCCCGCAACAAGTTTTTTCCGCCGCGGGTTATCTGTAGATATCGACTTCATCCGCGACAAGATCGGACGGGGTTGAAAAATAATATTCGATTTTCACCCAGTCTCCGACCCGCATTTCCTCAAACGTTGAATCGCGGTCAGGCATATTGTTTTTGTTTTCGATATCAAAGCTGGTCGCCGGATTGACCGAAAACGTATAGCTCCGACCGTCGTCGCCTTTGATGTCGAAGGTTTTTGCCTCACGGGTTATGGCGGTCACCGTTCCGAACGTATCGGCCGTTTCATCGGCAATCGCCGGCGAAGACAGCAACCCGAGCGCCATGAATAATGCGGCTAAATTCTTTTTCATATCCGAACCTCCTTCGTTCATTTTCTGTGCGTAAATAATAAAGTTTTTTTTATTCGGTGCAAAGCCCGATTAAAAGCCACTATCCGAAAAGATACGAAAAAAATTGAAAGTCATGGCAAAACGGCTTATATAAAACTATAAGCTCCTATAATTAGCGGGAATAAGCATCGTGCCAAGGCCGAATAAAGGGACAGACCTTTTACTTCTTGAAACCGGAAAGCGGATTCTTTTAAACGAAGGGATTTCGTCTTTGACGATCAGCGCCATCTGTAAAAAGGCGCACGTCAATCCCGGCATGTTCGTCTATAATTTCAAAAGCAAGGAAGAATTCCTGAACCGGATTCTGCTTGAACTGCATGACGAGCTTTTCGGGGATGAACCCGAACTTGAATCCCTGGGCAGCGGATATGACGGGCTTTACAAATCCCTTTATTTTCTGTGCGTGGTGTGCGCGAGATACCCCAAACTGATGGCGCAATGCGGAAGCGATACTCTGTCCGGCGATGAAACGCTGATTAAAACGTTTCAGAAACGGACGGCGAATCACATGAAAAAGATTTTTCCCTTTTTTAAAAAGGCTCAGGAAGAAGGGACGATCAGCCGGAAAATCGGGCTGCCGGAATTTCTTCTGCTTGTCTGGCCGACGCTGATGTACAGCAGCATTTCACCGTCCAAAATCATGAAAATCGTTCCCGAAGAGGATAAAAAGGATCCGATGCTGATGATTTCGGATCAGGCGATCCGGGAACGCGTGCGCAAATGCCTGCGGATTTTCCATCCGGACGTTTACGAGCATCTTTAATTTTCGGGGCAGGGCACGATTTCGACTTCGACGCCGGCTTCTTCCAGGATTGTTTTTGACAGCATGAAATTTTCCCGCCATCTTTCGGGAATCGGGCGGTCTTCGACAACGACTTTTTTGATTCCCGCCTGAATGATAGCTCCGGCGCACCGGGAACAGGGCAGATAGGGGTGAACGTAAATCGTGCACCCGGCGACAGAACGCTGAGCCGTCAGAATGGCGTTCGCTTCGGCATGAACGATCAATTCGTATTTGATTTCACGCCGGTTCAACCGGTCTTCGGTATCGTCGACTCCGATGGGCAGGCCGTTGAAACCGACCGACACGATTCGTTTCCTGTCATCAACGATAACGGCGCCGACCTGTGACGAAGGATCCTTGGACCAGGCCGCAACCAGAGCGGCCAAATCGAAAAAACGCCTCTGCCATTTATTCATATCTGTTCCCTCCTGAATTTTCTTTCAGTAATAGCAGAATTTCAAAGACCCGACAAATAAAAAGACTTAACAAAGCCGTTCCGCACCGCTACATTCCTGTGAACGAAACAAATCAAGAGAGGCTGC
>ENA-UOJC01000991-UOJC01000991.1-human-gut-metagenome-genome-assembly--contig:-C104-NODE-991-length-42957-cov-12.712764_pt1 | contig 42957 bp, 31 predicted proteins | sample MGYA00242339_ERZ723886 | MGnify/ENA metagenome assembly ERZ723886 | reverse complement strand
CTCATCAAGGGCGAGCCGGACGCCTCCTCCTTCCCCTCGGGCGGTCTGCGCGCCACCTTTGAGGCGCGCGGCTACACCGCGTGGGATCCGACTTCCTATGCTTTTATTAAGGAAAAGACCCTCTGCATCCCGACGGCGTTCTGCGCCTACGGCGGGCAGGCGCTGGACAAAAAAGCGCCGCTGCTCCGCTCGATGGAGGCGCTGAATACGCAGGCGATGCGCGTCCTGCACCTGTTCGGCAACGAGACGCGCGGCGTGCGCACCACGGTTGGCGCAGAGCAGGAGTATTTCCTTGTTGACCGCGCGATGTATGAGCGCCGCGAGGATCTGCGCCTCTGCGGCAGAACGCTCTTCGGCGCGCCCGCACCCCGCGGGCAGGAGCTGGACGACCATTATTTCGGCGCGCTCAAGCCGCGTGTCAAGGCGTTCATGGAGGAGCTGAACACCGAATTGTGGAAGCTCGGCATCCTCGCCAAAACCCAGCACAACGAGGTTGCGCCCGCCCAGCATGAGCTGGCGCCCATCTTCACCACCACCAATGTCGCGGGCGACCAGAACCAGCTCACCATGGAGCTGATGAAGAAGATCGCCGCCCGCCATGGGCTTGCCTGCCTCCTGCACGAGAAGCCGTTTGAGGGTGTCAACGGCAGCGGCAAGCATAACAATTTCTCGATCTCGACCGTCGAGGGCAAAAATCTGCTCTCGCCCGGTGATTCCCCCGCGGACAACGCGCAGTTCCTCATTTTCCTCTCCGCCGTCGTCAAGGCGGTGGACGAATACGCCGATCTCCTGCGCATCTCGGTTGCCTCGGCGGGCAATGATCACCGTCTCGGCGCCAACGAGGCGCCGCCCGCCATCGTCTCGGTCTTCCTCGGCTCGGAACTGACCGAAATTCTCGACTGCATCCTCGAAGCCCGTCCGTATGAGGGAAAGGGCGGGCAGGTCATCCGCATCGGCGCGTCCGTGCTGCCCGACTTCCCGAAGGACAACACCGACCGCAACCGCACCTCGCCCTTTGCCTTCACCGGCAACAAGTTTGAGTTCCGCATGCTCGGCTCGTCGCTGAACATCGCGGGTCCGAACATCGTGCTGAACACCATCGTCGCAGAGGCGCTCCGCCAGATCGCCGACATTCTCGAAGCCGCCGATGATTTTGACGCAGAGGTGCACAACATCATCCGCCGCACCTACAAGAATCACAAACGCATTGTCTTCAACGGCGACGGTTATTCCGAGGCATGGCAGAAGGAGGCGGAAAAGCGCGGTCTGCCCAACTACCGGACGCTGCCGGACGCCGTGCCGCATTTCCGCGATGCGAAGAATCTGAAGCTGTTCACCGACCACCGCATCTTCACGGAGCAGGAGATCGTCTCCCGCACCGAGATCATGCTCGAAAACTACGTCAAGACCCTGCGTGTCGAGGCGCGCACCATGTGCGACATGGCGCGACGCGACATTCTGCCCGCTGTCTCAAAGCAGCTCCGCCTGCTCGGCGACACGCCCGCCTCGGTCTATGAGAGCGAGACGCAGCGGACGCTGATGACCCGCGCCGATGCGCTGTTCCGCGCGGTCGAGGGACTGTCCGGCGCGGTCGAGGCTGCACCGCACGCCGACCTTGAGGAGACGGCGGACTATTACCGTGATGTGATTCTGCCGAAGATGGATGCCGTGCGCCGCGAGGCAGACGCGCTGGAAACGCGCACTTCGCGCGAATTCTGGCCGTTCCCGACCTACCTCGATCTGCTGTTCGGCGTGTAAATCAAACGCACATACCCGTAGGGGCGACCACCCGTCGCCCGCATCCGTGCGCAAGCTGTCCAAGCCTTCCCCGCTCGGGAAGGGGGACCGTGTTAGCGGTGGATGAGGGCTTTATGGTAGCCGGCATAGCATGGAGCGATGCTTTTCTTACATCAATCCCTCATCGGGCACAGGATGTTTTCCCATCGGGAAAGCTCCGCGAGACGCTGCGCGTTTCGTACAGCTCCCCAAAAGGGAAGCCGAAAGACGCACTCCACCTCTCCCCTCTGTTAGCATCAGGCAACGCCTGACAGAAAAATAACAAAAAACGAACCGCAGGGCGCGGTTCGTTTTTTCGCATTTTTTCTATTATATCATAATAAAACCGGCTTGACAAGCCAAAATTGAAAATTTCCGGGTGCAGAAATCCAACCTTGTGAAATCTGTGTAAAATGTCCGACAGACCGTTGCAAAATTCGTCGAAAATATGACTTGCGCTGAAGCCCCCGAACCTGTTACAATGAATACATGATTCATTCCCCGGAGCGCCGCTCCGAAAAATTCTGGAATGAATACGGAGGAAAAATGAGAAAGTTTCTTGCTCTTGCTCTGGTTGCCGTTATGATGCTGGCGCTTGTTGCCTGCGGCAATGACAAGACCCCTGCAAAAACCACGGACACGTCCGATTCGACTGCATCGTCTGACGCTGCCGCAAGCACCGATGCAACGGAGCCTGCCAAGACCGGCAATTCCGACCTGACGCTCGGCTTTATCTTTCTGCACGACGAAAACTCCACCTACGACCTGAACTTCATTAATGCCGCAAGAGAGGCACAGGCTGCCCTCGGTCTTAGTGATGATCAGGTTATTTTCAAGACCAATGTTCCCGAGTCCAACGAGTGCTATGAAGCAGCGCTTGACCTGGTTGACCGCGGCTGCGACATCATCTTCGCAGACTCCTTCGGCCATGAGCCCTTCATTCTCCAGGCAGCAAGAGAGAACCCCGAGGTTCAGTTCTGCCATGCAACCGGTACCACCGCGCACACCGAGGGTGTTGCCAACTTCCACAACGCATTTGCTTCCATCTATGAGGGCAGATATCTCGCCGGCATCGCCGCAGGTATGAAGCTCAACGAGATGATTGCCGCAGGCGAGTTCAAGGCAGAGGATGCCAAGATCGGCTATGTCGGCGCATACACCTATGCCGAGGTTATCTCGGGCTACACCTCCTTCTTCCTCGGCGCAAGAAGCGTTTGCCCCACTGCGACGATGGAAGTTCAGTTCACCGGCAGCTGGTATGACGAGACTGCCGAGAAGGAAGCTGCAACCACGCTGATCAACCGCGGCTGCAAGCTCATCAGCCAGCACGCTGACTCGATGGGTGCACCGACCGCCTGCGAGACCGCCGGCGTTCCCAACGTTTCCTACAACGGCAGCACGGTTGCCGCTTGCCCGAACACCTTCATCGTATCGTCCCGCATCAACTGGGCGCCTTACTATGAGTATGTCGTCGAGTGCGTGACCGGCGGCAAGGAGATCGGCGCAGACTGGACCGGCACGCTGGCAACCGGCTCGGTTGAGCTCTCCGAGATCAACGAGAAGGCAGCAGCAGCCGGCACGGCTGACGCCATCGCCGCTGCAAAGAGCGACATCGAGAGCGGCAAGCTGCACGTCTTCGACACCGCAACCTTTACGGTCGGCGGCGCGACCCTCACCTCCTACCTCGCAGACGTTGACACCGACGCCAACTACGAGAAGGACACCGAGGTTGTTGCAGACGGCTACTTCCATGAGTCCGAGAAGCGCTCCGCGCCTTACTTCGATGTGGACATCGACGGTATCACGAAGCTGAACGCTGCATATTAAACGCTGAAAAGCACAAATATAGGCGGGGCAAATTTGTCCCGCCTCTGTGCTTTTTCAAGTCCACCCTCAATTGACAAGTCCAGCCACGGAGGAAACGAATTTGAACAACAATCAGGTCCCCGCCATCGAGCTGCGCGGGATTACGAAGACCTTCGGCAGCGTCGTTGCCAACGACAATGTGAATCTGAAGGTCAACCGCGGCGAGATCCTCTCCATCCTCGGTGAGAACGGCAGCGGCAAGACCACGCTGATGAACATGATTGCCGGCATCTACTTTCCGGATGCGGGTGAGATCTTCATCGACGGTGAGCCGGTCGTGATTCGTTCGCCGAAGGACGCATTTGCACACGGCATCGGCATGATCCATCAGCACTTCAAGCTGGTCGACGTCTTCACCGCCACCGAAAACATCGTCCTCGGCTTTGAGGACGGCGGACGCTACAGCCTGAAAAGGTCGGCGGCGCGCGTGAAGGAGATCAGTGAGCAGTACGGGTTTGAGATCGACCCGATGAAAAAGGTCTATGAGATGTCGGTCTCCGAGAAGCAGACCGTGGAGATCATCAAGGTGCTCTACCGCGGCGCGGATATCCTCATCCTCGATGAGCCGACCGCCGTGCTCACCCCGCAGGAGACTGAAAAGCTGTTCGGCGTCCTGCGCCGGATGCGCGACGACGGCAAGGCGATCATCATCATCACGCATAAGCTGCATGAAGTGCTCTCCCTGTCCGACCGCGTGTCGGTGCTCTGCAAGGGCAAGTATGTCGGCACGGTCAACACGAAGGATACGAGCGAGAGCGAGCTGACCGAGATGATGGTCGGCAAGAAGGTCGTGCTCAACATCGACCGCACCGAGCCGAAGAATCCGGAAGACCGTCTGGTCATCCGCGACCTCTCCTGCATGAGCCGCGAGGGCGTGAAGCTGCTTGACGACGTGACCTTCACGGCGCGCGCGGGCGAGATTCTCGGCATCGCGGGCATCGCGGGCAGCGGACAGCGCGAGCTGCTTGAAGCGATCGCAGGTCTGCAAAGCGTGTCGGACGGCGAGATCCTCTATCACAATCCGAAAAACGGCAAGACCGAAAATCTGCGCGACAAGACGCCGATGCAGATCCGCGAACTCGGCGTCCGCCTCTCCTTTGTTCCCGAGGATCGTCTCGGCATGGGGCTTGTCGGCAATATGGACATCGTGGACAACATGATGCTCCGCAGCTACCGCCGCGGCAAGACCGCATTCCTCGAGCGGAAGAAGCCGAAGACGCTTGCCGATACGATCATCCACGACCTTGAGGTCGTCACGCCGAGCGTCGCAACGCCGGTTCGCCGCCTTTCGGGCGGCAACGTGCAGAAGGTGCTGGTCGGGCGTGAGATCGCGGCGGCGCCGACCGTGCTGATGGCGGCGTACCCCGTGCGCGGTCTGGACATCAATTCTTCCTATATGATCTACAACCTGCTCAATCAGCAGAAGGAAAAGGGCGTCGCCGTCATCTTCGTCGGCGAGGATCTGGACGTGCTGATCGAGCTTTGCGACCGCATCCTCGTCATCGGTTCGGGGCACGTCACGGGCATCGTAGACGGCAGAACCGCCAAGAAGGAGGAGATCGGTCTCCTCATGACGCGCTCCGCCGCGCATGATTCTGCCAAAGAAGGAGGTGTCGCACAATGACGAAAACACATGAAAAAGCACCGCGCGAGCCGCTGTTTCACGTTGTGAAGCGTGCCGCGATGCCCTGGTGGCGCGCCTGGCTGATCCGCGCGGTCGCCGTTTTGCTGGCGTTGCTCTTCTGCGGCGTGCTTTCCTATCTGCTCACCAAGCAGAACCCGATTGAAATCTACAAGACGATGTGGGACGGCGCCTTCGGCACCAAGCGCCGCATCTGGGGACTTTGCCAGAACATGGCGATTCTGCTCTGCCTGGCGCTGGCAGTCACCCCCGCCTTCCGCATGCGCTTTTGGAACATCGGCGCAGAGGGACAGGCGCTGGTCGGCGGGCTTGCGTCGGCAGCCTGCATGATCCTGCTCGGGGACAAGCTGCCCACCGCGCTGCTGCTCGTCGTCATTGTGGTCAGCAGCATCGCCGCGGGTGCGCTTTGGGCGCTCATCCCTGCCTTCTTCAAGGCAAAATGGGGCACCAATGAGACGCTGTTCACCCTGATGATGAACTACATCGCCATTCAGATCGTCGCTTATTTCGCTTACATCTGGTCCTCGCCTAAAGGCTCCGGCACCATCGGCGTGATCAACAGCAAGACGATGGCGGGCTGGCTGCCGCAGATCGGCGGGCAGAAGTACCTCCTGAACATCCTGATCGTGCTGGCGCTGACCGTCTTCATGTTCATCTACCTGAAGTACAGCAAGCACGGCTACGAGCTGACCGTCGTCGGCGAGAGCGAGAATACCGCGCGCTACATCGGCATCAACGTGCCGAAGGTCGTCCTCCGCACGATGCTGCTCTCGGGCGCGATCTGCGGCATCGCGGGCATGCTGCTCGTCTCGGGCACCGACCACACCATCACGCGCAACACGGTTTCCGGCCGCGGCTTCACCGCGATCATGGTTTCCTGGCTTGCCAAGTTCAATCCGCTTGTGATGATCCTCACCTCGTTCCTCATCGTGTTCTTGCAGAAGGGCGCGTCCGAGATCACCACAAAGCTCGGGCTGAACAATTCGTTCTCGGAGATCCTTACGGGCATCATCATTTTCTTCATCATCGGCAGTGAGTTCTTCATCAATTATGCGCTGAAGTTCCGCAGCCACAAGGAGGCGACGAAATGATTTTTGCAGAATTTATCCGCCGCGCCATTATGCAGGGCATTCCGCTCCTGTTCGGTTCCACCGGCGAGATCCTCACCGAAAAATCGGGTCACCTCAATCTCGGCATCCCCGGCATCATGTATGTCGGCGGCATCTCGGGCGTTATCGGCTCGTTTTTGTATGAAAAGTCGCTCCCCGCGCCCGAGGCGCTGAACCCCGTGCTCGCGGTGCTCATTCCGCTCGGCTGCTCGCTGCTCGGGTCGCTTCTGATGGGGCTGATCTACTGCTTCCTCACGGTCACGCTCCGCGCCAATCAGAACGTCACCGGTCTTGCGCTCACCACGTTCGGCGTCGGTGTGGGCAACTTCTTCGGCGGTTCGCTTGCCAAGCTCACCGGCAGCGGCGCTTCCTCGATCAGCCTGACTGCCACCAGCAACTGCTTCCGCACGGAGCTGCCGTTTGCGGACAAGCTCGGCTGGTTCGGCACGATCTTCCTGTCGCACAGCTTTCTTGCCTATGTCGCCGTCATCATCGCGTTGATCGCGGCATATGTGCTGCGCCGCACGCGTGTCGGTCTGCATCTCCGCGCCGTCGGCGAGAACCCCGCCACGGCGGATGCCGCCGGTATCAACGTCGGGCGGTATAAGTACCTCGCCACCTGCATCGGCAGCATGATTGCGGGGCTGGGCGGTCTGTACTACGTCATGGACTATGCCTGCGGCGTGTGGTCGAACGATGCATTCGGCGACCGCGGCTGGCTGGCGATCGCGCTGGTCATTTTCGCCGTGTGGAGACCGGATTTCGGCATCCTCGGCTCGCTCCTGTTCGGCGGACTCTACATCGTGCACAACTACATTCAGAATCTCGGCATGAGCGACCAGGAGTTGTTCAAGATGCTCCCGTATGTCGTCACCATCGTCGTGCTGGTCATCACCAGTATGCGCGAGAAGCGCGAGAGCCAGCCCCCGGCGCACCTCGGTCTGTCCTACTTCCGCGAGGAAAGATAAAATTCTATGGATCAAAAAAGCCACCCGAAAGGGTGGCTTTTTTGCGCATGGAGCGGCAGGAGGTTTGTACGGTGCACATCACTTTCTGTAGCGGCAGATGCGTGATACCGTAAGGCGCAGCCTGTTTCCCGCCGTGCTGGATTCCGGCATCAGAACAGGATCCGCACGGTGCGGCGCTTGCCGCAGCGGGGGCAGACGACGGAGTGCCTGCCGCGTTTCACGGGCAGACGCAAAACGGCACGGCAAGACTTGCAGCGGCGGTAGCGGCAGACCTTGCGGTCGCGCACGCGGTCGCGGAGCAGGGTAAACCCGCCCCGGATCCGCCCCCATGCGGCAAGAAATTTGCGGTTTTCCTCGCGGCGGCGGGCGAGATTTCGCGAATAGTAGCGGAACAGTGCCAGCGCCGCGCAAACAAACGACAGCCACCACAGCACCCGCACGCGGAACAGGTTGCCCGCAAGATTCAGCACAAAGAACGCCCCAAACAGGACATAGAACAGCGCGTCCGCACCGTACCGCCCGTACATGAAGCGGTTGAAACGGTCGAGCAGCTTCCGTAAAAATTGCATCCGGATCACCTCTTTTTTCTATTTTACCACATTTCAAACCTTTTTGGGTGAAAACCGCGTGAAAATCTTTGCATGCAAAATCAAGATTTCGGATGTTATCCACAAAAATGCAATTTATTTTATAAAATACAAAAACGAAGAAAAAGAAACCAATACTGATTCCTATATTCAAAAATCAACACAAAACACGTTACTTTTTTGTCAAGAATGACGGTTGACTTTGATTGTAACTGTATGGTATCATAGCCATATAACGGTATGTAAGTGCAAATAGGAATAGGATGCAATATTTGTTGCGAAAACGACAGGTGTATCTTTCCGGACAGAATCGAGCAATTTGCCCACTATTTGCAAGGCTTTGCGTGCATTGACGCAAACCGTCAACTTTAGTTTGATTTTACGCCGGGTAGTACAGATGCGCGGCGGTTACCGGGCATTTTTTAATGTCCGGAATCCGTGAACCTGTTTGCAAAACTGTACGAGAACCCGGAGAAAAACAGCAGCTGCCGCAAGGGCGCGGTAAAAATATCGTCCGCAGAGACGGGAAGGAGAATCGGATGCGTTTTGCACGGTTCGCACAGCTGAATCACGAAAAACGGTGGAGAAGAGCAGCTGCGCTGCTTTTGGCGCTCTTGATGCTCTTCTCTTTTTTGCCCGTTTCGCTGATCGACGCCGTGGACGAGTCCGAGGCGGTCATCTCCGAACCGAACGAGACCGCGTCGCCCGAAGCGACTGTGCCCGCGTCCGACAGGACGGACGCGGCAGACACGACCGGCATAGCGACGGCACCCGCCGAGACCGCGTCGCCCGAAGCGACAGTGCCCGCGTCCGACAGGACGGATGCGGCAGACACGACCGGCATAGCGACGGCGCCCGCCGAGACCGATGCGCCCGAAACCACTGTGCCCGCGACCGCCGCGCCGGACGCGCCGACGACCGAACCGACAGAACCCGCAGCGCCCCCGGCGACTACAGAGTCGACCGGGACGGCAGCACCTGCGGAAACCACCGAAACCGCCTCCTCTCGGGAAACGAACGAACCGACCGAAACCGCCGCGTCTGCGGGGACGACCAACCCCGCAGACACCACCGCCCCCACCGAGACGACCGCCTCTGCCGGGACGACCGCAACCACAGTCACCGCGGCGCCGGACGCCCCCTCCGTCGGCGATAAGGCACTCGGGCTTTTCGCGTCGGATACAACGGCGCAGACCGCCGCCACCGTCACCTGCTACGCCGCCGTGGGCGGCGTGTGGAAGCAGGTTGCCGTGCTGCAGACCAGCCAGCAGTACCTTTGGACGGCAAACTCCAACCGCTATTTCCTCTACCACACCGAGCTTGCCGCGGTCTACGGCGCGTTCGGTTACGACGCGGACAGCTACGACGGCGCGCGGATTTTCCCGCATACCGACAGCAACGCCGCGTCCCTCATTTGGGCGGATACGGACGCGATCCGCAATGACGAGACCGGCGAATACCGCATCCCGCTCAGCACGCGCACGACGATCTATCTTTATTATATGCCCGCCAATCTGCCGGGCGATCCCACCTACTTCACAGGCAATGTGAGCGTCACCGATCAGGACTGCATCGACGCAAACAATTTCTACGCGCTTGAACCCTATGATCCGGGCGGCATCTTCGGCACGGCACTGCCGGCTGCACGGTATATTTTCCACGGCGAGACGGGCTCGATCACGCTGCCGTACACCGAGGATACCGTGTGGCTGCCCGAAAACCCGACCACCGGCGAGGCGATCGACCTTGCAGGCGTGATTGACAAGACAGCGGGCACGATCACCTTTACGCTGGAGAACGCGGCGTATTCTGTACGTCTTCGCGCAAAATCCGATATCGTCCGCGTGATCTATCACGCGGGACTTACCGATTCGCTCACCAAACTCGGACAGTTTGCGGTTTCCAGCCAGACCATCGTCCTGGACGGCAGCGTGCGCGGGCTTCTTGACTATGCCGAAAAGCTGACTTTGAGCGAGGACGACACCTACACGGTGCGCGGCATCGACAACGACCGTGCCGAGGTCGCGATGACCAATGACAGCAGCTCGCGCAATTGGTTTTATACCTTTGCGGGCTGGCGCGTCGGCAGCGCGTCCTCCGGCCTGATTTGTCAGCCCGGCGATGTCCTCACGCTGGAGGACATCGACCGCTGTCTTGCCGCCTCCTCGGGCGGCGACGTGGAGCTTTATGCCGTTTGGAAGGCATATGACGCAAACAACCGCCTTACGACGCTGAATTTCTATGTCAACGTTAACTGCGAGATCGCGGACAACCTGACCAACGGTTTCCAGTCAAACCCGCTCTATGACTACACCCCATCGGTCTACGCCACGCGCCTGTTCGGCACCGACGGGATCACCGAGACCGGCGACGTGATGCTCATCGCGCCGCCCACCTCGTCGGACACCGCCTATGAGGTGGATGCCGCGCTCCGCGCGGCAACGACCGAGCCGATCGCCGGTGCACTGCTCGAGGCGATCCCGTCCGACGAGGCGGTGCTGGCGGTCATCCGCGCAAGCGACAAGGTCATCAAGCTTGACGGCGTGGTCGTCCCGCACGATAAGATCACCTCGGAGCACTTCAAGCTGCGCTGGTATGTGCTGAAGTACGAGCACTCGGATGGCTGGCATGTAGACGGCGTGCTCGTCGCCAAGGAGGCACGCATGACCGTCAGCAAGACCTTTGCTGGAGACGCCGAGGCGATTGCCGAGGCAAAACAGAAATTCTATATCACCGTCGAGCATGAGGACGAGGACGGCACGACCGTCCGGGACTACACGCTGCGGCTTGACGACGCCGACAGCGTGACGGCAGACGGCGAAGCGGGTTACAAGAGTTACGACGCGGCGACCGACACCTACATCTGGTCGGTGCCGGTGCGAAAAGGGCGCACCTACACCGTTGCTGAGCACGGCTATCTGCTTGACGATGATGTGAAGTGGCACCATTCCAACCGTGTGGGGGTCACCAACTGTCCCGAGGCGATACCATGGCAAGACGGCACCGCAGCGACGGTCGCGGCAGACTCCTATCCGAACGATGTGCCGGACATGGCAATTCAGACGGTTGCCTTCCGCAACCTGTATGTGCAGGCGGGGCTGCTCACGGTCTTCAAGACCGACCTCGGCACCGGGCACGGGCTGCGGAACGTCACCTTCCGCATCAGCCGCACGGACGGCACGCCGATGCAGCTCTGGCAGATGCCGGACACCAACCGCTATTCCTCCGACTCCTCCGCGGCGGCGGAGGGCTACACCATCTTTGTGCCGGGAAATGCGGCGACCACCGACCAGAACGGCTATTTCTATGTCAAACTGGCGGTCGGCGAGTATTTTCTCGACGAGACGGTGCCGCTCGGCTATGAGGGCGCGTCCCGCATGCGCGTCTCGGTCACCGATGACGGCAAGGTCGAGATCGCGGTCGCCGTCACGGCAGGGGCTGACCCGCCCGAGGGCGGCTGGCTGGACGGCGTCGGCACGCCGATCCTCACGGTGAAGAACCGCTCCAAGCGCCTGACCCAGGTCAAAGCGGAGAAAAGCTGGGACAACACCGACGAGGCGGATCGCTTGCCGGTCACCGTGGAGTTGTGGCGCAACGGCGCGAAAATGGTCGGCGACATCTATACGCAGACGCTCTCGGAAGAGAACGACTGGAACTACATCTGGTACGACCTGCCGCTGTTTGTGGACGGCGACTACGGGCGCTATACGCTGCGCGAGGTGCGCATCGGCGACACGGCGCACGACCCCGGCGCGGGTACAAGCGGCTATGAAAATTATCTCGTGTCCTATGACGCGGCACTCTACCGCGAGGGAGAGACCGGCGCCTATCAGAACACCGCCGTCTGGCAGGATGCCGACAGCAGATGGCACTTTGCCGATCACCTGCTGCTCGGCGTGCACAACAGCGAGAGACGCGGCATCATCAGCTTCACCAAGGTGGATGAGGTCGGCAGAACCTTGCCGGATGCGGGCTTCACGCTCTATGCCGACGCGGCGTGTACGCAGGTGATCGAGCATGTCTACGCCGATGCAAGCGGCTTTGTCGCCTTTGAACCCGTCTCCGCGGGCACGTACTATCTGCGCGAGACCGAGACGCCGTACGGCTACAGGCAGAGTACAACGCTCTACCGCGCCGTGCTGCGCGGCGGCGTTGTCACCATCACCGACGCCGACGACGCTGCGTCGACCCCTCTTACCCAGATCGTCAATGTCTCCATCGCGCGGCTGACGCTGCAAAAGGAGGACTTCGCGGGCGCGCCGCTTCAAGATGCCGTGTTCCGCCTCTCGGGCGACACCTTCGCGGCGGCGACCTACACCGTCGATGACGATGGCACGCTCACCATTCCCGAGCTGCCGAACGGCAACTACCTCCTTGAAGAGGTCATCGCGCCGGCGGGCTATAAAAAGCTCGCCGAACCCATCCCCTTCCGGGTGGACAGCGGCGAAATCGAGCTGGAAAGCGCGGCGGCGAACCGCTTTTACGAGCTTTCGCATGTCAGCGGCTATACCTATCGGCTCACCGTGCACAACGAGCCGCTCTTTACGATCCCCACGGTCGGCGGTACGGGCATTTACCCGCTCACGCTGATCGGCACGGTGCTGATGTGCGTCGCCGCGGCGGCACTGCTTTGGTTCCGTCGGCGCGAAAACGCCGGGGACGACACGGACGCGGATGACGCCGACGCGGCGGATGAGAAAAACCAAACCTGATGTAAAATGGGGTTCCGCGCTCCGGATGTCTGTGGGGGAGTACACCGACATCCGCCGCGTGGGAGCGCAGATTACATAGATCGCAACCCCCCCCCGAAAAAAGCCGCGTAAGCGGCAAAAAAAGAAAGGAAAAAATAATGAAAACCATGATGAAGCGCATCCTCGCCTTCGCACTGGCGGCATTGCTGATCCTCGGCATGACCGTCACGGGTGCGGCGGCAGACCCTGCACTCAACCAGAAGCTGAAGATCAATCAGGTCGCCGCGGGCGACACCGTCAAGGCGTATCGGCTTATCGAGTATGATGCGACCTTCAACGGCTACACCTTCTATGCGTCATTTGAGACCTTCCTTGAGGCAGAGAAGAATGCCGCCGGCTTCAACTCACTCAGCGTCCAGGAATACTTCACCGAAAAGATCGGCACGACCGGCGTTGCCGAGCTGCTCGGCAAGTATGCGGCGGCGTGCGCCAAGACCCCTGCGACCTACACCCTGCCTGCCGTGACCGCCGAACAGGTTGCCGCTGCAGACGGCACGGTCACCTTTGACGCGCTGGAGCCCGGCTATTACCTCATGCTGGTGACCACGCTGCCGACGAACAGCAAGATCTACAAGCCTGTCTCCGTCTTTGTACGGGTGGTGAACGAGGGCGGCAAGAATGTCGTTTCGGTCTACGCCGCAGGCAGCAAACTGCCTGTGCCCGCAAACCCCAGCGACCCCTATGAGATCGATGTCAAGAGCGCGAAGGCGCCCTCCATCATCAAAGAGGTCGCGGACGATTCCGGCATTGGCGCCGTCTGGAAGACGACAGCAGGAGCCAATGTCGGCGACACGGTCAACTTCAGCATCAAACTGGAGATCCCCGCCTACAAGGGCGTCTCGGGCATGACGCTGAAACTCACGGATGAATTGAGCGGTCTGATCTACAACGCAGGCAGCGCGAAGGTCTACACGTCGCGTCCGGGCGGCGCCGACAGTTTTACAGACGAGGTTGCCGGCGCGCTGACCGAGACTGTCGTGGCATACGACCCGGTCCTCTCCAAGCAGACGGTCGAGTTCACGCTGGACTATGCCGCGCTCAATGTCAACCCGGACCTGCCCATCGAGGTCTACATTTCTTATTCGGCAGTCCTTGCAAAGGAAGTTGCGAGAGACTCGACTACGGTTCCCGGCACGACCGACAAGACCTACAACCGTGCAGCGAACAAGGCGGTCCTGACCTACACCACCTCCAATGAGCCGGAGACGGAGAAGACGACGGATGCGCAGATTGCCAGCGTCTACACCTACTCGTTCTTCCTGGACAAGCGCGCGGACGAGACCGAGGACGGCACGAGTGCAACGGAACTGAAGACCCTGAAGGGCGCAAAGTTCACGCTCTATAAGGACGCTACGTTCACGCAGTCCATTGAGTTTGTCAAGGACGGCGATTACTACCGTCCCGCCACGGCAGACGACGACGCGGCGACCAAGGTGACGGCGCTTGAGGCGGACAATACGCTCCTTGTCAAGGGTCTGGACAGAGGCATCTACTACATCGAGGAGACCACGACGCCCGCCGGTTACTATGCGCCGAACAAGGGCTTCAAGATTGAACTGAACGGCGAACGTGATGTGGCGGACAATGCGCTGATCGGCAAGCTGCTGGACACCAGCTCCTTCACGGAGACGGATACCGCAGACAGACTGCTGATCGCCGGGACGGAGATGGATACCACGGCGCTCAACCAGCTGAATGTCACGCTGAAGAACAGCTCCTCCCCGATCCTGCCGACCACCGGCGGCATGGGTACTGCGTTGTTCACGGTCGGCGGTGTCGCTCTGATGGCAGTCGCCGCATGGCTCTTCTTCTTCCGCCGCAAGGACAAGAAGGACAACTGAATTTTAAGAAAAAGATTAGAATAGGATATGCGGGGGCGCCGCCCCCGCTGTCACCGCATTTCCGCCGGGGGAGGGACACTCCCCCCTGTCCCCGGCGGGCACGGCGGTGGGGAGAAGCCGATGAAAAGAAAAGGACTCATCACAGCAACCGTCCTCCTATTTTTGGTCGGTCTCTCCCTGCTGCTGTACCCTATGGCGAGCAACGCCTGGAACAAACAGCGCAGTGACCGGCTGATCAGACTTTACGAGGAAAAGCTGGCAGCCGCGCCGGAGGCGGATTATTCCGCCGCCTTTGATGCCGTGGATGCCTACAACAAGACCCTTGCGGGCAGAGGCGTGCCGGACGCATTTGCGTTCATCCCGGCGGAGGAGGACGCGCTCTACCTGTCGCTCCTCAATTTCGGCGGCGACGGACTGATCGGGTACATCCGCATCCCGCGCATCTCGGTCAGCCTGCCCATTTACCACACGACCACCGAGGCGGTGCTTGCGCGCGGCGTCGGGCATCTGCAGGGCTCGGCGCTGCCGGTCGGCGGCGCGGGTACGCACAGCGTGCTGTCCGCGCACCGCGGGCTGCCTTCGGCAGCGCTGTTCACCGATCTCAACCTCCTGGAGACCGGCGATCACTTCTATATTTATGTGCTCAACCGCACGCTTGCTTACGAGGTCGATCAGATTCTCGAGGTCGCCCCGGACCACACCGAGGACCTCGACGCGGTGGCGGACGAGGACTATGTCACGTTGGTGACCTGCACGCCTTACGGTGTCAACACGCACCGTCTGCTCGTGCGCGGACATCGTGTGGACTACGAGAAGGCGACTGCCGCCGTGGAGTCGAAAAAGACCGTCAGCTCGGTACACACCCGTTACGGATTGTGGGCGGCGGGCGGCATCGCGTTCACTGCGTTGTTTGTCCTCGTGCTCTTTATGCTCACGCGACCGAAGCGCAAGCCCGCAAAATCAAAGAAAAGGAGCCGCTGAACCGTGCGAAAGTTTCTGCGCACGCTGATCCCGATTCTGATCTTTGTCTGCGGGATCGGCATCCTGTTTTACCCGGTGTTCAGCGACCTTTGGAATCAACACCGGCAGAACAGCCTGATCAACACCTATATCGAGGCGGCTGAAAAGCTCACGCCCGAGGATTATTCTGTGTGGAAAACGGCTGCGGCGGCGTATAACGCGGCGCTCGACCCGGCATTTCCGTCGGCGTTTACGGGCAAGCAGCCCGACGCGGACGATGTGTACTGGTCACTGCTCAATCTCGACGGCTCGGGCATCATGGGCTATATCGAGATCCCGAAGATCAGCGTCCGCCTTGCGCTCTACCACGGCACGGGGGAGGCGGCGCTCCAGCACGGCATCGGACACCTTGCGGGGACGTCCCTGCCGGTCGGCGGCGCGGGCACGCATGCTGCGCTGTCCGGGCACCGGGGGCTGCCCTCGGCGCTGCTGTTCACCGACCTTGACAAGCTGAAGATCGGCGACCGGTTTTATCTCACGGTACTCGGTGAGACGCTGGTCTACGAGGTGGATCAGATCCTCGTGGTCACGCCGGACGCGGTCTCGTCCATCCATGCCGAGCCGGACGGCGACTTCGTTACGCTGATCACCTGTACGCCCTACGGCGTCAACACGCACCGTCTGCTGGTGCGCGGCAGCCGCACGACCGAGCCTGCGGCAGCGGAGGAAAAGCCGCAGATCAAGGCGACCGAGCAGGTCGCGCGCAGCTTCGGCTGGAAGGGGCTTGTGCTCCTCGGCGCGCTCGGGCTGTTCCTCCTCATTCTGATCCTGTTTGGCATCCGCGCACTGGTGCGGCGCAGAAAAGCGGCGCGCGGCGGCGGAGAGAAAGATATTCAAGAGAGTGCATATGGTGAAACAAACACTGCAAAAGCGAATACGGGCGCTCTGCCGGGTGATGACGGCGGTTCTGCTGATGCTGGCGGCGATTCTGCCGACGGCGGCGGCACCCCCGATTGACACGGCGGCAGCCTGTTCGCTGACAATTCAAACCGAATATGCAGGCAGCCCGCTCGCCGGGATGCGCTTTTCGCTGTATCGCGTGGCGACCGCAGCGGAAAGCGGGTACTATACGCTCACTGCGGACTATGCTGCGAGCGGCACGGATGTAAACGGTGTGACCGATGCGGGCGGCTGGCGCGCTGCGGCGGAATCGCTTGCCGCATGGACGGCGAAGCACAGCGTCGCCGCGCTTGCGCAGGCGACGAGCGATGCACAGGGCGAGGCGACCTTTGCCGCGCTCACGCCGGGGCTGTACCTGGTGGGCGAGACCCGGCTTGTCGCAGGGCGGCAGCAGTACATCGGCGGCGCGTTTCTCGTTGCGCTCCCCGGCATCACGGATGCGGGCGTCTGGTTCTATGATGTGACGGCGATCGAAAAGGTGGAGGAAAAGCCCTACAAGCCGCCCACGCCGCCCGACACGACAAAGCCGGGCGAGACGACCGAACCGACGGGAACCACCGCCTCAGGCGCAACCGGGACGACCGCACCGGACGAAACGACGATTCCCGGTGAAGTGACCGGAACCACCGAACCGGAAGAAACCACGACGCCCGGCGGGAGTACCGAGCCGGGTGAAACGACCGAGCCGGGTGAAACGACCGAACCGGGCGGCGATCTGCCGCAGACCGGGCAGCTCAAGTGGCCCGTGCCCGTGATGTTTGCCCTCGGTGTGCTGCTCAGTATCATCGGCATTCTGCTGCGACGGAGGGACGACGATGCATAAACAGTTCGGCAACCTGATTCTTGCCGTCGGCATTCTGCTGCTCACGGCGGCGCTGTTCCTCGTCTCGCACAATATGGCGGAGGAGAATCGCGCCGAGGCGGCGGTGGGCGAGGTGATGCCCGCGCTGTCCGAGGCGATCGCGGCACAGTTGACTTCGGCGCCGCCCGCGGCGACCGACGATGTGCCGGAACCGGGAGAAGTACCCGACGTGGAGGAGATCATCCTGATCGACGGCGAGGCGTTCATCGGCTATCTCACCATCGACGCGCTGTCGCTTTCGCTGCCCGTGCGGCAGGTGCTCACCGAGCGGAATCTCAAGCAGTCGCCCTGCCGCTATGCCGGCTGCGCGGGCACGCGCGGTTTTGTCATCGCGGCGCATAATTACAGGCGGCATTTTGCCGATCTCGCGTCGCTCGCGGCGGGCGACACCGTGCGCTTCACCGACGTATCCGGCGCGGTGTATACCTACACCGTCGCACAGACAGAGACGCTGGACGCCGCCGATGTGGCGGGCATGACCGACGACAGCTGGGATCTGACGCTGTTCACCTGTACCTACAGCGGCGAGCGCCGCATCACCGTCCGCTGCACTGCCGCGGAATCCGAGTAAATACAAAAAAGGCTTCCGAAAGGAAGCCTTTTTCAACTATATTCCTATCAGTTGTCGTAGAATGCGCGGGAGCGACCGCGGCTCCAGAAGATGCCGCGGCATTTGGACAGCAGCGGCTCAAATTTGCCGTCGGCAACGAGCAGATGCTCGAGCATCTCCACATTCACGGTGCGAAACGCGTTGGCGACCTCGGTGGTCGTCTCCATATCCTCTGCGGACGGGACAAGCGTACCATTGGGATGGTTGTGCGCGAGGACAACGCGCGACACGCGCGGGCGCAGCGCCTGTTCGATCAGCTTGCGTGTGTCAAACTGCACGCGGTTGACCGATCCGTCGCAGATCTTGACCATGTCGACCATCCGGTCGCTGTTGTCAAGCAGCAGCAGATAGACGGTCTCGACCGTCACGCCTGCGTAATAATGCAGAAACAGATTGCCGATCTTGTTGAGCGTGTCATAACGTGTATCGGGATCGCGATTTTCACACAGCGCGGCACGGCTGATCGCCGGAACCAGCTTCAGCAGCGTGGCGGTATGCTCGCTCACGCCCTTGACCGTGCAAAGCTCCTCAAAGGATGCCGCAAATACGTCCGAGATCGAGCCGAACCGATCCAGAAGCGCATGCGCGATCGGGTTGGTGTCCTGCTGCGGAATGCTGAAAAACAGCAGCAGCTCCAGCATGTTGTGCTTTTCAAAGCCGTCCAGCCCCTCGCGCAGAAACCGCTCCTTCAGCCGCGCGCGATGACCGCCGTGCGGGTGCTTGGGATTTGTCTCTGCCATGGTTTACAGCCGCTTTTCAAATGCGGCGGGTGTGTAGACCCGGCAGTCGAACACGCGCGCGCCGCTCGTGACCGTCGTGGCGCTGCCGCGGCCGATCTCCAGCGCGGGCACCTCGCCGTCCAGCAGCAGCACAGGCGTGCAGGGCTTGCCGCCCTCCGCCTCCGGGAAGTTCGGGCGCACCCACATGTAGTCCTCGTCGCCCGCCGCGGTCTTCACGGTGAAATACCCGCGGTCGCGGTAAAAATAGACGCGCTGCGCGTCCTCGCCCAGCGTCAGCACCTTGACGGCATAGGCGGCATCCGAAGTCGTGACGAAGAAATCGCACTTGCCGCTGTCGTTTTTGCCGATGCCGAAAAGGCTCGCCGCGCGAAAGCCGTCGCCCTTTTCCTTACACATTTTTTTGATCTCGCCGAGTGAAACTGCCATGGAAACACCCCCATCAAAACGCAATGCTGAAATTCGTGCAGTCTGCGTCTTGCATACGACCCCGGGTTATGGTATACTACTTTACGGTATGTCCGTCTGCGCGGCGCATTTCGCACGATAAAACGAAAAAACCCCGCCGGAGCGAGGTTTTTCGGTTGGAGCTGGTAGCCGGACTTGAACCGGCGACCTGTTGATTACGAATCAACTGCTCTACCAACTGAGCCATACCAGCACGCTCCTTATTATACAACACGGCATCCCGATTTGTCAAGAGGTATTTTATGAATTTATGTGATATACGCACCGTCCGCGAGATCCTCGCGGCGTTCGGCACGGAAACGAAGAAGGGATTCGGGCAGAACTTTCTCATCAATGCCGCAGTTCCCGAGGGAATTGCCGACGCCTGCTGCGACGACCGGGACAGTGTGATCGTGGAGATCGGACCCGGCATCGGCTGCCTGACGGCGGAACTGGCGAAACGCTACAAGCGCGTCATCGCCTTTGAGATCGACAGGACGCTCATCCCGGTGCTGAAATACACGCTCGGCTCGTTTTCCAACGTCGAGGTCATCAATGCGGACATTCTCAAGGTCGATCTTGTCGAGGTTCTCCGGGAGAAGGCGGCGGGTGAGCGCGTCTCGGTCTGCGCCAATCTTCCTTATTATATCACCACGCCGATTTTGATGCGTCTTTTGGAATGCGGCTATCCCTTCGACAGCATCACGGTCATGGTGCAGCGCGAGGTTGCCGACCGGCTGTGCGCCGCTCCGGGCAGCGCGGATTACGGCGCGATCACCGCGTCGCTCTGTTACTACGGCGCGCCGAAAAAGCTCTTCACGGTCACGGCGGGCAACTTTATGCCCGCGCCGAAGGTGGATTCCGCCGTGGTGCGCATCGACCTGTGGCGGGATAAGCCAGTCAAGCCGCAAAGCCCGGAGCTGTTCTTCAAGGTAATCCGCGCGGCGTTCGGGCAGCGGCGCAAAACGCTGACAAATGCGCTGTCCACCGCGTTTCCCGAGCTGCCGAAGGACGCGCTGACCGCCGCCGTCACGTCCTGCGGGCACGATGCGCGCATCCGCGGCGAGCGGCTCTCGACCGCCGAGTTTGCGGCGCTCGCGGACGAACTTCTTCCCCTGCTTTCTTAGTAATTAAATCCGAAAAAGGAGATCGCCATGGCAAAGCTGTATTTCAAATTCGGCGCAATGGGCAGTTCCAAGACCGCGCAGGCACTGATGACCAAGTTCAACTACGAGGAAAAGGACAAGACCGTCTGGCTCATCAAGCCCGCCATCGACACGCGGGACGACCGCGTGGAAAACGGACACCGCATCACCGAGGCGAGGAGCCGCATCGGGCTCAGTGCCCCCGCCGACGCCATTGGCGAGGACGACGACCTCATCGAGCTGTTTGCGGCGCGCGAGGGGCGCATCCCCACCGACGTCATCATCTGCGACGAATGCCAGTTTCTCACGGGCAGGCAGGTGGAACAGCTGAAATACATCGTGGATCACTTCGATCTGCCGGTGCTCTGCTTCGGGCTGCGCGCCGATTTTCAGACCCTGATGTTCCCGGGCAGCAAGCGGCTCTTTGAGATCGCGGACAGCATCTCCGAGATCAAGTCCATCTGCCGCTGCGGCAGAAAGGCGACCGTCAACGCGCGGCTGGACGCGGCGGGCAACATCATCACCGAGGGAGACCAGGTCTGCCTCGGCGGCAATGACAAGTACGTCGGCATGTGCTACCGCTGTTATTACGAGCGCACGCACGCCGCTGAAAAATAATTGCAAAATATGTCGATTCCCCTTGACAGACGCGTCTGCATATGCTATAATGTTTGAACATTCCGTGAGGGAGTAGTCGGCGCGCAAGCGCTTCCATGCCAACAACCGACCGCACGCGGTCTGGCACGAATGAAATGACAAGACTCATGGGTAGACAAAAGCGTCTATCCATGAGTTTTTTTATATATAATTATATATATCGGACAAGAAATCAAGAGAAGGAGTTTCCCATGAAATTCTACACAGACAGCCGGGACGACGTACTGCACGCCGTCTCGGCGACCGAGACGGGGCTTTCCGCCGCCGAGGCGGAAGAGCGGCTGGAGAAGAACGGCAAGAACAAGCTGAAAGCCGCGAAGAAGGATTCGCTCATCAAGCGGTTCTTCATGCAGATGGCGGACCCGATGATCCTCATTCTGCTGGCTGCCGCCGCCATCAGCGCCGTGACCTCGATCTACGAGGGCGAGGCGCCCACCGACGTTTTCATCATCCTGTTTGTCGTCATTGTAAACGCTGTGCTCGGCGTTTACCAGGAGAGCAAGGCGGAAAAGGCGATCGAAGCACTCCAGGAGATGAGCGCGGCGACCTCCAAGGTTCTGCGCGACGGCAAAATCGTGCAGGTCAAGAGCGAAGATCTGGTCGTCGGCGACGTGGTGCTGCTGGAAGCGGGCGACGCCGTCCCGGCAGACGGGCGCCTGCTGGAGAGCGCCAGCCTCAAGATCGAGGAGGCGGCGCTGACCGGTGAGAGCGTGCCGGTGAACAAGTTCATCGACATCATTCACCTGCGCGACGGCGCGGAAGTGCCGCTCGGCGACCGCAAGAACATGGTCTACATGGGCAGCACGGTGGTGTACGGGCGTGGCAGCTTTGTCGTGACCGCCACCGGCATGGACACCGAGATGGGCAAGATCGCGGATGCGCTGGCAAATGCCTCGGACGGGCAGACCCCGCTCCAGCTGAAGCTGACGCAGCTCTCGAAGATCCTCACCTGGATGGTGCTCGGCATCTGCGCGGTCATTTTCGCGGTGCAGCTGCTCCGCTACGGTCGCGGCTTTGACACCGTGATGCACGCCTTCATGGTGGCGGTCTCGCTGGCGGTTGCGGCGATCCCCGAGGGGCTTGCCGCCGTGGTCACCGTGGTGCTCTCCATCGGCGTAACCAACATGTCAAAGCGCAATGCCATCATCCGCCGTCTGACTGCGGTGGAGACGCTGGGCTGCGCGCAGATCATCTGCTCGGACAAAACCGGCACGCTGACGCAGAACAAGATGACCGTGGTGGATCACTACGGCGAAAACGAAAGCCTGCTTGCCTCGGCGATGGCGCTCTGCTCCGACGCGGAGCTGAATGCCGACGGCAGCGTCACCGGCGAGCCGACCGAGGCAGCGCTGGTTGCCTATGCGGCAAAGCTGGGGCTGAAAAAGACCGAGCTGAAAGGCAAATTCCCGCGCGTGGGCGAAGCGCCGTTTGACAGCGGGCGCAAGATGATGTCCACGCTGCATAATGCCGGCGGCAGCGTGGTGCAGTACACCAAGGGCGCGCCGGACGAGGTTCTGCGCCGCTGCACGCGCTACATCAAGGACGGGCACGAGATGCCGATGACCGAGAATGTGCGCGCGGAGATTCTCGCGGCGAACAAGGCAATGGCAGACCGCGCGCTGCGCGTGCTGGCAGCTGCCTTGCGCACCTACGACCGCGCGCCCGCCTCGACCGAACCGGCGGCGCTGGAAAACGAGCTCTGCTTTGTCGGGCTGGTCGGCATGATCGACCCCGTGCGCCCGGAAGTCAAGGCAGCGATCGAAGAATGTCACCGTGCGGGCATCCGCGCGATCATGATCACCGGCGACCACATCGACACGGCAACGGCGATCGCCAAGGAGCTGGGCATTCTCGAAGGCGGCAAACGCGCGATCACCGGCGCGGAGCTGTCCGCGATGAGCGACGCAGAGTTTGAAAAGGTGTTCCGCAGCATCGCGGTTTACGCGCGCGTACAGCCCGAACACAAGACCCGCATTGTCAACGCATGGCGCAGCGCAGGCTATGTCACCGCGATGACCGGCGACGGCGTGAACGACGCGCCCTCGATCAAATCCGCCGACATCGGCGTCGGCATGGGCATCACGGGCACCGACGTCACCAAGAACGTGGCGGACATGGTGCTTGCCGACGACAACTTTGCCACCATCGTTGGCGCGGTTGAGGAAGGCCGCCGCATCTACGACAACATCCGCAAGGCGATCCAGTTCCTGCTCGGCTCCAACATGAGCGAGGTACTGTCCATCTTTATTTCGACGCTGCTCGGCTTTACCATCCTCGAGCCGGTGCATCTGCTTTGGATCAACCTCGTGACCGACTGTTTCCCGGCGCTGGCGCTCGGCATGGAGAAAGCCGAACCCGGCATCATGAAGCGCAAGCCCCGTCCGGCAAAGGCAGGCATCTTTGCGGGCGGCATGGGCTTTGACATCGCATATCAGGGCTTGATGATCTCGGCGCTGACGATCCTCTCCTATTTCATCGGGCACTTCATGGAGTCGGGGCTTTGGGAGATCACCGAGAGCGCCGACGGCATGACGATGGCGTTCCTCACGATGAGCATGGCGGAGATCTTCCACAGCTTCAACATGCGCTCGCAGCGCGGCTCGCTGATCTCGCTGAAGTCCACCAATGCACTGCTGAACGGCGCAGCAATCGCCAGCCTCGTGCTGACGACCGCAGTCTGCGAGATTCCGCTGCTCGCCAATGCGTTCGGTTTCACCTCGGTGGAGCTGTCCGAGTATCTCGTTGCCATCGCGCTCGCATTCCTCACCATCCCGCTCGTCGAGCTGGTCAAGTGGGTGCAGAGAAAGAAGAACAGATAAGCTGGATGAAAAAGCGGGCGACCATTGGTCGCCCTACGGATAGCGGAGACTGTGCGCAAATGTCGTACCCGCAAAAAAAGAACCTTTCCGCGGAAAGGTTCTTTTTTTGCTTTTATCTTTTCCTCAATACTTCGTATCGGGGTTGACGGCTTCGCCGGACTGCACGCGGCGGATGTCGGCGATCACCTTGTCCAGCATTGCGCGGTTGACGTAGAATTCGCCGTCGCCGTTCACCGTGTAGAACACGCGGCGGTCGGAATACGGGTAGAACTTGTACACGCGCTCGATGCCTGCCTTGGTGTGCAGCGTCAGCGTGAGCAGCAGGTTGTCCTCCCGCACGATCGCATCGCGGTCGGCTTCGTCAAAGGTCGCCGTGCCGTCCTCGGTGACCGAGAGCAGCACCTTCCACAGCTGGCGGAAGTTCTTCACGTCCTCAATCTTACCCGCGGTGCGCGCGGTGACGGTCAGGCTGTCGTTGTCCTTGCCGCCGAGCGTGAAGGTCTCATCCAGCCCGTCCGCGGCAAAGGAGATGTCCGCGACGTTCTGAATGTTGACCTGGAAGATGTACGGGCTGACCCACTTGTCGAGATCCCATTCGAGGAAATCGACCGTGATCTGCTCCACGCGGGCGATCACGCCGAAGGTATAGGACGCGGCATAGTAGAACTCGCTGCCGTTCGCGTCGCGCTGCTTTTCGCTGAAGGTGATGAAGTTCTCCACAAGGCTTGCGGGATTGCCGTTGTCGTCCACGGCGGTGTTGACCGCGTAGAGCGTGTAGGCGGGGTTCTTCAGCCCGAAGGATTCGAGCGCCTCGTCCGAGAAGTCGATGCCGACCACCTCGCTGCCGGAGAAATCACAGAACAGGGAGAGCACATCGTCGTAGCCCTCGCCCGCCGGGTACTCGCCGGGGTAGGTGAGCTGCTGCACGCTCATCGCGGCAAGCTCGCTCCGGCGGTCGGGGTCGAGATAGGTGGCGGAGAGGAAGGTCTCCTCGCCGCGCGCCAGAAGAAAGGTCTGCATCAGGTAGTAGCTGTTCAGCTTGGAGGGGTAGGCAAGCAGCGGACGCACCAGCGTGGTTGCGGGGGCGAGCAGGTCTCCCTGGATGCTGTCGTCGAGGACATACATCGCGTCTCTGCCCTCATAGCGGGCATAGTAGCCGTCGCCCGCCAGCGTGCGGTCGCCGATGTAGACGGTGTAGCGTTTGCCTGCGGTCGAGGTCAGCACATAGTAGTTGTCGCTCTCGCCGGGGGCAAGCCCGTATTTGGCGAAATCCTCTTCGGTCACCTTGGCGTTGTAGGTGGAGAGGGTATAGCCTGCGTTGACGATCGCCTGCGCCAGCTTTTCGGCGTCGAGCAGCAGGTTCTCATGCCCTTTGAGCACGAGCGAGTCGTCCTTGCGCACCAGCTCATAGGTGCCGTAGCTGTTGTGCACATAGAGCGACTGCACCTTGTCCGAGGTCACCTGATCAAACATCTGGATGCGCCCGCGCACGCCCTCGACCTCGCCGGGGACGAGCGAGACCGCCGTGGTCTCCTCGGGTTCGTCCTCCGCATTCATCATCGGGACGACGACGAAGAGGTAGACCGCAAGCAGCACACAGAACAGCACGGCGATCGCGATCGCCGCGGTCAGTTTCTTTTTCATTTATACTTTCTCCTCGTGGTGACAACGATGCCTGCCGCCGCTGTGATCAGCGGGATCACCGTGATCAGAAGGATTGCTGCGCGGGTCGCCTCGGCGCTGGTCATGTCCTCGATCTTGGTGTTGGCAAATTCTTTGAACGGGATGTCGGCGGGGACCTTTTCTCTGCCCATCACGCGCAGCGCGTAGTAGAGAATGTTCTCGTTGGCGTAGACATTGGATTCGAGATAGTCGGGCGAGGTGAAGAAGCGCGTGCCCGCCGCGAGAACGTAGCCGTAGTAGGTGTCGCCCGCAATCGTGTTCATCTCGCGGGTGACGGTCATGAGGTTGTAGCCGCCCGTGCGGTCGATGACCTGACCGTCCTCCACCACCTCGGCGGTCTTGCCGGCGGTCAGCACGGCGGAGAGCTCGCGGTAGGCGGTGTTGCCCGAGTAGGTCCAGGTGTTGGTCTTCACGCCGTTTTCGTCACGCCCTGCCGTGAAGAGATCGGAGACGGTGATCGGGCTTGCGTACTTGACGATCGTCTTCGGGGGAGAGGACAGGCTGCTGATGTCTTTGTGGATGCTGGACGCCAGCGTGCCGGACGGATAGGTGGCAACCAGCGACTGTCCGTCGGACGTGATGGAATCCGAGTTGTCCACAACCACGCCGTCCGAGAAGACCACGCCCCACTCGTAGAGGTATTCTTCGAGGTTCTTGAGGTAGGCGGTGTCGGGGTCTTTGAAGACCATCAGCGTGCCGTTGGAGTCGAGGAACTTGTCGATCTTCGCGATCTCGGAGACCGCGTCCTTGTCGTAGATATTGTAGCCTGCAAGGTCATAGCGCGGGTCGTTGACGATGATGAGGCGGCAGTCGTCGGGGATGTCCTCCTTTGTGAGGTCGATGGTCCGCGCCTCATAGCCCGCCTTGACGATCGTGTTGATGAAGGCGGCGTCCACGCTCTCGCCGTGCCCTGTGGTGAAACATGCCAGCGGCGTTTCGGCGGCGGTGACCGCGAGGAAGGCGGCAGCGAAGATCTCTTCGCCGTTGTACGCCCAGACGTTCTTCGTGTTCGAGTCGGTCACGAAGAAGGCGTCCGCCGCGTACACGCGGAATTCGCTGCCGCTTTCGACGATGACGCTGGTCGTTTTGATCGTCGAGACGTCGGTGTATTTGTATTTCTCAAACAGCTTCGGTTCGAGGATCGAGTTGACATAGCGCACGTGGATGTTGGGGAACGCCTTGGCGATCTCCTCCGCCGTGCCGGAGATGTACTTCATGGTCGAGGAAGACTCGATGTAGTCCTTCTCATGGCAGAAGGTGATCGTGATGTCGCCGTCTGCCTCGGCGATGACCTTTTTCGCCTCGTCGGAGAGGGTCCAGAGCTCGGTGTTTGTCAGGTCAACAAAGAGGGAATAGTGCGCGGCGAGCACCGAAAAGACGGTGTTCAGCAGCATGACCAGCGCCAGCACGAGCACCGTGATCAGCACGGATACGGACGTGTAGCCGCGGCTTCTTTTTTTGAGCATATTCATGGCTGCACCTCCTTACGCGCTGTAGCGCCGGCGTTCCAGCACGCGGCAGGTCAGAAACAGGAAGATGAAGCAGACCGACGCATAGTAGAACAGGGCGGCAAAGTCGAAAAAGCCGTTGGTAAAGTTACTGTAGCGGGTGAGGATCGAGAACCACCCGAGCACATAGCGGACGGGGTACCACGGGATCACCGAGGAGAGCAGCCCGATGCCGAGCATGGCAAGCAGGATGCCGAAGGTGCCGATCGCGGCGGCAAGCTGGTTCTCGGTCAGCGAGGACACGAAGATGCCCACGGCGATGAACGCCGCGCCCACCAGCGTGATCGCGATGATGTTGCCGAGGATGATGCCGCCCTCGGGCTCACTGTAGATAAACAGGGTGATGTAGGCGAGCGAGCAGAGCAGGTTCGCGCCGAAGAAGACCGTGAACGCTGCGAAGAACTTCGCCGTCACGATTTTGGCAATCGAGACCGGCGCGGTCAGCAGCAGCTGCTCGGTGCGCATCTTGCGCTCCTCGGAGAAGAGCTTCATGGTCAGGACGGGCAGCGCCACCATGAGGATGAACAGCAGCACCGTGAAGTAGGTCGTCACATCGTTTGAAGCTTGCAGAATCGTCGTCAGCGAAAAAGCGACGGCACTGAGCGCCACAATGATCGCGAGGAATACATAGCCCACCGCGGTGGTGAAATAAGAGCGCAGTTCGCGCTTGTAAATGGCAAACATCAGTCGCCCTCCTTTGCAATGATGCTGAGGAACACGTCCTCAAGGCTTGCGCCGAGCGCCTCCAGCCCGAGCAGGGGATAGCTCCGCTCGGCAAGCGCGTAGAAGAGCGGCTTGCGCACGTCGATGCCGCGCTCCGACTCAATGAGGAACGCCACGGCGTCACCGTCGCGTTCGGCAAGCGCTTCGCAGTAAACGACGCCGGGCAGCTTTTTGATGAGAGCGAGTGCCTCTGCCTGCGGTGCGGCGATAGTCGCCTTATAGCGGCGGTTGTCGCGGATGAACTGATTGATCTCGTCGGCTCTGCCGTCGGCAACGATGCGCCCGTGGTCGATGATGATCATGCGGTCGCACACCGCCTGCGCCTCGGAGAGGATATGCGTGCTGAGGATGACCGTGTGCTTTTTGCCGAGCTCGCGGATCAGGCTGCGCACCTCGATGATCTGCTTCGGGTCAAGTCCGATGGTCGGCTCGTCGAGGATGATGAGCGGCGGGTTGCCGATCAGCGCCGTCGAGATGCCCACGCGCTGCTTGTAGCCTTTTGAGAGGTTGCGGATGACGCGCCCGCGCACATCTGTGATGCGTGTTGCCGCCAGCACCTCGTCGATGTGCGCCTTCTTTGGCAGGGTGCAGGCACGCAGCTCGTAGACGAAGTTCAGGTATTCCTCCACCGTCATTTCGGGGTAGAGCGGCGGCTGCTCGGGCAGGTAGCCGATCTTTTTCTTGGCTTCGGTCGGGTTTTCGAGGATCTCCGTGCCGTCGATCCACACGTTGCCGACATTGGAGGAAATAAAGCCGGTGATGATGTTCATCGTGGTGGATTTGCCCGCGCCGTTCGGTCCGAGGAAGCCGACGACCTCGCCCGCCTCCACCGAAAAGCTGATGCCGGACAGCGCCGTTGCGCCGCCGTACTTTTTGACCAGGTTTTCAACCTTCAGCATGTTGTTCTCCTTGCATGTCCGCCCCGCAGGGCATTTTACACAAAAATATCTTCATAATTATAGCACAGGCTTTTCACAATTGCAACCGTCTTGCCGTGAAAGCTGTGTGAAGAATGCAAAAAAGCGGGGAGAGGGGAAGTCTAAAAATGAAGAAAACCGCCGAGAGGCGGTTTCCCACAATACCTATTTCATTGCCTCTTTTTCCCTCAGTCCCGGAAATGGATCGGCGAATAGCCGTAGATGCTCTTGAAGGTCTGGGAGAAATGCTTGATCGAGGAGAATCCGACGCGTTCGGAGACTTCGGTCACGCTGAGGTTGGTGGTTTGCAGCATTTCCAGCGCGCGGGAGACGCGGCAGGACAGCACATACTGGTGCAGCGACTGCCCGATGTGCTTCTGCATCACGCGGTTGATGTAGTTGGGATGATAGTTGAAGTGCCTGCCGATCGCCTCGTTGGAGAGGTCGCCCGCGAAGTTCTCGCGGATATATTCGGTCACGCGCTCGACAAGCCCGGACGGCTTCTCGCCCGAACCGAGCGTCAGCTTGCGGGCGACGGTGAAGATGGCTTGCTGCATCAGCGACGACAGCATCAGCTTGTCAAACGGGCGCGGATAGTTGTATTCGTCGGACATCGGCTGGAAGATGCGTTCCAGCGCCTGCATCCCGTCGAGATGCACCGGCATATTGAGCTGCGGCACATCTTCAAAATAGATGGATTCAATGGCATTTTCCCGGCGGTAGAGCCGATCGGAGACGGTCGGGAGCGCGGGCATTGTGACCGACGTCCCCGTCCCTACATAGTCAAAGTTGATCGCCATCATTTTGGTTTCCGCCGCGTCGCAGTTCACGATGGAATAGCAGGTGGCGGACTGCCAAAGAAAGAGCGAGCCGCGCGTGGCATTGTAGGTGCGGTCATCCAGCTTGACCTTGGCGCTGCCCGAAAAGAAATAGATCATCCGCGCGTCATAGGCGTGTACGGCAGTCGTGGAGAAATCCTCCGGCAACAGAAGCGGCTTGGAATAGCGGACGTGCGGGCGGATGTCCGCAAGGGTCAGTTTGCGCATATCGTTCACCTCCGAGGGGGTTCATCTGCCTATAGAGTACAATAAAACAAACCGAAAATCAAGAGGAAAATGTTTATTTTTTTGAGAAACTGAACTTTTTTCGACAGTTTATGCAAAAGAGGCGGAAATTTGCCTGCCGTGCAAAAAGGGGCAAAGCCCGCGAATTTTTCAACATTTTTTTGTATTCACACCGCCACCCTCGGCGTGTTACAATGAGACCGTGAAAGAAAACCGCCGCACGGCGGCGATCAAAGGAGAAACAGTATGAGCAAAACGACGGCGACGATCCGGAAGATCGTCATTCCGACCTACGCGGAAGCGCCTGCGGAAAAGCTGCCGATGTTTGCGGAGAACCGCGTGCATCAGCGCTTCACCGGCAACCCGTATCCCAACGCGGTCGTCATCCGCACGCCGGAGAAGACCAAATTCAACAAGACTTACGAGGCGATCGTCCTCGAAAACGACTATATCGAGCTTGTTATCCTGCCCGAGATCGGCGGCAAGATCTATTCCGCCCTCGACAAGAAGACCGGCTACAACTTTTTCTATAAGAATGAAGTCATCAAACCGGCGCTGATCGGCATGCTCGGCTCCTGGATCTCGGGCGGAATCGAGTTCAACTGGCCCTATCACCACCGCGCGTCCACCATGCTCCCGAGCGACTATGAGATCGTCAAGGAGGACGGCGGCGTCACCGTCTGGCTCTCCGAGCACGAGCCGGTCGACCGCATGAAGGGCATGGTCGGCGTTTACCTCGCCGATGACCGCGCGATCTTCGAGACCCGCATGAAGGTCTCCAACCGCACGCCCCTGCGCCACTCCTTCCTCTGGTGGGAGAACACCGCCGTGCCGGTCAACAAGGACTATGAGATCTTCTTCCCGTCCGACGTTGACCATGTGCACTTCCATTACCGCCGCTCGAATACAACCTATCCGATCGCGCGCGGGCATTTCAACGGCTACACCTTTGATGAGAAAAACGGCGTGGACATCAGCAAGCATTTCAACACCAAGTTCCCGACGTCCTATTTCTGCGCCGCGTCGGACTATGACTACTTCGGCGGCTACGATGCCGGCAAGAAGTGCGGCGTGGTCCACATCGGCGACCACCACATCTCGATCGGCAAGAAGATGTTCACCTGGGCGTACAACCAGCTGTCCCGCTCCTGGGAGCGCGCGCTGACCGACACTTCGGGTCCCTATGCCGAGCTGATGGCGGGCTCGTACACGAATAACCAGCCCGACCTGACCTGGCTGGAAGCCTATGAGACCAAGTGCTTCAAGCAGTCCTGGTATCCGATCGGCGCGCTCGGCGTGCCGTCCTATGCCAACTACGATGCGGCGATCCATGTCGAGAGCGGCGTGCTCCGCGTACAGCCGACGAAGGATCTGAAGAACGTGAAGATCGTGCTGACAAACGGCGGCAAGCCGATCTTCCAGACGGCGGCAGACCTCGCCGCAGGCGAAGTCTGCACCTTCGAGACTCCCGCGTTTGATGCATCGACCTACACCGTCACCATCGGCGACGTGCTGTTCTATGAGCAGACCGTTCACGTCCAGCAGCCGCTGCCGCCGCTCTTCCCCGAGGTGCCGATGCCCGACGAGATCAAAACCGCGCATGAGCTGTATGTCGCGGGTCTGCACTTTTTGCAGTACCGCGATCCGAACGCGGCGCCCGAAAAGTATTTTGCGCGCGCCGTCGAACTGGAGCCCGATTTCGCGCCCGCTTTGCAGATTCTCGGCGAGATCTATATCCGCCGCCACGAATACGCCAAGGCGAAGGACGTGCTGGACCGTGCTCTCGCGGCACTCACGGTCTACAACTTCCATCCCGAGAGCGGCAGACTGAACTACCTGCGCGGTCTCGCCCTTGCCGGGCTCGGCGAGGACAAACTCGCGTATGACGCCTTCCGCAAGGCGGCGTGGATGGCAGACGCCGTCGCGCCCGCGATGACGCGCGCCGCCATGCTCGACGGCAAGCGCGGCGATTTTGCCGCCGCCAAGGCGTGCGCTAAGAACGCGATCGAATACGGCGCACAGAATCTCACCGCCATCGTGCTTGCCGCCGCTGCCGATTACAAGCTCGGGCACAAGGCGGACGCCGTCCGCGCCCTCGAACGCGAGCTCGAGCGCGACCCGCTCAACCATCTGGCGCGCTGGTTCATGGTCGTCATGGGCAAGCTGTCCGAGAAGAAATTCTTCGCAAAGCTGTATTCCAACAAGTCGCAGACCTGCCTCGACCTTGCGGTCGATCTGATCGACGCGGGCTACCGCGCCGAGGCGATGGATCTGCTCCGCGCTCTGCCGAAGTACACCGACGACATCGCGCCTGCCATCGCGTACATGATCGGCGATCCCACGCTGATCCGCGATACGCACCGCACCTTCCCGTTCCGTCCGCTTGAAGCCAAGGTGCTCGCGGAGAACGGCGCAAACTGCCTGCTGGCTTACTATCACTACGGCGATCACCGCTATGCAGAGGCGGAAGCCCTCTTCGAAAAGGGCAGCGACTACGCGTCGAAGCGCGGGCTTGCAATCTGCACCTACCGCCGCGGCGACGTCGAGCGCACGATCCGTTTGCTCGAAGAGGCGCATGCGCTCTGCCCGGATATGGAACAGCTTGTCTTTGAGCTTGCCTATGTCCTCAACCACACCGGCGCCGAGCCGAACGCCACCGCCGAGAAGATCGGCTCCATGGTGCCGTCGCTCGTCACCGTGCGCGATGATATCGCCATCGAGTGGGCGACCGCATACAACCGTGCGCACCGCTATGATGAGGCGATCCGCGTCCTCGAGGGGCACGATTTCATCCCCTGCGAGGGCGGCGAAACCGCGCTTGCCAAGCAGTACATCGCCGCATGGTACGGCAAGGGAATTGACCTGCGCGCCGCAGGGAAGGATGCCGAGGCGCTGGAGGCGTTCCGCCGTGCCGAAGTCCTGCCCGAGAGTCTCGGTGCGGGTCTGTGGCATATGGCAACCATCGTACCCGCGCAGTATGAGGAGGCACTGCTCCTCGAGAAGGCGGGCGACCGCGATGCCGCGTTCAGGATCTATGACTATTTCAACACGCTTTATGTGGACTTCTTCTCCAACATGAACCTGCCGCTGCTGCCGGTCTACCAGGCGCTCGGCGACATCCGCATGGGGAAGACCGACGAGGCGAAAGCCCTGCTGGAAAAGGCGATCGCGGGCTGGAAGTTCGAGCGCGAGCGCCACGACAGCGGCTATTTCGGCACCACGCCGTTCTTCATCTCGTATATGGATGATCCGCACACGGCGCGCGTGAAGAATTACGATGCCCTCATTGCCGCCGCCGAGGCTGTCCTTGACGGCACCAGCGACCTGCTGAAGTAAAGACGCAAGCCTCCCTTGCACAGGGGAGCCGAATGCCGTTTTAACTACAATAACAAGGAGAACACCATGAAAAGACAATGGACGCCGGAAGAGGCATGGGCATGGTACAACGACCGCCCGTGGATCGTCGGCTTCAACTATGTACCCGCGTGCTGCGCCAGCATCTTCGACATGTGGCAGGAATACCGCCACGCCGAGCGCATGCCCGCGATTACGCGCGAGATCGAACGCGCACACGAGATCGGCTACAACGGCATCCGGTTGTTTATGTCCTTTTACTGCTGGGAAAAGGAACACGACGGCTATATGCAGCGCCTCGAGGAATACCTTACGCTCTTTGCAAAGAACGGCATCCGCACGATGATCGTCTTCGGCAACGACTGCTCCGTGCCGATCGAGCGCTACAAGGAGCCAACCTTCGGCGAGCAGCATGTCGATATGGGCTATCACGGCGGCATCGCGGTGTCGCCGCACGCGGGCATGCCCGGCGTCGGCTATACCGTGGTGGACGATCCCGCCCGCTATGATGCGTTCAACGAGATGGTGCGCGAGATCGTCTCGAAGTACGCAAAGGATGAGCGCGTCGAGATCTGGAACATCTACAACGAGCTGGGCAACGGCCGCCGCCGCGACAAGAGCGTCCCTGCGATGGAGCGCTTCTTTGCCACCGCGCGCGCCTGCGACCCCATTCAGCCGCTGACCGCCGACACCTGGACGATCGTCTACTGGTCGGACGACCCGCTGAACCCCGAGCGCACGCCGCTGAACCCGTGGGAGAAGCGTGCGGTCGAGCTGTCGGACGTCGTCAGCTACCATGACTACCACAACTACGAGTCCTCGGTCATGACGATCAAGTACCTGCGGGACACCTACCACCGCCCGCTGCTCAACACCGAGTGGCTGCACCGCATGCAGCACAACACCGTGCAGACGCACCTGCCGCTGTTTTATCTGGAGCGCGTCGGCTCGTATCACTGGGGCTTTGTCGCAGGTCTGAACCAGACCTATGAGCCGTGGGAGTCGATGTGGACGCGGTACGAGCGCGGCGATTTGCCCGCCGATGTCGATTTCACCAAGTGGCAGCACGACATCCTGCGCCCGAATCTCCGCCCCTACGACCCGCACGAGATCGAGACGATCAAACGCTACATTGCACTTGCCGAAAAAGATTTCGAGGAAACGCATAAATAAGCGGACCTCGTTTTCATACTCTCTCTCTCTTGGGAAAAGCCGCCTTCGGGCGGCTTTTTCATATTCGCAGCGCTTTTTTCATATGCTGTTCCGAAGAGTGAAAACAGGCGGGAGGGCGCGTGTATGACGGAAATGGGCGAAAGCAATGTCACATTGAAGAATCGCAGGCTGCTCAAGATGGACGGCGTCAGCGAGGTTCTGTCCTTTGACGAGGACTTTGTCTCGGTGGCGACGGCGCTCGGCAAGGTCGAGATCGAGGGCAAGGGGCTGAAGATCGTGCAGATGTCCGCCGAGAGCGGCGATTTTACGCTGGAGGGGCGCATCGACGGACTGTATTATGCCGCCATGCCCGGCGAGAAAAAGGGGCTGTTTGCCCGCCGCACGAAATAATGGAAGTTTCGATGCAGGCACAGGCGGCGAGCTTTGCCGCCTCCATTTTGCTCGGCGTGCTGTTCGGCGTGCTCTATGACGCAGTGCGCTTTTCGCGTGTGCTGCTTTTCATCGACGTGCGCCCGCCCCGCGGCGGGCGCGATTTTTTCCGGCTCTTTCTTGCCGCGCTCGGCGATCTTCTGTTTTTCGCCGTCGCCGCAGTGCTGATGTGCGTGTTCTTTTTTGTCACGGGGGACGGGCGGGTGCGCGGCTTTGCGCTGGTCGGCGCATTTTGCGGCTTTCTTGCCTATTACCACACGGTCGGGCGGCTGTTCATCACGGTGGTCGAGGCGGTGGCATCCGCCGTGCGGCGGTTTGTCCGCGCGGCGCTGCGCCTGCTTGCCAAGCCGTTTGCCGCGGGCGGGAGGCGGATCGCGGCGGCGGCACAAAAAATTGCAAAACCTGTTGCAAGCCGTGCGCGCGCTTGGTATAATAAAAAGCAAGAAGAGCGAAACGCAAGACGGCAGCGCGCGCAGCAGCGGCGCATGGGGCGCTGCGAGAATGTCTGCGCAAACGGGATAGGAGACGAGGCATATGCGGAAAACCGAACAGGCACACACGCCGTTTTCGGCGCGGGCGGCGCTCACCGCCGCGCTGATCCTCGGGCTGCTGCTCGTCGGCGTGATCTGGATGCGGCAGAACGAACTGCGCGCCAAAAACGACGCGCTTGAGGCGCAGCTCGCCGCCGCCAAAGAGGTGCAGGCGCAGCTGAAGGAGGAACTTGCCGCTCCCTTCGACGAGGAATATGTCAAGCGGGTCGCCCGCCGCAAGCTCGGCTACTGTATGCCGGGCGAGATTATCTATTTCAACGACCTGGATGAGTAAGATGGAAACGATCAATTACAACGGAAGGACGATCCGTATGATCCCCGCCGCGGCGGTGGAGGATGCGGTCGCCGAACTTTTTGTCAGAGCAAATTATACGCTCACAAAGGACGTGACCGACTGCATTGCCTGCGCTGCCGGGCGCGAACGCTGCGCGCTTGCCAAAAGTGTGCTTGACCGCCTGCTCGACAATGTGGCGGCGGCGCGCGAGATGGACGTCCCGGTCTGCCAGGACACCGGCATGGCGGTGGTCTTCCTCTATATCGGGGAGGATGCGCATATCGTCGGCAATGTCGCGGACGCGGTCAACCGCGGCGTGCGCCGCGCCTATGTGGACGGCGCGCTGCGCCTGTCGGTGGTGGAGGATCCGCTCTATGCGCGCAAGAACACCGGGGACAATACCCCCGCCGTGTTGCACATCCGCGCCGTTCCGGGTGACCGGGTGCGCATCGTCGCCCTGCCCAAGGGGTTCGGCAGCGAAAACAAGAGCGCGCTGCGCATGTTTACGCCCGCTGCCGCCGAGGACGACATCGTGCGCTTCGTGGTCGAGACGGTCGAGCGCGCGGGCGCCGATCCCTGCCCGCCCATTTCGGTGGGTGTCGGCATCGGCAGCGACTTTGAGGGCTGTGCCGCGCTTGCCAAGGAGTGCTTTGTACGCCGCGCGGGCGAACACAATCCCGATGCGCGCTATGCCGCGCTCGAGGCGCGCCTGCTCGATGCGATCAACGCGACCGGTATCGGTCCGCAGGGCTTTTCGGGCGACACCACGGCGCTCTCGGTTGCCGTCGCCGCCGCGCCTACGCACATCGCGGGGCTGCCCGTCGCCGTCAACATCAACTGCCATGTTCTCCGCCACGCGGAGATAACGCTGTAATTTCATGCTGTATTCCGAAAAGGGCGGCTTCTGCCGCCCTTTTTTGCGTAGGAGAGGGCGTATGCAAAGGGAGTACAATCTTGTAAGAGCGACCGTCTGCCGCCCGCTTTTTGCTTTGCGTGGGCGGGCAATTCTGCGGGATCATAGAATGACGTCCCGGCAGTCGCATTGCTTTGCGCATGACACCTCATCCACCGCTGGGCGTGACGTTTCCCGCAAGGGAAACGCATTGGGAACACTTGCGTTCCCGTCCCCGTCTTCCCCCGCCGGGGAAGACGAAGAAGACATGCACGCACCCCTCTTTTTTTATTTTTTTTTGCAATTTCCTCTTGACAAGCACATGAACCCATGCTATCATAAACACATGAACAGATATTCATATATCAAACGGAGGTTACAGCAGAAATGGAAGATGAAGAATTGATCTACGATCTTGCAGACCTGTTCAAGATCTTCGCGGATTCCACGCGCATTCGCATCCTGTTCTGCCTGTCGGACAAGGAGAGCTGCGTCGGCGACATTGCGGCAGCGCTGGAAATGAGCCAGACTGCGATCTCGCATCAGCTCCGCATCCTGAAGCAGAGCCACCTGGTGCGCTGCCGCCGCGACGGCAAGCAAATGTACTATTCACTGGCGGACGACCATGTCAAAACGATTCTCGACGCCGGACTTGAGCATGTGGAGGAATAAGCCGTGAAAGACGAAGAAAAGAAAGACGCCTGCCCCTGCTGCGGGCATGACGAAGCGCACGAACACGACCATGACCACGGACATCACCATGACGAAGATGACGATTGCTGCTGCGGGCACGATCATGGTCATCATCATGACCATGACGACGATGACAACGGCTGCTGCTGCGGGCACGACCACGAGCACGAGGAGGGCGACGGCAAGAATCTCCTGATTCGTCTCGGTATCGCCGCCGTGCTGTTCTGCGTGGGGCTCGGGCTGAAGTTTTCGGCGCTGCCGACCTTTGTATCGGCAATTGCTTTCGGCGCGGCGTACCTCGTCGCGGGTTATCGCGTCCTGTTTGAGGCGATCGAGAGCATCCGCGACGGCGACTGGTTCGGCGAGGAGTTCCTGATGAGCATTGCATCGCTCGGCGCGTTCGCCATCGGCGAGATGGCGGAGAGCTGCGCGGTCGTCATCCTCTTTGAGCTGGGCGAGTACCTCCAGGGGCGCGCAGTCGCCAAGAGCCGCGGCAGCATCAAGCAGATGCTGGAGCTCCGCCCCGAGAAGGTCACGGTGGAGAAGGACGGCAAGCTCATCACCATGGCGCCCGAGGAGGTGCAGATCGACGACATCGTTGTCATTGCGCCCGGCGAAAAGGTTTCGCTCGACGGCGTGCTGGTGGAGGGCACGGGCGACATGGATCTGTCGGCGCTGACCGGCGAGAGCCTGCCGGTGTCCAAGACGGTCGGCGATGAGGCGCTGTCGGGCAGCATGAGCGTGGACGCCACTTTCAAGGTGCGCGTCACCGCCGACTATGCAAACGGCACTGTCGCCAAAATTCTCGAAATGCTGGAGAATGCGCGTGAGCGCAAGAGCCCGGTGGAGAACTTCATCCGCCGCTTCTCAAAAATTTATACGCCGATCGTCTGCGCATTTGCCTTGCTGGTGGCGGTCGTCCCGCCGCTTCTCGGCTTCGGCAGCTTCACGACCTGGGTTTACCGTGCGCTCTGCGCGCTTGCGGCATCCTGCCCCTGCGCGCTGGTCATCTCGGTGCCGCTCGGCCTGTTCGGCGGTCTCGGCGCGGCGTCCAAGTGCGGCGTGCTGATCAAGGGCGGCAACTATCTGGAGGCGCTCACCACGGTCAATGCGGCTGCGTTTGACAAGACCGGTACGCTGACGCGCGGCAGCTTCGCCTATGTCGGTGCGAAGGATGCGCCGGACGAAGAAGCACTCTGCCGTGTCGTCGCCATCTGCGAAAAGTACAGCACGCATCCCATCGCGCTTGCCGCGATGCGCGCCTTCGGCAATCTTGCCGACGGCATTGAAGTGACCGATTCCGCCGCCGTTCCCGGCAAGGGTGTGCGCGCCGACGCCGTTATTGACGGCAAGGCGGTCTCCTGCCTGTGCGGCAACGCGGCGCTCCTGCGTGACGCGGGCATCGCGTTCAACGAGGTCCCGGCGGTCGGCACGGTGGTTTACGCCGCTGCAAACGGTGTGTATCTCGGCTGCGCCGTCTTCGCCGACGAGCTGAAGCCGGACAGCGCGGATGCCATCCGCGACCTTGCGTCGCTCGGCATCGCCGACACGACGATGCTCACCGGTGACAAGCGCGCCATTGCCGAGCGCGTGGCGAAAGAAGTCGGTATTTCCGCCGTGAAGCCCGAGCTGCTGCCCGCCGACAAGGTGGAGGCGATCTCGGCGCTGCGCGAGGACGGCAAAAAGCTGCTCTACGTCGGCGACGGCATCAACGATGCGCCCGGTCTTGCACTGGCGGACGTGGGCGTGGCGATGGGCGGCATCGGCAGTGCCGCGGCACTGCAGGCGGCGGACGTCGTGATCATGGGTGACTCGCTGACGAAGGTCCCTGCGGTGATCCGCATTGCCCGCAAGACGATGCGCATCGTCCGTGAGAACATCGTGTTTGCACTGGTCATCAAGGTCGGCGTTGTCATCCTGTCGGCGTTCGGCATCACCGATCTGTGGGTCGCCGTGTTCAGCGATGTCGGCGTGTGCCTCCTGGCAGTTGCCAACGCGCTGCGCACCATGCGTGTGGCGAAGAAGTAAGAGAAAAGAAAAAGATAAAAAGAAAAGCTGGGGAAACTTTCGTGTACGAAAGTTTCCCCCGCACCCCTTTCAAAGGACTTTGAAGGGGGAGGTTTGTATTTACACGCCCTGCCGTTCTGTCTACGTGGCTCTTGCACAGGGGAGCTGCATGGTACGTACAAACTGTAGGGCGGGGGCTTGCTCCCGCCGCATTGGATGAGGTGTCTGCGCACCGGGCAACGGGTCGATGCTCTGCAGGGAACCGCGGAATAATCTCCAAGCCCGCCGCAAAAAAAGCGCTCCGTGGAGCGCTTTTTTTGCATTATATTTCTGCGAGCTTGTGCAGGCAGGGTTCGAGCAGGACGCCGTCGCGGTGCGGCGTGTCAAACGCGGCGGAATAGGCGATCACGTCGCGGACAAAGGCACTTGCCGCCGTGACGGCGGCGGAAAAACGCGTGCCGGTGAGCAGCTTGCCGACGAGCACGGCGGCAAACAAGTCTCCCGTACCGGGGTACATGCCGCCGATGCGCGGCAGATTGACGAAAAACGGTGCGGGATCGAGCGATGCGGGCGACCGATCCACCCCGGCGGTCGAGACGCCGGAGGCGCGGTCGGTGACGATGCCGGTGATGACCACGCGGCGCGGACCGAGCGCAGTCAGCCGGTCGAGCAGCGCCGAAATGCAGGCGGCAAGCGCCGTCGGCGACATGGCGGCGGTGTCCGGGTAGGGCACATCGCAGAGCAGGCAGGCTTCTGTCAGATTCGGTACGATGATGTCGGCACGGCGGCAGAGCTCGCGCATGCGGTCGACAAGGGCTGCGGTGCTCTGCGAATAGAGTTCGCCGTCGTCCCCCATCACGGGGTCGATCAGCGTCAGCACATCCGCGCCGCCGAAGCGGGTGATGAAATCCTCAATGAAGTCGCACTGCGCCGCGCCCGAGAGAAACCCGGTGTAGATCGCATCCGGGCGGATGCCGAGTTTTTCCCAGTGGTCGGCGATCTTGTAGAGCTCGGGCGTCAGGTCGGTGAATGTGAAGCCCTCAAACCCACCGGTGTGCGTGGAGAGCAGGGTGGTCGGCAGGGGCAGCACCTGCACGCCGAGCACCGAGAGCACCGGCAGAATGGTCGTGAGCGACCCGCGCCCGAAACAGGACAGGTCGTGCATCGCCGCCACGCGGCGGACGGGATATGCGGACATGCAGGTCACCTCCTTGCATTTGTTTCGGTATCAAAGACGCAGAAATAAGATTTGAATCAAAATTCCGTAAAAAAGACGGCTGCGCCGGCTTTTTTACTCCTTAAAGGGCGCGTCCGGTCGAGGACGACGCGAGTGAACGCCCTTCTAACAGTCGAAAATCTTAATTTTCGACTGATTTAATTATAGTTTATTTTTGAGGAATTTGCAACGCATTTCGCAGCATTTCGCAAAAGAATATTGACATCGTATATAACTATAATGTATAATATACGGTAGTGCAGATTTGCCTGTCTCGCCTGCGGCGGGGCGGCTTTGCATAATTTTCCGAAAATTCAAGGAGGTACACTGCGATGGAAATTTACATTGCAGTCGGTGCCGTCGCCTTGATTGTGGGATTGCTGCTTGGTACGGTCATCGGCTCGATGCACCGCAAGCGCGTTGCCGAGAAAGAGATCGGCAGTGCGGAGGAGCAGGCGGCAAGAATTGTTGAAGAAGCGATCAAAACCGCCGAGAGCAAGAAGAAAGAGTCTGTGCTCGAGGCAAAAGAGGAAGTTCTGAAGATCCGCACGGATGCCGAGAACGAACTCAAGGAGCGCCGCAAGGAAGTCTCCCGACAGGAGCGCCGCATTCAGCAAAAAGAAGAATCGCTTGACGCAAAGACCGAAGCTATTGAAAACAAGAACGAACTTCTGAACCAGAAAATCAAAGAGACGGAAGATCTTCGCGGGAAGATTCAGGAGACGCTGGATTCGCATGTCGCGATGCTGGAGCGCATCGCCGGCTTTACACGCGACCAGGCGCGCGATGAATTGCTCTCCCGCATGGAGACGGCACTGACACATGAAAAGGCGCTGAAGATTGCGCACTTTGAAGAACAGTTCAAGGACGAGGCGGAGGAGAAGGCGAAGGACATCCTGTCCACCGCCATCCAGCGCTGCGCCGCCGACCACGTCAGCGAGATCACGATCTCGACCGTTCAGCTCCCCAATGAGGACATGAAGGGTCGTATCATCGGTCGCGAGGGCCGCAACATCCGCGCGATCGAGACGCTCACCGGCGTCGATCTGATCATTGACGACACGCCCGAGGTCATCACGATCTCCGGCTTTGACTCGGTGCGCCGCGAGGTCGCGCGCATCGCGCTTGAGAAGCTGATCGCGGACGGGCGCATCCATCCCGCACGCATTGAAGAGATGGTCGAAAAGGCGCGCCGCGAGGTGGATGCCACCATCAAGCAGGCGGGCGAAAAGGCAACCTTTGAGACCGGCGTGCACGGTCTGCATCCCGATGTCATCAAGCTGCTCGGCAGACTGCGTTACCGCACGAGCTACGGGCAGAATGTCCTGCGCCACTCGATTGAGGTCTCGCTTCTGTCCGGCATTCTGGCAAGCGAGCTCGGTTCCGACGTGACGGTTGCCAAGCGTGCAGGTCTTCTGCATGACATCGGCAAGGCGCTCACGCAGGAGGCGGAGGGTTCGCACATCCAGCTCGGCGTAGAAGTCGCCAAGAAGCATAAGGAATCGCAGGAGGTCATCAATGCGATCGAGGCGCACCACGGCGACGTGGAGCCCGAGTCGCTGACCGCGTTCATCGTTCAGGCGGCAGACGCCATTTCGGCGGCACGTCCGGGCGCACGGCGTGAGGACCTCGAAAATTACATCAAGCGCTTGCAGAAGCTCGAAGAGCTGGCAAACGATTTCCCCGGCGTGGAGAAGACCTTTGCCATCCAGGCAGGCCGTGAGATCCGCGTCATGGTCAAGCCCGAGCAGGTTTCGGACGATCAGATGACGATCCTCGCACACGAGATCGCCTCCAAGATCGAGAGCGAGATGGACTACCCGGGGCAGATCAAGGTGCATCTGATTCGCGAGAGTCGCACCGTGGATTTTGCAAAATAAACAAGAAAGGCTGTTTCGGCATTCCGAGACAGCCTTTTTGAAAAAGAAAGAGAGCGGCGTATGAAGATTTTAATGCTCGGCGATATTGTCGGCGGCGCGGCGACGGACACGCTGTGCAGCCGATTGTGGGGGCTGCGGCGGGAGCTTGGGTGCGACATGGTGGTCGCCAACGGCGAGAACGCCACCGGCATCATGGGTATCTCTGCCGAGGATGCGGGGCGTTTGCTCGACGCGGGCGTCGATGTGCTCACCGGCGGCAACCATTCGCTGCATAACCGGTCGGTTTACACCATGCTGGACGACAGCCCGTATATCCTGCGTCCCGCCAATCTGCCCGCCGCCGCGCCGGGCTGCGGCGATACCGTGTTTGACTGCGGCGCGGCGCGCGTGCTGGTGCTTAATCTGTCGGGTATGATGAATCTGGAGCATGCGGGAAATCCCTTTGAGGTGGCGGATCGTATTCTCGCCCGTCGGCGCGGGGAATACGATGCGGCGCTTGTCGATCTGCACGCCGAGGCGACCGCCGAGAAGGAAGCGATGGGTTGGTATCTCGACGGCAGGGTGACCGCCGTCGTCGGCACGCATACGCATGTGCAGACCGCCGATGCAAAGATCCTGCCGCGCGGCACGGCGTATATGACCGATCTCGGCATGTGCGGACCCGAGGGCGGCGTGCTCGGCACGGATCGCGACGTCATTCTGCGGCGGTTCACCACAGGCGCTCCGCAGAAATTTGTGCCCGCAACGGGTAAGATCGTCCTGCGCGGCGCGCTCATCACCTGCGACGGGCTGCGCGCCGCCGCCATTGAGCGCGTGGAGATCTGAAGGAGAACACAAAAAAGCAGACGCCGGAGGG
>ENA-UOJC01000974-UOJC01000974.1-human-gut-metagenome-genome-assembly--contig:-C104-NODE-974-length-43446-cov-5.677744_pt1 | contig 43446 bp, 40 predicted proteins | sample MGYA00242339_ERZ723886 | MGnify/ENA metagenome assembly ERZ723886 | reverse complement strand
GGCATTCTCTTTAAGTAAGGGAAGTACCATTTCCCTCACTTCCTTTTTCTAAAAGGTGTTTTTGTAGAGAAAAAGTTTCAACTATTGATACAAATAATGGGCATTTAGTAATTTACTGCCGGTATGAAATCCCTGTCTCTTTCAAAATGGAAAGGGGATTTTCATTTTAGGAGATATGTGCAATTGAATATATTCTTGTTAGTTGATTATTTATCAGTGTGTTGTGTTGTAGTTGACCATATTGGTATATATATTGATATAGAAATATCATGAAACTTTATATTATATCAAACAGATTACCGGTAAAGGTTACCAGTGCAGATGGGACTTTCTCATTTGTACGCAGTGAAGGCGGATTGACCACCGGGCTTAATTCCCTTCAGATTTCCTATGAGAAACACTGGATCGGTTGGCCAGGATTGTGTGTTGACAAAGAAGAGGAAAAATTGGAAATTACCTCTGAACTGGATAAAATGAACTTTCATCCGGTATTCCTTACGGAAGTACAAATCAGGGATTACTACGAAGGTTATAGTAACAGTACAATCTGGCCTCTCTGTCACTATTTTTATGCCTATACATTGTATAAGAAATCTTTCTGGCAAGCTTATAAAGAGGTGAACCAGCTGTTTTGTGATGAAATTTGCCGTGTGATACGTCCAGGAGACGTGGTTTGGGTACAGGACTATCAGTTGATGTTGTTACCCGCCATGTTGCGCAAGGTCTATCCGGATCTGAGCATCGGTTATTTCCACCATATACCTTTCCCTTCCTACGAACTTTTCCGTATACTGCCGGAAAGGGCTGAAATATTGAAAGGTTTATTGGGAGCTGATTTTATTGCTTTCCACACGCACGATTATATGCGGCATTTTATCAGTGCCGTGGAACGTGTGTTGCATCTTGAGTTCAAATTGGATGAAGTACAACTTGGAAATCGTGTGGCGCGAATAGATGCATTGCCTATGGGAATCAACTATGACTCCTATCATAAGGCCTCTTGTAATCCTCAAGTAAAGCAAGCTATTGATCATACTCGCAAGCTTTTTGGAAATCACAAGTTGATATTATCTGTAGATAGACTTGATTACAGTAAAGGTATCTTGCATCGTCTGCATGGATTCTCTTCTTTTCTGGAACATCATCCTGAGTACCACGGAAAAGTGACGCTTGCCATGATCATTGTGCCTTCACGCGATCATGTGGGTAGTTATGCTGAATTGAAAACCCGTATAGACGAAGAAATAGGCTCTGTTAACGGGCGTTATTCCACTATGGACTGGACACCGGTTTGTTATTTCTATCACAGTTTTACGTGGGAGGAACTGGTAGCCATGTACTGTGTGGCGGATATTGCTTTAGTGACACCTTTGCGTGACGGTATGAATCTGGTGGCGAAAGAATACGTGGCGGCAAAGTCTGATACTCCGGGAGTCTTAATACTGAGTGAAATGGCGGGTGCCTCCGTAGAGATGACCGGTGCCATCCAAATCAACCCGAACGATACAGAGCAGATAGAGAACGCCATTTGCCATGCATTGGAAATGCCTGTGCAAGAACAGGTACACCGCTTAAAACGTATGCAAGCCGTCATATCCGTTCAGACAGTGGATAAATGGGCTTTCGATTTTATCCATGAACTGAGAAACACCTATTTGAAGAATGAACAATTACGGCATAAGCGGCTTACGGCAGCTACGATTGCATCCCTTAAACTTCGGTATGATCAGGCGGTACGCCGGTTGGTTTTACTGGATTATGACGGGACATTGGTTGCTTTCAAAGCCAGACCGGAAGATGCGAAGCCGACACCGGAACTGATCGCGTTGTTGCAGCGATTGGCTGATGACCCGGCAAACCATGTGGTGATAAATAGCGGACGTGACCATTATACATTGGAGAAATGGCTGGGTAATCTTCCCGTTTCTTTTGCGGCAGAACATGGAGCTTTCTACAAGGAACATGGAGTATGGCACAACAATATGAAAAAAATGGATTGGGAAAACGGTTTGCTGTCTATTTTGCGATTGTTTGTCAGCAAAACTCCGGGCGCCCGTCTGGAAGTGAAAGAGACCGCTCTTGTTTGGCATTACAGGGAAAGTGATGCATGGTTGGGGGCTTTGCGTGCCCAACAACTGGTAAATGCACTGATCTCCATTTGTTCTCGGCAGAAATTGCAGATTATGCAGGGCAACAAAGTGGTAGAGATAAAATCACCTGATTATAACAAGGGGTCTGAAGTAAAACGTCTGATGGTTGATATGCATTATGATTTTATTTTGGCCATAGGGGATGATACAACCGATGACGACATGTTTCAGGCATTACCACGTAATGCGGTGGCGATAAAGGTTGGCAGTATCTCGGAAATAGCCTCTTATAATTTACCTTCACAGCAGGATGTCCTGCCGTTTCTTAGTGCACTTGCCAGAAGGGAGCAGAGACACCGTAAGGGTGAAATGATAAAGAGGCGTATAGAGACAACTGTCGATTTTTTGAAAGGTTTATTGAAGAAATTATAAAATGACTGTACGATGAATTTGAATTATGGTGTTGTAGGCAATGGGCGTACTGCTGCTCTGATTTCCGAAACAGGGAATGTGGAGTGGTTATGTTTCCCGGATTTTGATTCCCCATCTATTTTTGCAGCGTTGCTCGACCGGGAGAAGGGAGGCTGCTTCGGTTTCGAGGTAAATTCTGATTATCGGATATTACAAACGTATGTTCCACATACTAATATACTTTCTACCAAGTTCTTATCAGAAGCGGGAGAATTTGATGTACTCGATTTCATGCCCTGTTATCGTTTTAAGAATGATAGTAAGGGGCAATATATTCCGGCTGAACTGTACCGCTATATTCATCTGGTAAGAGGTAAACCGGAGTTTAAAATTAAATATAGTCCAGCTCCGAATTATGCCCGTGGGAAAGTCATTTATAATACAACCTCTGATTATATCGAGACTTATTGTTCTTCCGATAGCAAAGACAGGCAATATCTGTATTCCTCCTTGCCTTTGGAGGACATCTCGTTGAAGCGAACCGTACAGCTTGAAAAAGACGAATTTATGTTGCTTTCCTATAATGAAAAAGTGATTCCGATAGATATTGAACGTGAAAAACTGGAGTATTGTCGGACGTTGGTTTACTGGCTGAACTGGACAAATCGAAGTAAAAAGTATACACTTTATAATGACGTGATAGAACGAAGCTTGTTGGTATTGAAACTGATGTCTTACTATAAGGGTGCTGTACTGGCGGCATTAACTACGAGTCTGCCCGAAACGGTGGGTGATGTTCGAAATTGGGATTACCGGTTCTGCTGGTTGCGGGATGCTTCCATGTCAATCGAAACCATGTTCCGAGTAGGGCATGCGGGTGCTGCCAGGCGTTTTATGAAATTTATACAGTCCACATTTGTTGCTAACAGGAGATCCTATCAGATTATGTATGGGATACGCGGAGAACGCAAATTGACTGAAGTTATTTTGGAGCATCTTTCTGGTTACAAAGATTCCAGACCTGTCCGTATAGGGAACGATGCGTATCATCAACGGCAGAATGATTCTTTCGGATATTTAATGGACTTAATTTACCAGTATTATCGCTTGATGCCGGGAACATTGGATGAGATAGAAGACATGTGGGAAATGGTGAAAAGTATTCTTGACACTGTTCAGGAAGACTGGCAGAAGCCAGACAAAGGTATTTGGGAAATCAGGGGGGAAAGCCGCCATTTTGTTTCTTCTAAAGTGATGTGCTGGGTGGCCTTGGATCGGGGTGTGAAGATAGCCCGTATGTTGGGCAAATACGGTGATTCCGAGCGCTGGATGCAGGAAGCTGATAATATCCGCCAGGATGTGATGGAACATGGGTGGAAGGAAAAAATGCAAAGTTTCTCTCAGGCTTACGATAACGAAGCGTTGGATTCATCTTTGCTACTGATGGAGCCTTACGGGTTCATCCAAGCTGATGATATCCGTTATCATAAGACGGTGGAAGCTGTCCGGAAAGCGTTGTTTTATAAGGGATTGATGTATCGCTATAACAGTGAGGACGATTTTGGCATGCCTTCTTCCGCTTTTACCATTTGTACGTTCTGGTTGATACGAGGGTTGTTTGTTACAGGTAGAAGAGAAGAGGCCAGGTGTCTTTTTGATGAGGTGCTGAAATATGCAAACCATTTGGGATTGTTTAGTGAAGACATCGATTTCAATACCAAAGAACAACTGGGCAATTTTCCACAAGCATATTCCCATCTGGCACTGGTGAATACGGCAATCTTGTTTGCGGAAGAAGACAGAAGTCTATCTTTTATACGTCCTTAAATAATGGTAGAGATGTCGGTTATAAAAACAGAACCTTGTTTGTGTAGGCATGTCACTTATCTCCGGACAGCATAAGAGATTTCAAGATAGCATCGGTACGTTTGTGGCTATCCAGATGCCCCTATTTTCTTTTGTTTTGAGACAGTACTTCATATATATACTTAGCATAGCTTCTCCCTACGGGAATGGTTCTTTCAAGTCCTTGAAGATGTATTTCCTGTTTGGAGAATTGGCTGACCTTGTTTAATGGAATCAGAAAAGAACGATGCACTCTTAAAAAGTAGTTTTTGGGCAACATTCCATGGAGAGCTTTTATATTAAGTCTTGAAATGATATTTTCTCCACAGATTCGGAATATTTTGCTATAATTCTCCATTGCTTCAATATAAAATATATCGGAAATAGGTACAGTTATACTGGTGTAGTCTTGCTTTACGACAATATTTTCCTGCATGGCTTCATTCCATGGTTCTGTAAGTCCTCCTATATGTAGCATAGCTTTCTCCACAGCCCTTTCAAAACGTTTATAAGCTATAGGCTTGTGCAAAAAATCCACGGCATCCAGATTGAAACCGTCGAGTGCGTATTTGGCGTGTGCAGTAGTAAAGATAAGGGTACATTCCACAGGTAAAGCTTTTGCTACATCCAGACCATTGAGACCGTTCATTTCAATGTCAAGAAATACTAAGTCCGGTTTTGTTCGTATGATTTCTTCCAACCCAATGCGGGGATCACAGAAGGTGGTTATTTCCATACCTCCTTTTCTATCACAGAACTGTTTGATGATAAATAGCGCGATGGGTTCATCGTCTATGGCTATGCAGTTAATTTTTCTCATGAAAGCTGTATGATTAATTTTGTTCTGAACTCCCGTTTGTTCTCATCCTTTTCCGTAAGCAATGTGAAACGTTCAGGATAAAGTAGTCTCAGACGCTTTCGGCAGTTTTCTATACCTATGGAGGGGCTATCCTGTTCTTTCTCTCTCATGATGGAATTACATGTCTTGAAAAGTAATGTACCGTCTTCTACGACAATCCGTATGAGCACGGTACAGTCTTCGGAAGAAGATGTCCCATATTTAAATGCATTTTCCACGAAGGTGATTAGGATCATTGGAGGAATTTTCACATATTCCTGATCTGTATGACTCTCGAATATGACCTTGGTGTGATGGTTGAGACGTAACTGTTGTAGTTCAACATACTGTCGGATATATTCTATTTCACTTTTTACGTCTATTTTTTCGACTGAGGCATTATGGTACATATATTTGAGAATATTGGAGAACTTGACAAAGGCGGATTCGGTCAGGTCAGATTTAGTTATAACCAGTCCATACAGAGTATTGAGAGTGTTGAATAGAAAATGTGGATTTATCTGTGCTTTATACATGGCCAGTTCGGCGCGGTTTTTCTCTGCTTCCACTTCTTGACGGGCAAGCATTTGACGGAAAAGTTCGAAGGTGACTTCAATGGCCAGTCCAAAACCGGATATGATAAGGAAAAAGAACCATACGGTTTGGGAATGCAAATGGCGGCGGAAATCCAGAGGCAGTTTGGAGTGAGGATTTTCCGGCAAGGGGAAATGAGTCATTAGTTCAGTTACAAACAAGAGCATGATAACTGTCATTATAATCCATCCATACCTTTTACGCATGAACAGTGATGGAATACTCACTTTGCGGTAGACGAAATAAAGTAGGTAAAGATATATGACCAGCGTCACTACAAAAGCAGGCTGAGTTACAAACCATTTGTCTACTGGGACAAGCAGGATAGTTAGGGGCAATATGATTATACAAAAGAGCAGGTCTACATAGAGGGTTATTCTGGGATATGCAACGGCACTTTCTGCTGTTCCCCTCACTTTTTTCTTTATTCTTTTTAGAAACATCTATACTTGGTCTTTTTATATTAAATATTAAGTTGTTTCTGCAAAGATAATTCTTTGTTCTCATACTTCAAACGCTGGATTGTTGTCGTTCGTCAACACATTTCTACTGTTCGTCAACACATTCTTAGAATGTATGCAAAATCTTTTTAGATTTGTCACCGACTGTTTTGGGAAACTAATTTTCATTCAATAATAATAAATAAACAAACAGAAAAATAATGAAAGTTTTCTTCGTTTTATTATCAGTTTTGGTATTGCTGTCTTCGTGTAGTTCTAAACAACAGCAAGAGCCGGGTGTCAAGTACAAGACACTTCGTGTGGAATTTACTGATCGGACACTAAAAAACGGATATGCGGCTAGTTTGCGAGGTAGGCAGTATGTTGAGATACGCCCGCAGGTGGATGGCATCATTACAGAAATTCGTTTGAATGAGGGTGACGTGGTAAAAAAGGGACAGGTATTGTTCATTATTGACCAGGTTCCTTATAAAGCTGCACTCGAAATGGCAATAGCTAATGTAAAGAGTGCGGAATCCCGTCTGGCTACTGCCCGGCTTACGGCGGAGAGTAAAGAGGAGTTGTTCCGAGAGGATGTGGTTTCGGAATTTGATCTCCAAACCGCTCGCAATTCCCTTGCAGAAGCTCAGGCCAGTCTTGCTCAGGCTCGGGCAGAGGAAATCAATGCCCGTAATAATCTGTCTTATACAGAAGTTAAAAGTCCTGTTAACGGGGTTGCCAGTATGATTCCTTATCGTGTGGGGGCTCTTGTAGGTAGCAATATTGCGGAACCATTGGTAACAGTTTCCGATGATGAGAAAATTTATGCCTATTTTTCAATGAATGAGAATCAGATATTGGATTTGGTGCAACAATACGGTTCGCTTCAGAAAGCAATGGCTGAGATGCCTGATGTAGAGCTGACCTTGAGCAACGGTAAGGCTTATTCCCATTCCGGTAAGATCAACGCAGTGAGTGGGAGCATAGATGAGAGTACAGGTGCGGTAAGTTTGCGTGCGGAGTTTGACAATCCGGAGAAACTACTCCGTAATGGTGGTAGTGGTACGGTATTTGTCCCTTCGTATCGTGACAGTGTGATTGCTATTCCTCAAGCTGCCACTTATGAATTACAGAACCGTGTCTTCGTATATAAAGTGGTTGATGGCAAGGCGAAGTCAACTCCGGTTGATGTATTTCGGTTGAATAACGGGACGGAATATATTGTCGAGTCCGGTCTGTCTCTTGGTGATGTGATTGTTGCCGAAGGTGCCGGTCTTGTACGCGAAGGAACTGAAATAGATACTTACACGACTACTAATGAATAATCTGCGTCATGAAAATAAGGACTTTTATTGACAGACCCATTTTGGCGGGTGTAATTTCCGCCCTCATCCTTATATTGGGTATTATCAGCCTTGTTCAATTACCTGTTGAACAGTTTCCCGAAATAGCGCCGCCTACAGTAAGTGTACAGGCTAACTATACGGGTGCTAATGCCGAGACTGTGCTGAAGAGTGTTGTTGTGCCTTTGGAAGAGGCCCTCAATGGCGTGGAGAATATGATGTACATGACTTCTTCAGCTACCAATGCCGGAATGGCTAATATCCGTATTTATTTCCGTCAAGGGACGGATCCAGATATGGCAACGGTGAATGTGCAGAACCGTATTGCTTCCGCACAGGGGTTGCTTCCAACCGAGGTCACACGAAGCGGTATTACGGTACGTAAACGCCAAACCAGTAATATCAAAGCTTTGGCTCTGTACAGTCCGGATAATTCTTTCGATGAGAAATTCCTAAATAATTATCTAAAAATTAATATCGAACCTCGTTTAGCTCGTATAGCCGGTGTGGGTGAGGTTAATGTAATGGGGTCAGACTACTCATTACGTATCTGGCTTGACCCGGGTAAAATGACACGTTACAACCTTGTTCCGAGTGATATTACGGCAGTCCTTGATGAACAGAATCTTGAGGCCCCGACTGGAACTTTGGGTACTGAATCGGAAAATACGTTCCAGTACGTGCTCAAATATCGTGGACGTTATGAATTTGAACAGGATTATGAGAATATGGTTATCAAGTCTCTTCCTGGCGGTGAAGAACTGAAACTGAAAGATGTGGCCACTATCGAATTGGGATCGCGTACTTATACTTATATAGGTGAGGTGAACGGTCATCCGGGTTCTAATTGTATGATTGCCCAGACATCGGGTTCTAATGCCAATGAAATTATTGAGGAGATTGACAGGGTAGTAGAAGATATTCGAAAAAATCTTCCAAATGGCATGGAAATAGCTGACTTGATGAGCACGAAAGACTTTCTTGACGCATCCATCAAAAATGTGATCAAAACGCTTATTGAAGCTATAATCCTTGTTATTTTGGTGGTGTATGTCTTTCTACAGAGTTTTCGTTCCACATTCATACCTGCTGTTTCAATTATTGTTTCCTTGATCGGAACTTTTGCATTTCTGGCTGTGGCGGGCTTTAGCCTGAATATGTTAACTCTTTTTGCTTTAGTACTGGTAATCGGTACGGTGGTGGACGACGCGATAGTTGTTGTCGAGGCTGTGCAGGCGAAATTTGACGAGGGCTACAAATCTCCTTATCTTGCCACTATAGATGCTATGGGCAATATAACTTCAGCTTTGGTAACTACTACTTTCGTTTTCATGGCGGTATTCATTCCCGTATCGTTCATGGGAGGTACGACCGGTACGTTTTATACCCAGTTCGGTCTTACGATGGCTGTGGCAGTAGGTATTTCTCTTCTTAACGCCATGACTCTTAGTCCGGCTCTTTGTGCGCTTATCATGACCCCACATGCGGATACTGGTAATGGAGGAAAGATGAGTTTCTCCTCACGTTTTCATGTTGCTTTTGATACGGCTTTCCATCGGGTTGTGATGAAGTATAAAAGTGGTGTGTTTTTCATGCTCAAGCGTAAATGGCTGGCCGTAGTCTTGCTGGTGGTAGCCGGTAGCGGACTTTTTTTCTTGATGAGAACAACCAAGACAGGACTTGTGCCTCAGGAGGATATGGGTACAGTTTTCATTGATGTACGTACTTCTCCCGGAAGTAATCTGGCAGAGACACAGCTTGTGATGGATGAGATCAACCGTCGTATCAAGGACATTCCGCAAATCCGTATGTTTTCTAAAATTACGGGTAACGCTATGATTAGCGGACAGGGGGCAGCTAATGGTATGTTCATTGTCCGTCTTCAGGATTGGAATGAACGTACGGAAGAGGGAGATGATATTAATTCTGTAATATCTGAAATTTACCGCCGTACAGCCGATATCGCTTCAGCTGATATAATGGTTTTTGCTCCCCCTATGATCCCGGGCTATGGCGTGAGTAGCGGTTTTGAAATCTATGTACAGGATCAGAAGGGAGGAAAGATAGAAGATCTACTTTCTATTACACGGCAGATGATTGACAAACTGAATGCCCGTCCTGAAATTGCACGTGCTACAACTTCCTTTGATAACAAGTTTCCTCAGTATCTGGTGGAGGTGGACGCTTCTCGTTGCAAACGCAACGGTATTTCTCCATCCGATGTACTTTCAGTATTGTCTGGCTATATCGGTGGTAACTACGCTTCCAACATGAACCGTTTTTCCAAATTATATCGTGTGATGGTACAGGCTTCTCCCGAATATCGCTTGGATACGGAAGCGTTGAATAATATGTTTGTACGGAACGATGAAGGTGAGATGAGTCCAGTGGGGCAATATCTGAAACTTACGCGTGTATATGGAGCTGAGACACTTTCCCGTTTCAATCTTTTCTCGGCTATTAGTGTTAACGGTACCCCTGCTGACGGTTACAGTACCGGTCAGGCTATCCAGGCGGTGCGTGAAGTGGCTGCGGAGACACTTCCGGCAGGCTACGGCTATGAATTTGGCGGTATGTCGCGTGAAGAGGCTTCAACAGGCAGTTCCACGACTATTATCTTTGTCATTTGCATAGTATTCATATACCTGATCCTATGTGCTCTTTATGAGAGTCTTTTCGTTCCGATTGCAGTTATTCTTTCTGTTCCGTTTGGGCTTGCCGGAAGCTTTCTTTTTGCCAAAATGTTCGGTTTGGAAAATAACATTTATCTGCAAATTGGCTTGTTGATGCTGATAGGACTTCTGGCTAAGACGGCAATTCTGCTTACTGAATATGCTTCAGAACGCCGCCGTCAAGGTATGAGTATTTCCCAGGCAGCGGTATCTGCTGCACAAGTTCGTTTGCGTCCGATTCTTATGACTTCACTGACTATGATTTTTGGAATGCTTCCACTGATGTTTGCTTCGGGTGTGGGAGCCAATGGTAATATTTCTATCGGTGTGGGGACGGTTGGCGGTATGCTAATCGGTACGGTTGCCCTACTTTTTATTGTACCGGTACTTTTTATTATATTCCAATATTTGCAGGAACGTTTCATGCCTGAGCGTCAATTGCCGAAGTTGGAAAAAAAAGATTAATAATCAGAATATATTTGTACAATGAAGAAAATAATTATATGTATATGCTTGTCGGTGGTACTGGGGGGATGCTCGGTTTATCGGACCTATAAGCGACCTGATGTGGCGGTTATAGACAGTCTTTACCGTCAGCAGATTTCGCCTGCCGACAGTGTTGCTTCCATTGCCGACCTTTCGTGGAAAGAATTGTTTACGGACCCACATTTACAGAAACTTATTGAGACTGGTCTTTGTAATAATTCAGATTTGGGTATTGCCCGTCTTCGTGCCGAAGAAGCCGAAGCACTTCTTCAGTCGGCACGTCTTTCATATTTACCATCTATTAGCCTTAGCCCTCAAGGAACAATAGGCAAGGTGGAACATAGTAAAACAACCAAGAGTTACGATTTGGCTACTTCGGCTAGTTGGGAGATTGATATTTTCGGTAAACTGACCAATACTAAACGGGAAGCTCGTGTTGTACTGGAACAGAGTGAAGCTTACCGTCAGGCTGTACAAACTCAGTTGATAGCTACTATTGCCAATAGTTATTATACATTGTTGATGTTGGATGAACAGCTCAATATCAGTCGTCGTACAGCCAGAAACTGGAGTGAGAATCTGCGTGTGATGAAAGCTCTTAAAAATGCCGGTCAGACCACTGATATGGCTGTTGCACAGACTGAAGCGAGTAAATTGTCTGTAGATGCTTCATTGCTTTCACTTGAACGACAGATTACCGAATTGGAAAATACCTTGTTATCATTATTGGGATCTGTTCCAGGAGACATCACACGTTCAACACTTTCCAGCCAGTCTTTTCCTGATACGCTTTTAGTCGGTGTACCGTTACAGCTTCTGCAACGTCGTCCGGATGTACGACAAAGTGAGGCTGTACTGGCTGCTGCATTCTATGTAACAAACCAAGCCCGAGCCGCATTCTTTCCGTCAATTACGCTTTCGGGTTCTGCTGGGTGGACTAATGCAGCAGGTGTTGTAATAACCAATCCTGGCCAATGGTTGTTTTCTGTTGTCGGCTCGCTTATACAACCACTTTTTAATCGTGGACAGAATATTGCTAATTTGAAAGTAGCCAAGGCACAGCAAGAAGAGGCGTTATTGTCTTTCCGTCAAAGTCTACTTGATGCCGGTACAGAGGTTAATAACGCGTTGGTACAATGGCAGACGGCAAGAGGAAAATTGAAACTTGATGAACAGCAGGTTGTTGCTTTAACATCAGCTGTGCGTAGTGCAGAGTTGTTGATGAAACATAGTTCGCAAAATTACCTTGAGGTATTGACAGCCCGTCAGGCATTGCTACAAGCGGAGCTGGATGCTGTTTCAGATCGTTTTGATGAGATACAGGGAATCATTAATCTGTATCGTTCATTGGGTGGAGGAAGTGAATGAGCTGATTATTTGGAAAGCTATTTATATTTGGGGATACGAATGTTTATCTTATAATTATGATTAATAAGGTTTCACAATGAAAGAATTGTTATATTCCAATTAGTCGATACTAAATGAGACTGGTTCTTATTGTTTAGAGTCAGTCTCTTGTTTTTCTATGTGAATGTATTCTGAGCCTTGTATATCGACGCAACACATTGATACTATTGAAAGAAAGCGTTTTAGCCTTTTAATCGGTACAAATATGGTACTCACAATGAGAATGGAAAGTACCCACAATTTCATGTCTCTGATTTTCAGTACTTTCGATATACGTGTTGTACCGCACTTTTTTAGCTCATTTTCAAGTTCCGATGCAGCATACATAGCTGCTTGAATGATAGCCTATTGCAATTTAATCGGTAGAAAAGTTGTTCTTGAGACCTCTGAGACTTGTTTTTGAGGCTGTTTTACACTCTTTCCTCAATGAATCAGAACCATGAGGAAATATTGTATCCTCAATGAAGTTCACCTATCTTCTATCCAGCTACAAAGGTACAAAATTCCGTGATGTTTTCACCGACAATGTCAACTAAATGCAATAGATTTTCATGGATATTGTTTGCTGACCAAAAGAGAAAAAATCAGTCGAAGCCTTTTCCCATTTTTCCCCTCTGTTTGGCTTGACTTTATTGCCCGTGTATATAATAACGGTCATTAAAGTCAAGTTGAGAGTGGAGTTATATCTTTTTCTTTTGGCAAGCAAAATAGTTCTTTGATATGATGAGTGTATGAGTAATAATTTGCATCTATATTATGAATAATATATTGTTTGTAGATAGGTGTATATAGCACTTACAAACAAAATTATGACATTTAGTTTTTGGAGTTTCTGCTCAAAAAGGGATATGTGCATGGTTAATTATTCAATGATGTGCATTTTCTATGTACAACACATCATTAAATAAATAAAAAGTATTACTTTTGCATATTATATGATAGGTTGGCTATGACAAAGTCATCGACATAGTCGCTTTGCACCTTAAATAAGAAAATATGGCAAAGAATACAATGGGTACAAAGTTGCCCCGAAAATTGGAGCAGAAGATGCAGATTGTAGGTGAGCAGATTAAGTTGGCTCGCTTACGTCGGAATCTGAGTGTGGCTCAGGTTGCTGAACGCGCCACCTGTTCACCGCTTACTGTGTCCCGAATAGAAAAAGGGATTCCTACTGTTGCAATAGGGATCTATCTACGTGTTTTGTACGCATTGCAACTTGACGATGATATTCTATTGCTTGCCAAAGAAGATAAAATGGGAAAAGCTTTGCAAGATTTGAGTTTGAAAACAAGAGAACGTGCATCAAAGAAAGAATAATCTATGAAAAAGTTGTATGTATATGCCGATTTCGATTGGCTCAAAGAAATGGAACTCATTGGCGAACTAGGCTATGAGTCTCTTCGTGGTGCGGACAGCTATAGTTTTACGTTCAATAATGAATGGTTAAGGCAGCACAGCAATCTGTTTTTGAGTGACGACCTGAATAATTACCCGGGACAACAATATACACAACCGGACAAGGATATATTCGGATGTTTTTCTGATGCTTTGCCGGATCGTTGGGGACGTACTTTGTTGTTGCGCCGTGAGCAAATTGCAGCGGCGGAAGAAAAACGACCAATACGGAGATTGTCATCCTTCGATTTCTTGACTGGTATTGATGATTTCTCCCGAATGGGTGGATTCCGTTTTAAGGAAGACCTCGATGGCGAATTTATCAATGTGAGTGAATCGTTGAAAATTCCACCTTTGACGGATATTCGGGAACTGATTGCAGCTAGTGCCGAGATAGAGAAATGTGAAGAAAACAATATGCTCCCTGATAGGAAATGGATTGCACAACTTGTGCAACCGGGAACATCGTTGGGAGGTGCAAGACCTAAAGCCAATGTAATAGACACGGATAAAACTCTATACGTTGCAAAGTTCCCATCACGTAAAGATGATTACGATGCCGGACTTTGGGAACATTTCAGCCACTTGCTTGCCACAAAAGCAGGGATAAACGCATCAAAAACCAAAGTGCTGGCAACAGGAGAAAAATATCATACATTGCTGTCACAACGTTTCGATAGAACAAACGATAGCAAACGTATTCATTTTGCATCCGCAATGACCTTGTTGGGGTTGAGTGATGGAGATAATGCAACTACTGGATACGGCTATTTGGATATAGTTGACTTCATTATTCAGAACTGTACCGATGTAGAGCGAAACCTACAGGAACTATACCGTCGTGTGGCTTTCAATATATGCATAGGCAATAGTGACGACCATTTCCGCAATCATGGTTTCCTTTTGACTGCAAAAGGGTGGACATTGTCACCGGCATACGATATGAATCCAACGCTGAATGAATATCAAAGTCTGCTCATCTCAGCAGATTCCAACAAAGCGGATTTGAGCATTTTGCTCGATGCTTGCGAGGATTATATGCTCAATCGAAAAACTGCTGAAAAGATTGTGTCGGAGGTAATTGATGCAGTGAAAAATTGGCGAGAAATGGCAATCCGATTGGGGCTATCCAAAAGAGAAATGGATATGTTTGCAGGAGTGCTGGATGAATGGTGTAAGTGGGAATAACTGTTTCAGTGAGCCAAATTACCAAATAAAAATGCACTAAATTTCCAAGAGATATGATGTTGATTTATATATAATTGAGTAGTGAAATGCGATTGAAGATTTGCATTATGCTGCGTGAACATAATGCTTGTGTAGCATAATTTTTTGAAAGGTGAAATTCATTGATGGAATAGATAAAAACGATACATGTGCTCTTTTGCATATCTTTATGCTAACTGTAGTTATTCCTTTAAATGATGTTTTTGTTGCTTATCTACTTGGCTATATGGGAAATTAGATGTATCTTTGTTTGCAATATAACGAGTATAATTTGAATACTGATGTCGAACAATCAACAAATAGTAATGAATAGAATTAAGGCGGTACTTGCGGAAAAGCAAAGAACGAATAGATGGTTGGCAGAGCAAATGAGTAAGTCTGAGAATACAATTTCAAGATGGTGTTCCAATAAGTCGCAGCCGTCTATTGCCCAACTACAAGAAATTGCAAACTTGTTAGATGTTGATATTCGTGTACTATTAAAATCACAGAAAGAGTAATATAAAATGTCGAAACGTATTGAATATATAATAGATGAAATTCTTGACCAGTATGCGTATGCTGATGAGTCGACCCGACCATGGATTATAGGATTCAGTGGAGGAAAAGACTCAACAGTATTATTAATGCTTGTATGGATTGCACTCGAAAAGCTAAAAGAACTACCGGGACCATTTCAACTTCGTAGACCAATATATGTAGTATGTAATGATACAATGGTTGAAAATCCTATAATTGCATCGTATGTTGACCAAGTCCTTGAACAGATAGAAAAAAAAGCGAGAGAAGAAGACTTGCCTATTTTTGTCCGGAAGACTACGCCTCGATTGGAAGATTCATTTTGGGTGAATGTTATCGGGAAAGGTTATCCTGTCCCAAACACAGCATTTAGATGGTGTACTGAGAAAATGAAAATTAAGCCTACAGCTCGTTTTATAATAGAACAAGTTGACGAGTGTGGGGAAGCTATAATTTTAATTGGAACAAGAAAAGCAGAAAGTGCGACTCGCGCTCGTTCCATCAAGAAACATGAAATTCATGGGAAGCGACTTACCAATCATACTCTGTTGGCAAATACATATGTCTATGCACCAATCAAAGAATTGATGTTAGAAGAAGTCTGGTATATAATAAATACCATTCCATCACCCTGGGGATTTGATAACAAAATCCTGTTTAACATTTATGTTGATGCGAGTGCGGACGATTACGAATGTCCAACCGTTGTAACAGACAAAAGTCATGGTTCTTGTGGTCAAAGTCGTTTCGGCTGTTGGACTTGCACTGTTGTGAAGGATGATAAGTCCATGCGTTCGCTTATAAAAAATGGCCGAGAATGGATGCAACCGCTTTATGATTTTAGATTAAAGCTGGATCAAGAACGGAATATCATTGAGAATCGGTTCCCGTTACGCCGGGATGGGAGAAGAGCCGTAAACGATATGGGACCCTACACTTTCACATATAGAGCGAAAATGTTGGAAGGATTGTTAAATGTTCAACATGAATTGCAACAATATAATCCTGAAATAAAACTCATTACTGATCAAGAATTGATTGCAATTCAAGTGAACTGGTATCGAGATTTTAACTTTGCACATCAAGTATCAGAAATATATAACAAAATCTATAATTCCTCATTAAATATGGAAGAGGGCAAGATAAAAAACAAATTGGAAGCAGATTTGATGAAAGAAATTTGCCAAGAAAACCTTGAAGAAGGTGAATTGATAGAGCAACTTCTTATGCTTCAGAAAAGCAAGTCACTCATGCAGCGACGCCGTGGCTTGAAAACAGAAATTGAGTCTCGTTTAGAGGAGTTTGTAAATAAAAAGAAATCATGACGATACGCGAAATTGAACTTAATAATTTCCGAATTTATAAAGGAAAGAATAAGATTGAACTTTTTCCCGATGGGAATAGGAATCTGATTATCGTCAGTGGTAATAATGGTTTCGGCAAAACAACTTTTCTCATGTCATTAGTTTGGTGCCTATATGGTAAGAACATGGGGAAAGTCGATGAACTATATCGTAAAGAAATTGATGAAAAAGGTGGCTATAGCAAATACATTGGCAATAGCCTCAATTTTGCTGCACAGAAAGAAGGAGAAACACGATTCTCTGTGTCCGTAACATTTACGGATGTAGAAATCCCAGATACACCTTGTACCGAAATAACAATAATTCGTTCATACGATAGTGCAACGAATTACGATGACGAATTAGAAATTTTGATTGATGGTCGAAAAAACGATTTGTTTACGGGGTCAAAAGAGGAAATTGCAAAAGAAGAGGAAATATTTATCCGGGATTATATACTTCCAATAGAGATTGCAAAATTCTTTTTCTTTGATGCCGAGAAGATTGTATCATTTGCTCAAATAAACACTCCGGAACAACGAAAAGATTTAAGTCTAGCATACTCACAAGTTCTTGGCATACAGAAATACGAAGATCTCAAAAATGAGTTGGTCAGAATTCAGGATGATTATAGGAAATCATCTGCTAAACCTCAAGAGAAGCGCGAGTTTAATGGGCTAATCGCAGATATCGATTTTAAAGAAGGAGAAATTAACAGATTGACCGAAGAAATATCTAATTTGGAAGAAGACAGAGTGTTTAAACGTCATAATTCTGCCGAACTTCAATCAAAATTGATTCGTGAAGGCGATATGATGTCAGCCGATGAATTGCAAAAATTGAATGATCGAAAGGAGGAACTTGGCATAGTGTTAAGGGAAGCAGATGACAGCCTTAAAGATTTATACAGTCTTATTCCATTTGGCTTGGCTGGAGGTATTATGGCTGAACTTTCAACCCAATTAGAAACAGAAAAAGCATATAAGCAGAACAAGCTTCAGTTGGAAGGAGTTAATGATAAAACTGATGTCATACTCGGCGATATTGAAGAAGCAAAGAAGGGGCTTCATTTCTCAATAGATATAAAGACTAGAGACTTCTACGAGCTTCAAATCAGACAACTCATCAAAAAGCATTTTTACAATGTTTCTGATGAAAGTAAGTTTGAGCACTTCAGTACGTTGCATGACTTTAGCCAAGGACAGATTGATGAATTTACGCATATTATTGCGAAAATCAAAGATAGTAAGTCCTCTTTTGAAAATCTAATTAACAAATACACCAAGGCTAAATCAGAATTATACACAATCGAAAAGAACATTCGAGAGGCTGAGAAAAAGGCAGAGAGCGATTATGTTCAAGATTTGAGAACCCGAAAAGAGAATATCGACCGTCAGATAGATTCTATAGGTATTGAAATCGGGAAAAGACAAAGTGAAATAGAATCATTTAAAGAACAAGTGATTGCTCACAAAAAGCAAAAGGAGATTCTTTCTAAAAAAATAAATCTATATGATCAGAACCGCGCAGTTGACAATGAGGCTACGCGCCTAATCAATACGATACAAAAATTCCTTATTCGCTTCAAAGATGAAAAGAAAAAGGCTCTTGCGAAGAAACTAGAGGCAAAACTCCAATCATATTTGCACAAGACCAATCTTGTTAAAAAGGTAATTGTTGACATCAATGGCAATGGCGATGATGTTGACATCTGCCTATTTGGATATGATGACAAGAAAATTGACAATAGCATTCTTTCCATGGGTGAACGCCAGATGTTTGCATCTGCGCTGTTAAGTGCTTTGGTTGATGAAACAGAAATTGATTTTCCTGTTTTCATAGATAGTCCTATGCAGAAATTTGACCCACAACATACAAAAAATGTACTCACGAAGTTTTATCCAAATGTTTCAAAACAAGTGATTCTATTTCCTCTTCTTAAAAAAGAATTGACGGAAGAAGAATATCAATATATTCAGCCAATCGTAAATAAATCCTATTTGATAAACAATGAAAAAGATGGTTCGCACTTTGTTGAAGTGAAACCAGAAAATCTTTTTGAAGAATATAACAATAGCGGATATGCAAATTAACATCAAAACATCTGGCGAAAACCAAGCCATTGTAACCCAATTAACAAAAAAACTTACTGGGGGTACAAAAGAAAATGTGATAGCTCGTATTGCATTAGGCTATTCTTTGTCTACAGGTAAACGCTTTACTCAACAGGAATTTTCTGCATACGATTCACAAGGAAAAGAATACAAAGACCATATTCTGTTTGATGGACAGTATAGAGATTTCTATATTGCCTTAATTTGTCAGGCATATGGAATAACTAAAAATGATGAGCTTATTCCCAAATATATAAAGTTGCATATTGACCATGGATTAGAAAAGATAAATTATCTGTTTGAAAACAATCCACAATATACTTTCTTCGATTTCTTAACAGAATACTTCAGAAAAGGAATTGATTTGATTGAGGATACTCCTGAAAGATTTGATTGTGTTGAAAATCGAAATCAACATATCACAAAAACTACCTTTTCAGGACCAATCCAAATAAAAGTGGGCTATAATATTTCGACAAGAGAGAATATATATTGCTGTTTCAACGATTCCACTCGTTACAATAATCAGCATATTGCTGTTGCCGGAAAGTCTGGCTCCGGTAAGACTCAATTCGCACTTGAGTTTCTTCGTCAACTATATAAGCAGACGCAAGGGCAAGTTAACTTCTTGTTCCTTGATTTTAAGGGACTGAGTGAGGATGACAAAAACAAAATGAGTGACTTTTTTACAGAAACTCATACAGAATGTATAAATGCGCCTCATACACCATTCCCTTTGAATCCCGTTTCATTCATTGACAATGTTAACGAAAAGAACAAACTGGTAGGTATAAATAAGTTTGTTGACATTATTGCTAAATACTCCAATATCGGCAAGAGGCAGCAACAAACACTAAAAGATGCTACCAAAGAAGCGTTTATTCAACATAAAGACGGTAAGCATCCTTCATTGAAGGAAATCTATGATTTGGTAATTGAATCGGTTGGCGATAACCGTGACACTCTTACTGAAATTATGGAACGTCTTAGTGAATATGAACTCTTTGCGTCAAGAGTTAATGATCCAAGTATCTTCCTAAATAACAATTATTATTTTTCTCTATCAGGTGAGCTGGATAGTACGGTTCGATTCACGTCAATCTTCCTCATCATTAACTACATCTTTAATGTGTTCACAAATATGGGTGGCACAGAAGTCATTGATGGTAACCGAAGCATGCGCTATGTGTTAATGATTGATGAAGCTCACGATTTATTCCGAGAAAAAAAGTCTTTGGAGATTTTGGAAGTTTTACTTAGAAAAATTCGCTCATATGGAGTCTCTATAGTTCTTCTCTCTCAAGGTATATCAGAGTATAATCAAGGCAATTTCGATTTTTCACAAGAATGTGAAACTGCATTCCTATTGCCGATAAACGACCTTAACAACACAAAAGCTATAAACAAATTCCTTGGCCTAAGTGAAAAGGATGGATCTCGAACTATGCGGAATCTTGAAAAATTAGATAACGGGCAATGTGTATCTAATATTAAAGAGTTGCAAAAAGGCGATTTGTTTGAAGTTGTACAATATTGGAAAGAAAAGTAGTTGATTATGAAAAAAAGAAGGACAATTATTGAAGCCGCAATAGAGGTCTTAAAACATTCAGAAGAGACATTATCTGTTTCTGAAATTTATGCAAAAATAATCGAAAATTCTTTGTATGAGTTTCATGCACAAGATCCGTTGTCAGTCCTAAGAGTTGAACTTAGGGGGCATTCTGTTGGTATTGATTATCCTTCCGCATCTTCAAAGAAGTACTTTTTATATGATGAAGGAAGTCGCACTTTCGGGCTTGTTAACGCACAAACAAAACATGATAATACGAAAAAAGAAGCGACTCCATTATCTATACTTAGAGAACTTCATAATAAGTACACACATGAATTTAAAGCAAAAACTCTTCGTCAACTAAAAGGGTTGAATCCTTATGATTTTGAATTGTTTTGCAAAAATTTATTAGAGAGGTATGGTTTTCACAATCTGATTGTCACTAAAAAAAGTCGCGATGGAGGCATTGATGGTCATGGTAAGCTCAAAATCGGTTTAGCTTATATGAATGTAGCCTTTCAGTGTAAAAGATGGGGTTCCAATAAGATTGGCAGAAAAGAAATTGATGCATTTCGTGGTGCAGTTCAAGGCGAATATGAACAAGGCCTATTTTTTACAACATCTTCATTTTCTAAGGAAGCAGAGGAAAGTTCTATCAAACGAGGTGCAGTACCTATAATTCTCATTGACGGAGATATGATTGTAGACTTCATGATTGATAAGCATTTTGGAATAGAATATGAAGAATTGCCTATTTACATTAACGCGCTAGACAATGTTTTATCCTGAATGGCGGAAGAGAATAGAAAATCTTTTCAGTGATATTAAACCTCCCTTATTCGATGAAATATAGACTTTTTAATAGTTGGATTTTTATAATGACATAAGCATGAAAACTGAGTATTCCATAAAATTACGCTGTGCCACTTGTGGATGCGATGACCAATTCGAATTCAACGAAGATAAATCGTATGTCAAATGTACTTTCTGTAATAGAGAGTATTTAGGTGGTATTGAGGAATTACAAGAACTCAATATTGAAACGTTAAAGGAAGTTAAAGAACAATTTAGAAAGGACGCTTCAAAGTATATTTATGATGAACTTAAAAAGGCATTTAAGGGTAATAAGTATATAAAATTTAAGTAAATGGATTGTTTAATGGATATAATCAAAAATTGGGGCGGTCATATAATGTCAGTTTTAGGCATATTGGGCGGACTTTGGGCGTATTTTCGTCATGATAGAAAGATCAAGAGTCAAGAAAAGATGCTGAATGACTTACAAATCAAACAGATGAAAAAGGAACTGGCGAAAGAAAGAATGGCAAATATGAAAGCAAGAATCATATCCAATTATAAAGGAAATGCCAAAATACGTTTCGTTAATGCCGGAAATGTAGATGCCCAAAATGTAAGAATAGAAATTTTATCTTCAGAAGAAGATATGTCTGGAATCATTCACTCTGATTTTGGTCCATACGATGTTATTAGTCCTCAATTGTATAGAGAAGAGCGTCTTTTTTTGTGCGAAGGCCACTCTGATATAATTGATTTGAAAATTATTTGGGATGATGACTATCAAAAGAATCGTTCAGTATCATTGTCAGTTCCTTTTTAAAGTAAGACTGCAATTACATAGTCAGATACATTATGCCAAAGAATATAGAAATACGGAATAGTACGGCAGAGTTTCTCATTTTCATGCTTGAAGGCAAAGAGGATGGGATTCAGATGATGTATAAGAATGAAACCATTTGGGCAACGCAAAGGGCGATGGCGCAGCTTTTTGATGTGGGAGTACCTGCAATCAGCAAGCATCTTAAAAACATCTTTGAGAGTGGAGAGTTGGTTGAAAATTCAGTTATTTCCAAAATGGAAACAACTGCTTCGGATGGGAAAAACTATAACACGACCTATTATAATCTTGATGCCATTATCAGTGTTGGATATAGAGTTAATTCTGTTCGTGCCACTCAGTTCCGGCAGTGGTGTACGTTTGTACTCCGCCAGTTTGCTATTCGCGGATATGTGCTTGATCATAAGCGAATGGAGAACGGGGCTTTCTTAGGTGTAGATTACTTTGAACATTTGCTTGCCGAAATAAGGGAGATAAGGCTGAGTGAGCGTCGTTTTTATCAGAAGCTCACGGATATCTATGCTACGGCAGTAGACTATAACAAGGATGCTCCGACAACCCGTCTTTTCTTCAAAAAGGTACAGAACAAAATGCACTATGCTGTGCATGGGCATACTGCTGCGGAGTTGATAGTCGAACGAGCCGATGCGAATAAGGAACACATGGGATTGACCACTTGGGAAAACGCTCCGAATGGAAAAATTGTCAAAACAGATGTGTCTGTAGCAAAGAACTATTTGCGAGAAAAAGAATTAGAAGAAATGGGTAGGATAGTCAATGCGTCCCTTGATATGGCAGAAAGTATGGCTATGCGTCATATACCTATGACAATGGAAGATTGGGCAAAGCGAATAGACAAATTCATTAATTTATTTGAGAGCCCGACATTACAGGATAGCGGAAAGGTTTCTGCCGAATATGCCAAAGAGTTTGCTGAATCAGAGTTTGAAAAGTACAGGATCATTCAAGACCGTCTTTTCCAATCTGACTTTGATAGATTTGAGAATAATAGCCTTCCAGCATTGGATATTGAATAATTATAATGTCATTTTGAGGTTGGCAAAATCGCCTTTGGGATATGGCAGATTCATGCAGTTAAATTGGCAAGCGTTCGGACAATAGTTCTGTGTTCATCATCTGGTAGCTGCATTTATGGTGACCGATGTTACTCCAGTATACCACTTAAAAGCAAGAAAAGAGTTCACATAAGAGTTCATAAAAGAACCAGTAGGGTTCATAAAAGCAAAACTGAAATACACTCCAAAACCGCAATAATGCCAAATTCTGCTTGCAGAGGATTGGCAAAGTCTCACGAGCGATAAATCGCTTGGGGTATTGAGTTACCCTAACTCAATAAGGTTTGTATAATGGGCAAGCCCTGTGAGCAATTAAGTATACAAATTTCGTTTTTGTCGAGAAAAGCATACCGATGGCTGGCGAAAAATAAAAGGCTTAAATAACGCCTTTTTCTCACCAATCAGCTTGCTGAGAGATTTGGCACTCTCAAACGACCTATTGGTTGCTTGGGGTATTAGGCTCCCCATACAAGATAATGTCTGTATAACGGGCAAGCCCAATCAATGGCAGCGACCAGTTCCGTGGATTATCATGAAACCAGTCGTTGCACTTAGACTTTGACTTATATACGAATGGACACTTTTAGAATAAAGTCAAGTGGAGAGTCAATAATGGTAATCCGGCATGAACCGATAAATGCCACGGCTTTCCTGAGCCACCATCCGTTTGTTCGTGAGAAACTGAATTATCTTCACAATCTTGTTGTGATTAAATTTCGTTCCTGCCAGTTCGTAGGCAGTGGTCAGTTCTTCTTCCAAAGCCTTATATCCCGAAATAGTTTCTCTTCCCTCAAAAGCCAGTTCGAGAGCCTTGCGATGGATTGTTTCGTGGATGTCCCTATAAGGGGAGAAGGGTTCCTGTTTGGGACGACCTACGCTTTTCTTGGTTGGCACATAGTCCGGCAGAAGTTCGGGAAGTGATTGGTCATTGATGCAGAAGGCAAATGGCAGAAAGTCTTTGGAACGGGTATGCACACTTTCCACTTTGCTGATGTTACTGTCGTCCTTGTCTTTTTCGATTTGGATGACAGTCTCAGCCTTGTTGTTGATTTCCGTGCCAATGTGTCCACGGGCATTTTCATCGCTTTTGTTCTGATGAAGGATGGTGTGAAGATGAATCTGGAATTCGTCAGTCCACTGCATGAGTTTGGAGATTACGCATGTGGCTTCGCTCGGAGAATTAATGTCATAGACCAAGTCGCGGATTCCGTCAATCACCACGAAACCGAGACCATCAATCTGACTGATGGCATCGTCTATGATAGCCAAACGCTCCTTCGGATTGAACTTGCGTAGAGCGAGAAAATAGAAACGGTCGCAATCCTCATTGGCCGGCAACTCTGCCAGTTGCATGATACGATGCATCACAATCATACAATGGTTCTGACTCTGCTCAGTGTCAATGTAAAGGATGCGGTTCTTTCCTTCTGGGAAATCCGTTGTGTAGTTAAGGACTTCCTTTCCGGACAAAGCTGCTGCCACCATAGCGGAAACATTGAAAGTCTTTTTGCTTTTAGCCTTGCCTATGGATGCACTGAAATTTCCCAATGTCCCGATAGGTACTCCGCCTATTTTCAGAACTTCCGGCTCCTGTTCGTATTCCTTTTCCAAGCTGAGCATTGTATCTTGCCATCTTGTAGCGACCTGAGCAAGATCTTCAATGGGTGCTATCGTTTCCATACTCACCAGCTTTTAGGATTGGCTTTGCGACGTGTAGTTGCAAGCATTCGGACGTGTTCTTCTTCTATGCTTATAGGCGATTCTCCTTTTCTGCCGCTTTCCAACCATTTGTCCAATTCATCACGATAGACAAACAAGTGTTTTCCTTGTTTGATGATTGGAATACCACCATGCTTGGCTTTGTAATAAAAGGATGATTTCGAGATACCTAAATATTCGCAGACTTCATCAACGGTCATTGGAACATGGGTGTCTTTTTTTACCTCGTTATGCTGCTGATGAAGTTTTTCTGTCAACAGATTTTCCATACTTGAGATTCTCTCGCAGAGTTCGCCTACCACTTCAGGCAGGTCATTGAAGGTCAGTTTGTCTTTTTGCATATATAACATTGTTTTTGTTAAACATGCTGCAAACCAACACAATGATGTAATGCTGACAACTATCAGAAGGCAATAATATTTCAGTCTGTGTTGAATAATCCTAATCGGTTGAATTTGCTTTTTATTCTTGGGCTTCTTTCATACATTTGAAGTGATAATCTCCGGTTTTAGGAATATCAAGGGCTATTTTGCAAACTCCGCATGTCCGGAGATTTTTAGCCAGATATTTAATCGAAGCATCTTTTAGTTCATGTGGGAATATAGTATGTATGAATGTTGCTCTATCTATAAGAGAAATGCCCAATCTCTCTCCGATGTTCCATACGAAATGCATCAGATCAATAGAACGGAGGGAATTATCTACTTTTGAACGGATTGGCTTGTATAAATCAAACTGTCCGTGCGCAAAATACTCTATGTTTTCATGCAGAATTTCAAGATCTTCTTTTGAGAGAAATTCCGTCATTACAAATGTGGTATATTCATGAATGACACGCTTAATGTCTGCCTGCCTTTCGGCTTTTTTACGTTCAATTTCGGCGATACGCACTTCATAATTATCCATATAATCATGTTTTACAACTAAGTTTTCCGGATTTATATCCTTGTCCTTTGGGCACTCCGGATCAATCTCCTTAATTTGTTCGGGTAGAGGTCTTACTTGCTTGCCAAAAGACAAACTCAATTCATTCTTTGTAATGAATCGGAAAAAGAAACGCTGAAGTACTCCACAGACAAGTATCATTGCCGTGATATATAAAATAACTGGAGTGGAATATTCCATCAGGTTGATATGGCAACTGAGATATAAATAGGAGTCTGTTGCCCAGTAAAGGATGACACTTACTGAAAGTATGAAACTGGTTCTTTGAGGAGAGATTTTAATACTATTCGTCATAAACTGATACTGTTTGAGTTTTACAATAAGACAAATGTATATGCAGATTTCCAAATAGTTGCTGTTTGCAATAGATAATCGTTCAGAATTTAAGAAAAAATACGCTCAGAGTATGATTTGATGCAAAATATCATACTCTGAGCTATAAAAATGGGATTATTTGAACCTTAATTCTTACTTGCGGATTAAAGAGATTCTGTTGCTGGCTTCACGCTTGTTACTGTCTACAACTTTCATGTACCGTTGTGTCGTGGTGATACTTTTATGTGCCATATTACTTTGAATGGTACGTATGTCTGTGCCGGCTGCTCCTTGAAGTGTTGCGTATGTTCTTCGGTAGGAGTGGAAAGTGATATTCTTGGTAATACCGGCTTTGCGAATCCACTCTTTCATGGGTTGCTGTGTCCAACTTCGTTTCAATCCTTTAAATACTAATCCGGTTTTTTCCGGAGAATAGCCGATCAATTGCAGGGCTTCGTCACTGATTGGAATGATGTCCTCTGTTTTGGTCTTTTGGGTAATTGTATGGACACATTTTCCTCCGGCTGCAAAATCAACGATTTCATGCCATTGCAACGATAGTATGTCGCTGATTCTAAGACTAGTCAGACATGAAAACAATGCCGCTGTCTTCAGAATCGGCTTTTTGCAAGGTGTCTCAGCCAATTTGTAAAGTTCTTCCACACTTAGATAGTCTTTTGGAGTATCTTCCGTTTCGATTTTATCCAAAAAGTCATTGATGTTGGTCTTGATTAGCTGATTGCGATAAAGGATTTTCAAAAGTCCCCTGAATGTTGACCAATAGCCGGAAGCAGAGTTCTTTGAAATGCGACCGTCACGCCTGAGTTGCTTGGCATTTAGCAGATACTCCCGGAACTTATTACAAAGGTCAATATCAATTTCTTCAAAAGTACATTTGCCATGAACGAAGTTGTAGAAATGGTGGTACACAAATTCCCACTTTTGGTCATGCTTACGAAGCTGCCTGCGGTAGTATTCCAGAAAATCCGCTTTGAGTTTGTGTCTGTCAAAGAAATCATACCTGTCATTTACGATAAATTCAAAGCGTCGACATCGGATGGCTTCTGCTTTTTCCGACATAGTGGCATTGAAGTTACGTTCGCGCTCATTCTTGGGATTGGCATAAATATAAATGTTCAATCCTTCGTGGCGGATGGTTTTCATTGTTTCCTGGTCACGATAGCCCGGATAATAATCCAGATAGTAAGAAAGCATCCCGTTTTTCAAAGGACGTGTTCTCAATGTTACTGTTTTACATTCTAACATGGTTACAATTATTATTAGTTTATACTTGATTTGCTGCAAATGTCCGTAATGGCTTGACACAGACAATGCTCATTTTTAGAATCATTTTCTGGTCTGCCTAAATTCAGACTTAAGCTTATTTTCTGACACCCATTACATGATCAAATTCCACTTTCAGGAATCTCACGAAACGACCTTTCTTCTCACGTTTGATTTCGTGGAATTGCAGAATACCATAGACAGAATCCCGTGTGAGATTGTATCTCTTCATGGCTTCCTGCACGGTGTAGTACTCCGAAGCATTATCTTCGGCAGTCTGCTTGGATAGGTCAAAATGTAGCTTCGAGTAGAATATCTGACCGTGTTCTTTCTTGGACGGGATGTTGTTGCGATAGACATGGGAGCGGATGGCAACCCGACTCATACCATACTTTTGTTCTATATCTTCGGGAGTGTACCATTCGGTCAGATCATTATCTGTCTTGTATTTGGCAAAAGCAGCATCAATATGCTTTTTGCTGTAATAGTTGAACTGCCGGATACGGATTTTTGGGATATTGTTCTCTCTTGTATATGCCCAAATCCATTTTTGCGATACTTTGTACTTTTCGGAAATTTGCTCGGCAGTGTAGTACTCAGTTATATCAAGGTCATCTTTAATTCTTCTTCGTTCATAGGGGCGCGTTTTAAGCATCAGTTCAATATCGGCTCTGCGAATGATAGACATCCTTGCACTGATTCTTGAAGCTCTTAACTTATCTTCTTTGACGAGTTTGTAAATGTATTGGCGAGAAACGCCCATCAACTGTGCGGCTTGTGCAAAAGTAAAGTAGTCTTGATGGTCAAGTTTACTTTTGACTTCTATCAAATCCTGTAACTCACGAAGTTCGAGTCTTCGTTCTCTCATACGATGTTTGTAGCCTTGACTGGCACATTGGTGGCTACAATAATTAGTGGTAGTTTTCTTCGCAATGAATGGCTTACCACACCATTGGCAAATTCTTTTTACTTCCATGTTGTTTTCTCCATATTTTTAATGAAACCATATAGTTTTAATTTCGCTTTTTGTCTACCTATGTAAACCATTGTCAACACATGTTGTTGACTACCTCGCTGTGACATCGTGGTTTTTGGTTCACTTGTTACGCGGTAGAAATACGGTAGAAAAATATGGTGAACAACACTATCCAATCGCTATGAACTGGATTTTGGGTAAATAAAAAAGTCGCTGAAATTCAGCGACTTCATTATACTTGGTCCTAATTCGTTGCGGTTAATTGCGATATATCATTTCCCGATGCAGAAATTTTGAAAAATATTCTGCAATACCATGTCATTAGTAACCTCTCCCGCGATATCCGATAGATGAAAAATACATTCGCGTATATCCTGTGCCAAAAAATCTCCGGAAATATTTCTGTTCAATCCTTCCTGTACACGGTGTATGGCTTCCAAAGCAAGACTAAGTGCTTCGTGATGACGAACATTGGTGACAATGACATCATTTTGAGTGATTGTCGGTAAATGAGCGGCTTCAGTCAGCATCTGTTGTAATTCATCTGTTCTTGAATGTTGTTTTGCAGAGATAAAGATCGAATTTATATCAGTTTTTGGAAAATTCGTTAGGAGAAACAAAATGGCTTCTTTCTGCTCTTCTCTGATGAGGTCGGATTTATTAAAAGTGAGGATCAGGTGTTTGCCTTCGCAATGGGGGAGGAGCTTTTTCGATAGTCCTTCTATTTGCGAGGGGGCGTCTGTAGCATCGATCATCCAAAGGATAATTTCCGCTTGATCAATTTTTTGAAAGGTACGCTCTATACCTAAATTCTCGATTGTATCATTGGTTTCACGAATGCCCGCCGTGTCGATGAAGCGAAAGGTGATACCATTGATGTTTACGGTATCTTCGATGACATCACGGGTGGTGCCGTGAATGTCACTGACGATGGCTTTGTCTTCATTTAACAAAACATTGAGGAGTGTTGATTTTCCGGCATTCGTTTCACCGATAATAGCTACAGGAACACCGTTCTTGATAACATTACCTACATTAAATGAATACACCAGACGGGCTATTACTTTTTCTATGCTATCTGCCAGTTGCAACAATGCGGAACGGTCGGCAAATTCTACGTCCTCCTCACTGAAGTCCAATTCCAATTCTATCATAGAGGTGAAGTTGAGTAGCTTTTCCCGGAGATCTGTCAGCTCTTTACTGAACCCGCCTCGCATCTGACTCATGGCAAGGCGATGGGTTGCTGCTGATGTTGAAGCAATTAAATCCGCTACCGCTTCCGCCTGGCTGAGATCCATTTTGCCATTTAAGAAAGCTCTTTGTGTAAATTCACCGGGTTGCGCCAGACGACAACCGTTTTTGATAAGCAACTGCAATACCTGCTGGAGGATATAGCTGGAACCATGGCAGGTAATTTCAGTACTGTCTTCTCCTGTATAAGAATGGGGAGCACGAAACAGACTGACAAGCACTTCATCTATTATTTCTTCTCCGTTGTAGATATGGCCGAATGTGAGGGTATATGGCTTTCTGCCGGTTAATTTTTTCTCAGCTTTCACAGGAATAAATATCCGTTCAGTGATGTCAATGGCATGGGGGCCGGAAACACGAATACTTCCGATAGCACCACCTTGAGCGGTGGCGATGGCGCAGATGGTATCTTGATTCATTGTTTTTTATTTTATGAAAGGCAAAGATAAAACTTTCTGAAGAAAAAAGAGATAACTTTGGTGCAAGTTATTCTTTATAATTCATATCTTTGTTTATCATACAGCAAAACAATACATACCATGGTAATAGAAGAAATGAATTCACTGACAAAGGATGAGGATTTTGATGAACTGAAAAATAAATATCAAGAGATAACCTCCGTTTTGGCCGCGCATCAAATAGCATTGTGGGAGTATGATATCTCTACCGGACAATGTAGTTTTACGGATGACTATTTTCGTATATTGGGTCTGAGAGAAGCAGGCATCGTATTTGAAAATATTGATGACTTTTATCAATATGCCCATCCGGAAGATATCGTGCCTTACCGGAATGCTTTTTCACAGATGCTTGAATCGGAGGACAAGACATCTCAGATACAGGTGCGCTGTATGGGTTGTCATGGTGAGATTATCTGGCTGGAGGATCATTTCCTCTCTTATCAGAAGAATGAAGCGGGACACCCCGAAAAGATAATTGCATATACTATTAATGTTACTTCGCAATGTGAGAAAGAGTCGCATATCCGGCGACTGGAAGAACGGAATCGGAAGATTATTGAAGCTTTGCCTGAATTTATCTTTATTTTCGATAATAATTTCTTTATAACAGATGTCTTAATGGCTCCTGATACGGTTTTGCTGCATCCGGTGGACGTTTTAAAAGGTGCTGACGGACGTTCTATCTATAGCCCTGAAGTCAGTGATTTATTCATTCGGAATATTAATGAATGTTTGAAAGACGGGGAAATGAAAGAGATAGAATACCCGTTGGACGTTGAAAATGGCAGGTATTATTTTCAGGCACGTATTGCTCCTTTTGAAGGTAACAACGTGTTGGCTTTGATCCATGATATCGGAGAAAGGGTGCAACACGCTAAAGAATTAATCGAAGCAAAACGGAAAGCGGAAGAGGCGGATCGGATGAAATCTGTTTTTCTGGCAAATATGAGCCATGAAATACGTACTCCACTGAATGCTATTGTCGGTTTTTCTGAGATTGTTGCTTTTACGGAAGAGCCGGAAGAAAAAGAAGAATACATAGGTATTATTCGTAAGAATAGCAATTTGTTGTTGCAGTTGATCGATGATATCCTTGATTTGTCACGTATTGAATCGGGAAAGTCGGAGATGCAGCTTCAACCGGCGGAGATCTGTACGTTGATTGATGAGGTTGGGAAAGTACATCGATTGAAGATGAAAGAGAATATTGAGTTTAAAGTGGTACGTCCGGAAGAGGAAATAGTTACGGTGACGGACCGTAATCGGGTTACTCAAGTATTGTTCAATTTTCTTTCCAATGCTATCAAGAATACGAAACAGGGCACTATAACATTGGGGATGTGTAAAGAGGGAGATTGGGTAAAGTTGTTCGTCCGTGATACCGGTTGCGGCATATCTAAGGAGAAGCTCCCCCTGATATTTACCCGTTTTGAGAAATTGAATGCTTTTGTACAGGGTACAGGATTAGGATTACCTATCTGCCAAAGTATTGCAGAACGTCTTGGCGGACGGATCGAAGTAGAATCTGAATTGGGTAAAGGGAGCATGTTTGCTTTATATCTGCCTTTTCGGCAACCTCATTCGTCAGCAGATGAGGGGACTGCGTATAAGACAGGGCAAAAGCGGATTCTTGTGGTTGAAGATATTGAGGTCAACTTTATGCAGATAAATGCTTTTCTAAAAAAAGAATATACTATTTTGTGGGTAACGAACGGGGAAGAAGCTGTGAAAAGTTTCTTACGGGATACTCCCGATTTAATCTTGATGGACATTCGTATGCCGGTAATGAATGGCATTGAAGCTACTGCAAAAATTCGTACCATGTCTGCTGATATCCCCATTATAGCAGTGACGGCCCATGCTTTTTATACAGAACAGAAGCAGGCGCTTGCTGCCGGTTGTAATGAGGTGGTATCTAAACCTTATTCCATGGAGCAGTTAAAAGTGGCAATCGAGAAGTATATCTGATCCTCTTTTTCATGTCACAACAATTTGTAGGGTGGTGTGTTATACTATTATAGTATTATAAATTGAACATTAAAACAAATTGGATATGAAAAAGGTAGTATTAATAGGAGCGAGTGGCTTCGTGGGGTCGGCTATTCTGAATGAAGCTTTAAACCGTGAAATTCAAGTTACGGCAGTGGTTCGCCATCCGGAGAAGATCAAGATACAAAATGAAAATCTGATCATAAAGAAAGCGGATGTTTCTTCCTTGGATGAGGTAGCCGAAGTATGCAAAGGAGCCGATGCGGTGATCAGTGCATTCAATCCCGGATGGGATAATCCGGATATATACGATGAAACGATTAAGGTTTATCTGACAATAATAGACGGAGTGAAGAAATCCGGAGTCAGCCGTTTCCTGATGGTCGGCGGTGCCGGGTCTTTGTTTATAGCTCCGGGCATACGTTTGGTAGATTCCGGTGAGGTACCCGAAAAACTATTACCCGGAGTCAAGGCATTAAGTGATTTTTATTTTCATTTCTTGAAAAAAGAGAAAGAAATCGATTGGGTGTTTTTCTCACCGGCTGCCGATATGGCTCCCGGAGTACGTACCGGCAGATATCGTTTAGGAAAAGATGATATGGTGGTAGACGTAGCAGGTAACAGCCATATTTCCGTACAGGATTATGCGGCTGCCATGATTGACGAGTTTGAAAAACCTGCCCATCATCAAGAACGATTTACCATAGGGTATTAGCCGGACAGTAGCGTTCCAGAAAATTAAGGTATAATTTGGCACATCCGCGAGCATCGGACAGGGCTTCGTGATGTGTAAGTTCGATACCTTGTCGTTCGCAACAGGCACTCAGATTTGCCGGTTTATAGCCTAAAGAACGGTAAATGCGTAAAGTACATTCCCAACGTTCCGCAAGCAGCAATTCATCGTAATCAAGTTGATACATACGCATCGTGCGCTGCAATACATTACGGTCGAATTGTTCATTGTGGGCAACCACTGTCATTCCTTGCAACCGTTTTTTCACTTCGGGATAAATGGCATGAAACCCCGGTAATGATTCGGTCATATCCGGGGTAATGCCATGTACGAGGATATTTGAACGCCAATATTCGTTTTCCGGCGGTTGGATGAGACTGCAATATTCGTCTGTTATGATACCGTCGGTCACGGTGACGATACCTACCGAACAAGCACTCTCCATGTAGCCTGTAGCTGTTTCGAAGTCGATGGCGACAAAAGATAAATTCATCAGATTCTATCGAGAACGGTTTTAATCAAAGTATCGATGGTATTCTTATAACCGGTGTTCGCTTCTTTAATCAAACGATTGGCTATTACCATGCACACAGTCATAGCCTTGTGTCCCATCAATCTGCCCAGTCCTGCAAGAGCGGAGCTCTCCATTTCGAAATTCGTAATTTTGAAGCCGTTGTATTCAAACTTCTCAATCTTGTCGTTTTGATTGGGATCAGCCAACGGTACACGCAGTTCACGTCCCTGTGGACCGAAGAATCCTCCCGCAGCGATAGTCACACCACGTACCATATCTTCTTTTGCAATCCGGTCAATCAACTCGGCATTGGCATCAATCACATAAGGGGCGGGGGCGCACATGTTGCCCGACCATCCCATATGGTTCAAGAAAGCTCGTTCGAAAGCAAGGTCACAAACAGCGTTACGTCCGGCATAGAAGTTCAGCAATCCGTCAAATCCGATTGATTTTTGTGAGCAGACGAAAGTACCGACCGGAGTATTGGGCTGTAATCCCCCGCAAGTGCCGATGCGCACTAATTCCAATGAGCGAAGGTGTTCTTTCTCTTCACGAGTTTGAAAATCGATATTGGCCAATGCGTCCAATTCGTTCATGACGATGTCGATATTGTCGCAACCGATACCGGTAGAGACAACCGTAATACGCTTGCCTTTATAGGTTCCTGTGACCGTTTTAAATTCGCGGCTTTCTACCTCGAATTCTTTATTCTCAAAATGAGAAGCTACGAGTGCCACACGTCCGGGATCACCCACTAAAATGACTTTGTCGGCCAGTTGTTCCGGTTTCACGTGGAGATGGAATACAGATCCGTCTTCATTGATGATCAACTCCGAGGAAGGAAAATACTTTTTCATGTTTATAAGGATTAAGTTTTAAACAAGTTCTCTATAAAAATAACACAGAGCTCCACAAAGTGTTTATTAAAAATGAAAACCTTCGAGCCTGCTTTACATTTTCCCCTAAAAAGTTTTATCAGTTTATTTTAAGCTCATTTTCGGTCTGTTTTCCTGCTTTCATTCGTCAGATAGCCCGCTATCCTCCTTTAAAAACAGAAAAACATCCTCAAAAATAACTTTTAAAATAATGCTGAGTAAAATTTAAACAGGTTCTTATGAAACTCTGCATCATTTTGTGGCGATGGATTAATCACCAAGCGGCATGTTTGTATTTCCACCGATCGGTTTTGCTATATTTTCGCGCATGGAAGTATCGGCTTGAATATTTTTTATCTTGTAATAATCCATAATACCTAAGTTGCCGCTACGGAAAGCTTCTGCGATTGCTTTAGGAATTTCCGCTTCTGCCTGAATCACATTAGCCCGTGCTTCTTCTGCTTTTGCTTTCATTTCTTGTTCGGTGGCTACTGCCATTGCGCGGCGTTCCTCCGCTTTGGCTTGTGCAATGTTTTTATCGGCATTGGCTTGGTCTATCTGAAGGGCGGCACCGATGTTTTTACCTATATCGATATCGGCGATATCGATAGACAGGATTTCAAAAGCCGTTCCTGCATCGAGTCCTTTGCGCAACACCAGTTTGGAAATGGAGTCCGGATTCTCAAGAACCGATTTGTGGTTTTCGGAAGAACCGATAGAAGACACAATACCTTCGCCTACACGGGCCAGAATCGTATCTTCGCCCGCACCACCTACTAACTGGCGGATATTGGCACGTACCGTTACACGGGCTTTGGCTATCAACTGGATGCCGTCTTTGGCAACGGCAGTTACAGGGGGTGTGTCGATCACTTTCGGATTAACAGACATCTGTACAGCTTCGAATACGTCACGTCCTGCCAAGTCAATGGCAGTTGCCATCTGGAACGGAAGTTCTATATTGGCTTTTGAGGCAGATACGAGCGCATGTACTACCCGTTCTACATGTCCTCCGGCCAAGTAATGTGCTTCGAGTTCGTCACGGGTGATTTTGTTTAATCCGGCTTTGTGGGCTTCGATCATGCCCGGCACAATGATATACGGCGGAACATTACGGATACGCATGAGGAAAAGTTGTACCAATGAGATGTTTACTCCTGATACTTTGGCCGATAGCCAAAGGAAAAAAGGCACATAATGAAAAAAGAGAACCAGGAGAATAATACCTCCCGCTATCAGTAAGATAGTCAGATACATGGGTTCGATATTCATGATGAGTTTTGAATTAAGTGAATATTATGGTTTTTGTTTTTCTACAAAGATAGTGCCGTCAGCGATACGGTTAACGATAATCGGAGTCTTCTCGTCCAGCAATCCTTCTGTCGATTTTACTTCTATGATGTTACCTTCAATTTCGGCATAACCGATTTGTGCCAGGCGGGTGGTGGTTATACCCATATCGCCTACTTTGATTTTATTTGCGGCACTGTTGTCTATTTTGGAAGTTATATCTTTCTTTAGAGCCAGCTTGTCCAGTGTTTTTGAACGCATGAAACCGACCAGTGAGCCGACGCAGGCCACACCCGATATGACCAATGTGATAAATCCTGCCCCCGTACCGAGATTGGCAAATGCATAATAGTTGGCAAAAATAATACATCCCAGTGCTGCGATCCCTGCAAAGCTGATTCCCGGAATAACGAATAACTCCACCAGAAACAGTATAACTGCAGCGATGATGAGTACAATGATTATCAGTACGTCCATAGTTTTGTTATTTTTTATATTGTATTTCTGTATTGCGGATGATGATAGCCTCTTCATCAAGTTCACGGGACATTTGTCTTACCCGTTTTTCAAGATCGAGGATAGAGGGAGCTATTTTAGCTTTTTCTTCTTTATTGGCACGTGCATACCACTGCCGTTGGTTGTCCAGCTTATTTTCTTGCTGGCGATAATCTTTTTCTTTTGTCTGATATCTTTTGAAGAGATCTTTCGCTTGTGGAGATTTGAAATCATCCAGGTGATAGTACGTTGCATGATCATCGATCACAAATTCAAAATCAGCTACAAACTGTTCCTGAGGCTTATGATTGATGGCATCTTCCAGCCTTTTCCGGGCGCTATCCACTTCCTTTTGATCTTTCCAGGTTGTTTTCAGCGAATGAAGTTGGGCAAGGGCTACTATTTGCTTCGGGTCCATTGCTTCGTAATTATATACTTGCTTGGATTCGTTCGGAATAAAAACATAGATGCAGACTTTCCCCTCCGGTTGATAGCGGTCTGAGGCAAACCAACCTAAATTGTTGTATTCATCGATCACATACATATAATCATTGTATGGAGAATTGAAAGGCATACCCACATTTTCCGGTCTCATGTACGTATCGGTGGCCGTGTTATAACGTGTTACGAAGATATCATATCCACCGATGGAGCTTTCTCCGTCCGAAGCGTAATAAATGGTTACTCCATCTGTCAAGACGTATGGATAGTTTGTATTTCCCGAAGCGTTTATGCTACTTGGAAGTTCCCATCCCTTGCTCCATTCATCGAGCATTTTATTTTTAGAAAAAATATTGAGCAAACCGTTCTTATCCTTTTCGCTATAATATATCTTGTTGGCGAGTTCGGTTTCATACACAGTTCCCGGATGGTCTCCTTCTGTTTTGAAGAATTTATTATACGTGAACAACTTTCCTGATTCTTCGCTTATTTTATAAGTATCGAGAAAGTTCGCTTTATCTACAACAAAACTGTCGATGATGCATACCTCTTCCACACCTTTCAACATACGGAGATTGGCTTTGGCCTTGTCCAATAACTTCTCGGCTTCTTCGGTCGGTTTTTTCTTTTTGGTAAGATCTTCTATGTAAGCTTCGTAATTTTTAACGGCGTCTTCAAAGCGATACAGGTCATTGTAAGTTTCTGCCAAGTACAATTGTCCGCTGGGAATGCGCTTCTTGACGGCTGTTTCTAAATATTTCACGGCTTCCTGCGGTTCTCCTGTCTTCAGGCAGCAGACACCGTACCACAAATTATAATTGCCGTTAGCCGGTTGAGATTTTACGTATTTCTTGAAAACAGGCTTGGCCTCGCTGTATTGTTTTTTGTTGAACATGACTTTAGCCTGCTCCAGTGTTTGTGCAGAAATGCCTGTCAGTACAAAGCAGAATAAAAAGAATAAGATATGTTTTTTCTTCATTGTCTTTTAAGTTACAAGTTACGAACAAAGGAAGACCGATAATGAGTCCATTGCTCTTTTGCAAAACTACTTGCTACCAAGGGTTTGTGACTTGTAGCAATTCAGAAGTTCAAAAATACAAATTAATCGGGAATATTCTCTGTTTTACTGTTATTCTATTATGTTAATTCTTCTTTAAATCATTCTTTTCGCTTACTTTTGCAGCCGATTTTATAAATATGGCAAAGTTTACAGAAGAAGAACAGACCTTGCGCGGCATTGAGCGGCGGTTTAATAAGGGAGTGGTGCAGTATGGGCTGATAGAAGAAGGTGATAAAATCCTAATCGGTCTTTCGGGCGGAAAGGATTCACTGGCCTTAGTCGAGTTATTGGGAAAGCGGGCGAAAATATTCAAACCCCGATTTTCGGTCGTAGCCGTACATGTAGTAATGAAAAATATTCCTTATCAGAGCGATTTGGAATATCTGAAAGCACATACCGAGGCTTTCGGAGTGCCTTTGGTGGTGTATGAGACCTCTTTCGATCCAACTACCGACACTCGTAAGTCGCCTTGTTTTCTTTGCTCCTGGAATAGACGGAAAGCTCTTTTTACGGTTGCCAAAGAGCAGGGATGCAACAAAATAGCATTAGGACATCATATGGATGATATCCTTGAAACATTATTGATGAATATAACTTTTCAAGGTGCTTTCTCTACGATGCCTCCTAAGTTGGCAATGAAAAAGTTCGATATGACTATCATTCGTCCGATGTGTCTGGTACACGAAAAAGACCTGACAGAGCTTGCTGCGTTACATGAATATCGGAAGCAGGTGAAAAACTGCCCTTATGAATCCCAGTCGAGTCGCAGTGATATGAAAGGTATTTTGCAACAGCTTGAAGCGATGAATCCCGAAGCACGTTATAGCTTGTGGGGAAGTATGACAAATGTACAGGAAGAGTTATTACCCGATAAAATAGATTAGTTTATATTAAAAAGCAGAAAAAATATGATGAAAGGTATTTATGCTGTTTCGTTGTTGATTGTTTCGAATATATTCATGACGTTTGCATGGTATGGGCATTTAAAATTGCAGGAGGCTAAAGTGATAAGCAATTGGCCGTTGTATGGCGTTATATTGTTTTCCTGGCTGATTGCTCTTGCCGAGTATTCATGCCAAGTACCGGCCAACCGGCTCGGATTCAATGGAAATGGCGGCCCCTTTACGTTGATGCAGTTGAAAGTAATTCAAGAGGTGATTACACTGATTGTGTTTACTGTGTTTTCCACCTTATTGTTTAAAGGCGAATCTTTACACTGGAATCATCTTGCCGCTTTTCTTTGTTTGATTCTGGCTGTGTATTTTGTGTTTATGAAATGATTGATAACAGGTTGATTATCAAAAGATAATAAAACGATTGGACAACGAATGCATAAGTCTGTATTTATCACCAAGATGAATGTACACTTATGCCATATAAAAGTATACACTTTTATCATATAATAGTATATACTTTTGTACGGCATGAGTCGGAGTTGCCAAAAGATATATTTATCAGATGCGCTCATTTAGTGAAAAAAAGATACTTTATGCTCCGAATTATTTAGCGGGTATATACTTTTTCATTCCGTCTGTAAAGAAAGTCTGGAATTTTCCGTTTTCATCACTATAGATAAAATAAGCGTCTATTGCCGGATGTGCATTGGCAAAGGCGGATGCTTCTTCCAGCCCCATCACCATGAAAGCTGTAGCCAAGGCATCTGCTGTCATGCAATCTTCGGCAATGACGGTAGCGGAAAGGATATTGTGTTGTACCGGATATCCTGTTCGCGGATCAATGGTGTGTGCATACTTTTTTCCGTCTTTATAATAAAAATTACGGTAATTTCCCGATGTGGCAAGTCCTGCATCGCTTAGTTCAAGTATGGTTTGTATTTCCTGATTGACGGACAATGAGTCGTCTATCGGCTTATTGATACCGATGCGCCATAGCCCGTTGCGTGAATTTTTTCCTTTGGCAACAATTTCCCCACCGATATCTACCATATAATTCTGAATACCTTTTTTTTCAAGCAGGCGTGCCACGACATCTACCGAATAACCTTTAGCGACGGCACTGCAACTGAGCATGATACGCGGATCTTCTTTTACTACCCTGCCGTCAACCAGTTTTACCTTTTTATAATCGGTGATTTGCAGCAGGCTGTTTATTTTCATTGAATCCGGAAACTCTCCCTTTTTAAAACCGAATCCCCAGACATTTGCCAGAGGGGCGATTGTGATGTCGAAAGCGCCATTGGTTTCTTCCGATATCTCCATGGAACGATTGAAACAGGTTTGAAAAAAACTGTCTGTTACAATTTCTTCATTCCGGTTGATGCAGGAAATAATGGAAGTGTCATTGAAGGGTGAGAGTGAACCGTCGAACCGTTTTAATTCGGCTTCTATCTCCGATTTCAGATCGCCATCATATTGATAAGTGATGTTATAAATCGTTCCGAATACCAATCCGTTGATGCTGTGGTAAGGGACGTTGTTTTTACGAACCAATATCCAGATTGTTGCCAGCAGAAGAATGCCTAACCAGATAAAACTTTTTTTTGCTTTCATATCATTCTTTATTCGTTAGCTGAAAAATAAATGTTCAATTAAGATCTTGGCTCCGATGATCATCAGTATGATGCCTCCCCATAGTTCGGCACGCAGTTTTCGTGCAAATCCGCAACCGCATTTTATGCCGAAGATTAAGCCCGCCATCGACAGGGCGAATGATACAAATCCGATAATACAGATAGGGGAGAGGATGGCAGAGAAATCACGGATGCCCAGAAAAGCAAAGGATATGCCGATGGCTAAAGCATCGATACTGGTGGCTATGGCCATTGTGAGTACGACTTTTAAGCTGGTCGGGTTGAAATCATGACGACAATCTTCTTCCTTAAAAGATTCCCGCACCATATGCCCACCCAGAAAAGCAAGAATGGCAAAGGCTATCCAATGGTCTACACTTTCGATAAGGTGACTGAATGTGCTGGCGCCTGTCCAACCTAACAGCGGCATTAATGCTTGGAAAACACCGAAAAAGAGAGCCATCACGAACATTGGTCGCCATTGGATGCGTTTCAAAATAATACCGCTCGCAATAGAAACAGCGAAACAATCCATCGCTAAGCCAATTGCAAGCAGCCAGACTTCTAATCCTGTCATTGTGCTTAATAAGGTAATTTATATATTAAAGAGTAAGTCACTCCCATGTTGTTAGAGTTGTATTTTCCGAATCCGGGTACCATCCATGGATTGCCGTATTCGCTTACTGATGCCGAGAGTTTATATTTCATCCGGACAGCCCATCCCATATAAAAACTTTTATAAATCTGTACCCGTACTCCTGCCACGAATTCGAACCATTGCATAGTCGCTTTTTGCCCCGGATGATCGTAAGGGACACTACCACCCCAAATACCGTCTTCCTGACTCGGATTTCCCATCTCGCCACCGAATGCCGGGTCTTGTATTGCCAGACTGCTGATATCGTATTTCATATGGCTGAAACCATAGCGAAGTCCGACATATAAAAAACTGTTTTTCTCTTTTTTCTTGGCCATGGTGTTATAATCTACTCCGATACGGAAGAAAGGAGCGGAACTTTTATAATGAATACCGGTATCGCTCCAAGAATCTGTCGTGCCAAAACCTACGTCTACGGTTGGTAAAAACATGTTTTTTAAGTTCACCGCCACGTTAATCTCCGAACTGAGAAGGTCGCCTCCTAAAAGTTTACTTCCTATGCCATATAAATCCACACCAATATAGGTACCGTTGTATAACGGAACAATCTCCTTCGGCTCTTCCTTTACGTTTTTTTTCTGATCTCTTTTCGGAGTGGGATTAACATATGGCCGTTGCTGGGCATGTACCGTAAATCCTGCCGGTAAGAGTAGAAGCAGACTAATCGCGATTGCGGTAGAATAACTTAAGATTTTCTGTCCCATCAGTGTTGGCTTGTTTATTACTTATGTATATGGAGTCTAATTCTACTTCGCTGTGCCCAAGTCCGAGTATACTTTGTTTCATGCTATATCCGCAATCCATCGATTCAAAATAGGGGGTATTATCCTGCTTGATGTATACCGTATCACATAAAGTCGGATCTTCTCGGTATGCATAATAGAAGATAAATACGGTAGAATCCGATGTAAAGCGCAAAGGTAGTGATAAAGTGTGCACTTTCTTCTGATTGTTTATAATGATAGAATCGGTTCCGAGGGCAGTTACCGTCAATGAATCCAACGTGTCATTTTGTAAAATCGTTTCTGACGGAGCCGGCATCCTGTAGAGCGTACAGTTGATCATGGCACGTCCGGCGATGGAACAATCACTGTCTTCGGAACATGAAGTGTGCGTCCCAATGGCAATACCTGCAACAAAGAGGATTAAAAAAAGTCGGATTAAATTCTTCATATATTCATCATTTTACGGTTCGGGTTCTTTTTATATTATTTTTTCTATCTGATAATTATTACGTTCCGGAGAGGTGCGCGAAATCAGTTCACCTAAAAAACCGGCCATAAATAGCTGGGTTCCTATGATCATGGCTGTGAGCGACAGATAAAAATAGGGAGAGTCGGTCACCAATCGGTAAGCCATGCCGTTGTGCATATGATATAGTTTGGTAGCGCCCACTATTATTACGGAGATGAATCCGAAGATGAACATCAGCGAACCCAAAAGACCGAAAAAGTGCATCGGTTTTACTCCGAATGCAGATAAGAACCAGAGTGAAATTAAATCCAGATACCCGTTGAAGAAGCGGTTCAAGCCACCGAACTTAGTTTTACCGAATTTACGTGCCTGGTGATGGACTACTTTTTCTCCTATCTTCTTGAATCCGGCATTTTTGGCCAGATAGGGGATGTAGCGGTGCATTTCGCCATATACCTCGATATTTTTTACTACTACTTTGCGATAGGCTTTCAGTCCGCAATTGAAGTCGTGCAGGTTTTTGATACCCGATACTTTACGGGCCGTAGCATTGAATAGTTTGGTCGGTATGGTTTTGGAGAGTGGATCATATCTTTTTTGTTTCCAGCCGGATACGAGGTCGTAACCGTCTTCTGTGATCATGCGGTAGAGCTCCGGTATTTCATCGGGGCTATCTTGCAGGTCGGCATCCATGGTGATGACAACATCCCCTTCCGCCTCTTTGAATCCGCAGTATAAGGCCGGTGATTTGCCGTAGTTACGGCGGAATTTTATTCCTTTTACGAATGGAGACTGGTTTTTGAGTTGTTCGATAATCTCCCACGAACGGTCCGTACTACCATCGTTGACAAAGATGACTTCGTATGAAAAACCATTGGCTTTCATTACTCGTTCAATCCAGGCAAACAGTTCAGGAATCGATTCCTCCTCGTTGAACAAAGGGATCACTACAGATATATCCATCTTTTTAATGAATTATGATTAATGAATTATCCCTGTGGGGGCTCTGCCGTTCCCGCAGGTGTGTTTCTACTTCTCTTCATCACAAACAGTGCGGTAGGAATAGCAATTAAACTGCCAAAAAATACATCGCTGGATAGAAGCTGCATGGTTATATCGATTGGAGATAACGCTTGTGCACTGTCTATTGCATTCTTAAGCATTTCTTTTTCATTTTCCATTCCGGGAAGCTCTGTCGTCACTTGTTGCATCAGGTTCACATATTGATTCATGATAAATCCATGATCGATGAATTGGAAATAAATATAATGAGCCACTGCCACGAGCAGCGAAGCGAACATGTACATAAACAAGGTGAAAAGACATGCATGGGCAAAGCCGATTGTGCCTCCACATATTTTGTTTCTATACATTTTGGCATAGTGATATCCTAAAAAGGGCACCGCGAGGGTAAGACACATAAATAAGAACAAAAGGAACGGAATAGTGAATCCCAGCGGAAATAAAATAAATTTCAGTATCCAATACATCCCCATATATGTACCGAAATGCATGGCGTATTTCTGTAAGTAATTTCTGTTTTCTGTCATTTTTTCATTTAAAATAGCGCACAAAGGTACAAATAATATTGTTTGATAGGGGAGATAAGCCTGTTAAAGTTAATAAAGCCCGGAAAGTAGTAGGGATAGAATTATTTTTTGTTTGCTAAGCGGTTGAAAGGTAGCGCTTTGTTTCTTTTTTGCAGAAAAAATGTATATTAGCTATTGC
>ENA-UOJC01000973-UOJC01000973.1-human-gut-metagenome-genome-assembly--contig:-C104-NODE-973-length-43499-cov-28.609267_pt1 | contig 43499 bp, 65 predicted proteins | sample MGYA00242339_ERZ723886 | MGnify/ENA metagenome assembly ERZ723886 | reverse complement strand
CGGATATAAAGTGTGATGCCTTTTCTCGAAAGTCCGTTATACTTGCTTCTTGTGTGTGTTTTTTCTTAAAATCAGTCGGTTGTCAATGACTTCCTTTTTATTGACGTGGGTAGATATATTGGTTAATATTGCTTAATGCTTATTAATATTGTTGCTATTTTGTTACTCGTAATAATATGTTTTGTTATCTTTGCAACAATAATTGCCAACTATGAAAACCGCGAAAATAAAAGAACCCGTAAAGATTCGGTGTAAAAACCTGGCCGGTGGCAACAAGTCCATATACCTCGACATTTATCAGAAGGGGCGCCGTAAATACGAATTTCTTCAATTGTATCTTATCCCGGAAACATGTCCGGGAGATCGGGTCAGAAATGAGCAGACTCTCGCTGTGGCGAACGCGGTGAAGGCACAGCGTATTGTGGAAATGCAAAATATTGCGCATGGATTTTCGCCTGCAAAATCCCGGTCGAAATTGTTATTGACGGACTTCCTGGCGAATGAGCAAGATCACTATTACCAAAAGGATAGCCGTTCCTACGGAGATCTTGTTGGGATAATGGCTGGGCATATCAGGCACTATGCCGGAAACAATGTTTTGCTTCGAGATGTAGACCGCAAATTCATAGAGGGTTTTATATCGTATTTGCGCCGGATCCGCCGCAAAAATGGGGAGCTGTTGAGCGAATCCACCCAGAACCTATATTTAAGGGTGCTGGGTGTGGTTTTAAACCGGGCTGTCCAAGACGACCTGATCGATAAGAATCCCGTTAAGAACATTTCCCTGGAAGATAGGCCGCAGGCAAAAAGCAAGGGCCGCGAATTTTTGACATTAGATGAAGTGCGCAAACTGTCTTCTGCTCCATGCCCTCATGAAGGGTTGAAGCAGGCATTTTTGTTTGCGTGTTTTTGCGGATTGCGTTTGTCTGACATAAACGCCCTTTCCTGGGAGAACATCCGCGAAATGAGTGACGGGATGATGCAAATTGAAATTATCCAGGAAAAGACCCGGGAGGAAGTGCATATTCCGCTTGGGGAGAATGCCCTGGCATTATTGCCTCCCAAAACCGAAGACAGGGGCTTATTATTTAAGTTACCCCATAGGATAACGATGTATAAATACCTGAACGATTGGGCAAGAAGCGCGAAAATAACCAAACACCTCACTTTTCACGTAGCCAGGCATACCTGTGCTACTATGTTATTGACATATGGTGCAGATATTTATACGGTTAGTAAATTACTGGGGCACGCAAACGTCAAAACAACCCAGATCTACGCAAAAATCGTGGATGAAAAGAAGTTTGCAGCTGTGAATTTGATCCCCACTTTATAACAACCGCCTCGACCAAAATCGAGGCGGTTGCGAGCAATTTGCGCCATGCCTAAAATTTACAAGACAGGGAAAGTCCGGCGCCATTATCCTTTATAACCCAATTCTCCGCAACTTTTATTCCATCGATATATTCTTTATGCAGCCCTGTTAAAATAACGATTATGCCCGCCAGGGAAACGCCAGCACACGAATAATATATGATTCGCTGCGTGTCTGCGTAGTCGTTATCATATGTATTTTCAGCTTTTTGGGATAAAATTGCATTCGATAACAAGGCAGCAGTTACCGATCCTCCGATCAAACAAGAGCCCACCAAGGTGTTTGTGGAATGTAATTTCCATTTATACAGACGATTGGTGCCTGTGGATGGGTTCGCTCCGCGAAGCGCGTAATATCTAGATGGAGATATACCATACATCTGCTTAAACTCTTTTTTGCTGACATATTTCCCGGTTTTTATATCTAGATATCGGGTTTCTGTTATTCCGGGAATATCCGTGCGAAATTCTTTTTGGAATAGATGTTTATCCTGCCCCCAAACAGATAAGCTAATTAAGACCGATGCAATTAATAAGACAATTTTTTTCATTTCAGTAGGGTTTTATTTGTTTTTACGTTTTATAGTGTGCTTTAATTTTAATACGGCAAAGTTCAATTCGATCTCTGTTTCCGTGTCCGTCGTCTGCATATCCTCACCGAAAAGATCGGCCATGATTTCGCCACTTTTCTGCATTAGTGTCTTTTGCTTAAATTCATCGGGATTGGTCGACATTTCACCAATAGTGCGGGATAACTCCCGGAGTTTGGCAAATGTCTCGATAATCGCAAGGGTCGTCTGCGTAGCCCGCTCACTTTTCATGATTGTTGCTAGCATATAGAGGCCTTTTTCAGTGAATGCCTTGGGTGTTACGGGCGACTTTTTCAATCCTTGCAAGTGGTCGAAATTTTCGACTACATACTGTTTTTCAGATTGTTGCAGCTCAAATATATATCCATCCGGGAACTTCTCGGGGTTATTCCGGACTGCTTCATTTACCCGTTTTGTTTCTACTCCGTAGAGTTCTGCTACATCGGCATCCAACAGGATATCCTGATCGCGAAGTCGCACAACCTTGTCGCGTACATCGCTGAATTTAATAATTTCCATCCTATATCACTCCAAATCAACACTCCTTTTTGCCTAATCGTAGTGTGAAAATGTTTCCTTTCTCGCTAATTTTCAGCGTATTTGGCCTTGATTTTGTAGGGGGGGGGAAATTCGTGTTCCAACACCATCAATGCCGTGCAATCGCTCGATGATGCCTATTAGCCGGGCATTTTGAGCAAGTGCTTCGCGGGTTAGGCTTTGTTCTTCTGCCAATGCCTTCAAAAAATCGTTTGCATTCATATTCTCTGATTGTTGGTTAGTATTTTCAAAATCCGTAGAAACCGATTGGTCTTTTAGCATATTACCTTTTCCTGTGAGAAGCCAGTCGGTATTAAGGTCTGTGAATATATTGGATATTCTCTGCAATTTATCGGCTCCAATACCTTTTGAGATATTGTTTACGAAAGCCGGCGATACTCCTATTGCTTTGGCGAATTTATTCTGGCTAATATTTTTTTCTTTCAAATATGCTTTTATGCGGCCTCTAACCCCTATATCACTATTGTTCATATAGTAATCTAATTATTTATAAATATTAATTATATAGAATACTATTGTTTGTGATTAGAATTCTATATATTTGCACAAGCCAACAAGGCAATAAGCAAATATAAATAAAATAATCAGAAGTCATGCAATCAGGCCGCATACAGCTAAGGCTAAAGCCAATACTGCGAATGCTACGAATGAGAGTATCACGGATATTTTCAGAGCGATCTTCAATCGTCGTTGTTGGATCTCCAAAATTACCCATTCGCTGTAAATTGGTCGTTGCAGTCCCCTATGTATCATGTCTACCCGATTCTTGCGCATATACAAAAGAAGCCCTAATGCAGTTACGCAAGCGAGGATGTGAACTGTGTTTGCGATTAACGCAATCCGCCGAAAATTTCGGATGCAGTGATTGTCGAATTCGGATAGAGGTTGATCAAATGAAAGAACAAGAATCGCAGACGACGCTACCAGCAAAGTCGACATAACGCGGTACCGCCAGTCATCGAGAGAGACTTGCTCCTTTTCGAACTTCGTCCAATTCCGATATTCGGGATCATCGATCATATCAGTAACAAATGGTCAGAGGAACTTAAAATAAAACAACAAACAAATATAAATAAAATAATCCAAACAAGGCGCCCCTGCTGTGTGTTTTCATAGTAATGTAGGTTTAAGGGTGTGTTATCGATGCGGGGGCGCCTTTTTACGACGATCAAATTTCAACTATATGGCAACAACGAACAAGAGTAGCCGCAGGCAGCAATTAATCAATCTTGAAATCGGCAAAAGCCTGTCGTTTCCGCCGTCTATCAGATCGGCAGTTAAATCACAGCTGAGTGAACTGAAATTTTCCACGGGACAGCGTTACAGCGTGGCCTCTTCTCAAGAAGGGATTATCGTAACCCGCATTTCGTAATACTGCAATATGCCCACCCCGATCGACAGGCAAAAAATGAAGTTGAATCTTTAATCGAATGATAATATGGCCGAACAACAGATACTGGATGAGATCAGGCGATTGGAGCTTTTGGTGTTAGGTGCAGGCAAACCCCTCCTGACATCCGAAGAAGCTGCGGCATATACGGGATGCGCACCATACACCATCAGGGAGATGGCTCGCAGAAAAGAGATACCTCACTATAAAGATCGGGGAGGACGTAAACTGCGCTTCCTTAAAAAAGATTTGGATGAATGGATGCAGTATACTCGAATAGCATCTACCCATGAGCTGGAAAGCAAAGCGGTAAAACACACCACCAGAAAAAGATACTAAAAAACAAGGGCCGCTTGCAATCATAAAGCGAATTAGTTTGACAGCCATTCGTGGCTGGCGGCCCTTTTAATCTGATTATCTGTATGAATCGCGAAATAGCAGTTGTCGACATCGACGGGACGCTGTGCGTCGTCGGCGACAGACGAAAATACATGGAGCAGAACGATCCGGATTGGGAATCGTTCTACCGCGATGACTTCAATGACCTGCCGATACGTACGGTGTGCGACTTCGTACGCCAGATGTCGAGGCACTACGATATTTTCTTCTGTACATCACGGCGCGAAACAGTACGCCAGAAGACACAGATATGGCTTCAGCAGAACCTCTTGCTGTCGCCGAAAGACTATACGCTGATTATGCGTCCGAACTCCGACAACCGTCCGGATGTGGTTTCCAAAATAGATAGTTTCACCCAAGAAACCACCGAATACGAGCGCTCTCATGTGGCCTTCGTCCTTGAAGACAGCCTGGCTATGGCGCATAGATGGCGAGAACTCGGCTACCGGTGTTTTCATGTTCAGTAATGGTTATGGAGTACAAGGAATTTTTTTTTGAACTGCGCTCGAAGGGCATCTACATCGAGCAGGGCTGCTCCCGATTCATCGTTGGCTACTACGAACAAGCGCAGTTGAAATACGCCACGGCAGTACAGTGGGTGCGCGACCAAGGCGGACATATCCCGACCATGGAGCAGGCACTTATTCTCTGCGAGCATCGACGCGAAATCAACGAAGCGCTGCTTGCAGCAGGACAGAAGCCCATTAGCGAGGAGTACTTCTGGTGCCGCAGGCAGCATGCCATAAAGCAGGGCAGCAACTATATCGTGCGGATGTACAACGGTTATATAGATCAGTGCAGTCGCGATTATTACAGCGCAGCACGCGCTATTATTCCTGTGAAATGATGGAAGGATGGATTAAGATACACCGAAGTCTTCTGGACTGGGAGTGGTATCAGGACACGAACTGCGTCCGCCTTGCGCTTCATTTTCTTTTGAAGGCGAATTACCAGCCCAAGAAGTGGAAAGGCATAATCATCGACCGCGGACAATTGGTAACCACCAGAGGACAGCTGTCCGAAGAGACCGGACTTTCGGAGATGCAAATACGCACCGCGATAGACAAGTTGGATAATTGCGGGTTTATAACCAAGTCGGGAACACATAAATACACTATCATAACTATCTGTAATTATGACTTATACCAGCAATCGCAGGATGGTTGCGACAATGGTTATCAACCAACAGATAACCAGCAAATAACCAACGAACAACCAGCTGATAACCAGCAAATAACCACAACTGAAGAAAATAAGAATACCAGAAGAGAAGAATATAACACACACACAGTAATTCCTATGAAGGGGGTTGTAGGGGGAAACGCCGCAGAGCTGGTGCAGTGGATACATGAGAACGTTCCGACCATCGCCTCAATGGCGGAGCCTATCACTGAAACGAATGCCGTGTGGATGCTGCGCAAATTTCACGTCGAAGATATCCGAAGATTGATATTCACAATGCACAGCAAGGGGGCTCACCTGAATAACACGAATGCTTACGCCACGTTCGTGACTTATGCCAAGCTGGACAAATCACTCAAAGAGCGTTCCGGAGTGAAATATTACACCTACGACGAAGCTATGCCCCAAGTCTACCGACTGGGCGGACGAATAGAGGATCACTTCGCGCAAGAGATGGTTAACGGGCAACGGTTATGGCGCAGAAAACACTTCGAGGAGACCAAATACAAGGCTACGAATGGCTTGGCAATGCCTCTGAATTGATAAGCATTTGGAGCGCGTGAATAAAGTTTTGCAGTCACGCCAGTCCCCTCAGTTAACCTTTAACGAACGATAAAATGAAAGTCATAGTCACCTTTTCGGGTGGTAAAGACAGCTGCATGAGTTATTACGGATTATGACTATGAAATTACGAGTATTCACAAGTTTTTCCGGCTATGACAGTCAGTTGATGGCTCTTCGGGACATCGGCGCGGACTACGAGTGCGTGGGTTGGTCGGAGATCGACAAGTGGGCGATCAAGGCCCATAATGCTGTATTCCCGGAGCTGGCCGGCCGAAATTACGGCGACATCACGAAAATCGATTGGAACGCCGTTCCGAACTTCGACCTGTTCACCTACTCGTTTCCGTGTACCGACATCAGCAGTGCCGGAAAGCAGAAGGGTTTCGAAGAAGATTCGGGCACCCGTTCATCCCTGTTATGGGAATGCCGTCGGCCGATCGCGGCCAAGCATCCTAAATTCCTGCTGATGGAGAATGTGAAAGCCCTCATATCGGAGAAATACCGTCCGCTGTTTCTCAAATGGGAATCGTGGCTTCGCTCGCTCGGTTATGTCAATTATACGGAAATACTCAACGCCAAAGATTACGGCGTCCCGCAGAACCGGGAACGTGTATTTATGCTCTCCATTCTTAACGGCTGCTGGTATGAATTCCCGCATCCGGTCAGGCTGGAAAAGCGGCTGAAAGACGTATTGGAATTGGAGGTAGACGAGAAGTATTATCTGAGCGAAACAATGCTGAAATTTCTGCAAAAGCAGACAGGCCGAAATGAACCGTTTAAGCCTGCAAAAATAGCCGATCTTAATGGTGTTGCCATGACGATAAATGCAAGAGTACACAAAATGAGCAAACAGGATAATTATGTGATGCAGATCGGCGTAACGAAGCAAACGGACTGGAACCAACAGCAATACCGGGTATACGATCCGACTGGCATCAGCCCGACGATAACGACGAAATCGGGCGGCGGACTTGAACCGAAAATCCTGATGCGGGGACGCGGCTTCAACAAAGGCGGCGAAGCGGATCTTCCCGGAACGATTACAGGCAGCGCGTGGGAACAAAACAATCTGCTGGACTATGCCGACTGCATCCGCCGCCTTACGCCCCGCGAGTGTTTGCGGCTGATGGATGTTTCGGATAGCGACATTAACAAGATACAAGCTGCGGGAATCAGCGATACACAGCAGTACAAGTTGGCCGGAAACAGTATCGTAAAAGCTCCGATGATGGGGATATTTAAAAACATGTTGAGATACGGATTATGCGAATAGGTTTGGTTGACATAGACGGTCACCACTTCCCGAACCTCGCGCTGATGAAACTGTCAACTTGGCATAAATCGCAGGGTGATTCGGTGGAGTTCGCCGACCCGATGTTCGGTCGCTACGACCGGGTTTATATGTCGAAGGTTTTCACTTTCACGCCCGATTGTCCGGACATCTACCATTGCGAGGTGATCCGGGGCGGGACGGGATTCCGGGACTATACGACGGTATTGCCCGGTGAGATCGAGCATATTTGCCCGGATTATTCGCTGTACGGAGTAAATGAAGCCTACGGATTCCTTACCCGCGGCTGTCCGAACCGCTGCCCGTGGTGCATTGTTCCGCACAAAGAAGGAGCCATCCGGCCCGCGTCTCCGCTACGGGAGTTTATCGGCGACAAGCGCCGGGCTGTATTGCTCGATAACAACGTGCTGGCATCGGACTTTGGGCTGGAACAGATCGAGGAAATAATCCGCATGGGCATCGCGGTTGATTTCAACCAAGGGCTGGATGCCCGGAGGGCGTGCGATGATCCCTACATCCTCGACCTGCTGGCGCGGGCGAAGTGGATTCAGCATATTCGGTTCGCCTGCGACCGGATGTCCCAACTGGAGGCGGTTACAAAGTGTGTCAAAGAGTTGGGACGCCGAGGTATCAAGCCATATCGCATTTTCGTCTACTGCCTGATACAAGATGTCGATGAATCATTGGAGCGGATCAACGCCCTGCGTAAATTGAAAGTCTGCCCGTTTGCCCAGCCTTACCGGGATTTCGATAATAACATTGAGCCGACGAAGGAGCAAAAACGGCTGGCGCGTTGGTGTAACCATAAGGCTATTTTCAAGAGTGTTGAATTCAAAAACTACAAATTATGAAAGACCAAGTAACGAGCATCGAGCAGTCGAAGCGGCTGATCGATCTGGGAGTGCCCGCGGAGAAGGCGAGCATGGCATGGATTGCAACAGGGAGAAGTACCTACAATCTCAAGATATGGAAAACTGATGCTGAAACAAAAGCTATTCTACATCAAAAGTTTCCCGATGGATATATCCCCGCCTTTACTGTCGCCGACCAGCTGGGAAAGGTGCTTCCGAATGTGATTCAGGACGCCCACAACACTTACGAACTGACACTGAAAGCAGTGGTTGGCGGTGGATGGAGATTCTGTTACACCCCCGTACTTACCCCATTAGAAGCCGATAATATTGGGGATGAAATGGGCGATAACCTGATAGAACTTCTGTGCAACCGTATTGAGTGGATAGTGTCTAACGGCTATGAATTGAACCTGTGATGAAACTACCTATCGAAGTTCACAACAAGTTGATCCCGTTCAAGGGGTTTAACTGGGTAACATGGCTTTTGTGGTCTTTTACCCGGAAGCCGATGGCGTGGAGCATGGACGAGACTACGCGCCGCCATGAAGGAATCCACTGCGCCCAGCAGATCGAACTGGCCGTGCTGTCCGCGGCAATCCTCCTGCCCGTCGCCATCAGCTACTCGTTCGCGTGGTGGGGCTGGGTGCTTACGGTGGTCGGCATTCTCTTCGCCGGATGGATTTGCTACGGCATTTCGTGGCTGATCGAAGTGATTATCCCGCCTTATCCGGGCGCGTACTACTACACCTGCTTCGAGACCGAGGCGTACAACCATGAGGATGATCCGGACTACTTGAAGCGGCGCATACCCTTTGGGGGCTGGATTTCCTGCATCCCGAATCGAAAAGTTAAACACAAAAGATAACTAACCATGAAAAGCGAAAAAGCAAAACAATATTTGTTGAAAGTGGTAACACCGATAGCGATGATGTATCCCGATTGTCCGGGAGAATGCGATATTAAGCTAATAGAGGCAAAACGGGCTATCGAGCTTGCCGAGCAGGAGGCCGAGGAGCGGATGAGAGCAAAAGCGATTGAGGCGTATTGCCAAGATTGCGGTTGTAGGGTAGAAAATAAATGTGGAATAGAGTCGAATAGTTGTATAGCATTCCGAGCTTTCATCCAAAAACTGAACGAGAATGAAAACGATTGAGGAAAGAGCGCAAGAATACGCGCATCAATACCGACGAGATGCACATGACTTAAAAGGTGAACGAGCCGATGCGGCCTTTGCGGCATATTGTCAGGGTGCTGAAGATGAGCATAAAGAGTTGACGCGCTGGTACGACCCAAAAGAGGAATTGCCGGATGGCAATCGAGATGTTTTAATTAAAACAACGTTATGCACAAAATACCGCATAGCCTTCTACAAGGCAAATGAGACACGGAATTATCATTGGCACGAGAACAATGGAGCTATTGACGATGATATGGTTATCGGATGGCGGGAGATTCAAGAATAAGGCAAGACTATGACAAAAGCATCATTTGACACAATAGGCGGACTGTTGATCGCCTTTGTTGCGGGAAACTTAGCGCAACACGACTACTCGGTGGCGGATTGGTGGAGGTTTGCGCTGCACGTTATTTTTACTGTTGCGGGAATTTGGATGTTCAGCGACGGATATAGCAATTTGCCGAAAAAATAAGGCGATGACCTCCGCCGCATTGCGGAGCTAAAACGAAGGAGAGATGAATTACACTAAACCTAAAGGCGGATATGTGTTTATGACGTATGACGAATTTCAAGCCCTTGCCGAGGTAATTGCAATGGCAGAGGGAGGGGTTGAATCGGCAGACGAAGATTTCGCTAAATACATGCGCAAGCATGTGCGAAACGCGAACAAATTGATGGTAAAATTCAACACGAGAAAGAAAAAATGAAAACAGGAATTGAGATGATCGCAGAAAGGGAAAGCAAGATATTCACGGCAAATGGAATGTCACGCGAGGAACTGAGACTGAATTACAATGCGGCCTGCAACGCCTATCTGGCTGCTTTTTGCGAGAAGCACGGCTACGATTATGAGCCGGCTGCGTGGACAGGTAACGACCCCGGAGGAATTGCAGAAGTTGGCGATCTATTCGTGAGTATGGCGGATATACTGACGGACATCGACCGGGACGCTCCGGAGGAGGAGTATGTCAAATATTACGACTACTGCCTGCGTGTAGGGTCTATTGCCAACGGCGAACTGCAAACCCCGAACTACGACAGCTGGCTGCGGGGATGCCCGCGGATGGACGAGGAGCAGATAGCTCGGCTGGAGGAATTGCAACGGGATGTGCACTGCGCAGAGATGAATTTGAAAGTCGAGATCGACAGAATTAACAACCTCAAACAAGAATAGTTATGCGAGAGAGTAAATTCAGAGGCAAGCGTATAGATAACGACAAGTGGGTTTATGGAGACCTGATTCATTGCTACGGCGCAGACGCAGGCCGGATATTTATCAAGACCTTTACAGGATTATATGAAGTTGATCCCACTACCGTCGGCGAGTATATTGGGCTGAAAGACAATAACGGCACGGATGTTTGGGAGGGAGATATAGTAGAATGGGAAAATCTCATGAAAATCAATAGGCGTAGCGTAATTGCCTATCGAGATCGGATGTTCTGTTTTGTAGATGCGAACAATGAACCTGAGGAAATTTGGTGTTGTTCATTTACGAAAATAGGTAATATCCACGACACCCCGGAATTACTTAAAACTGAATAACCATGCAGAAGATAATGTTTAACGACCGCTATGGACTGACGGATGCGGTCATTGACTATATAAAAAACAATACGCGCCGCATCGAGGGAGGTGAACAATTTCAACGGGCTGCGACCTCGGCCGAAGACTTCACCTATGAGGAAGCCACTGGCTGTATCGTAATGTGCTGTCAAGGAATTGAAATTTTTCGCCATAAATGCCGCTACAAGGTCGGCGAGGTCGTGGCCGTGGCGCAAAGTTATTACCATGCGTTTTCGCCAAGATGTGACATTCCTGTATATGGCGCGGATAGAACACCTGGCTGGCGAAACAAACTGTTTGTGCGAGCCGATTTGATGCCCCACCAAATCCGCATCACCGGAATCAAGTGCGAGCAGTTGCAGAGCATTTCGCACGATGACTGTTTTCGCGAGGGCATTATCGAATCGTGGTACGAATCCACAGATACCACCACGTATGGGTTTGTCGACGAGAAAAAGGGAACAGCCGTTGAATTTGACACTCCCCGCAAGGCCTTCGCCGCACTAATCGACAAGGTGTCCGGCCGTGGAACGTGGGATCGGAACCCGTGGGTGGTGGTTTACGAATTTGAATTGGTGAAATGAGCGATTTGACCTGTCAAATAGTCACCCGTAAAATATATGCTTACGTGGCTGAGATATACGGGACGCCCACGTTTTGGGATGACAAGTGGTGTCTTATGGTTTATGTACTTTGGCGGGATAATGGATGCCCAATACGCGAAGGAATGGTATTAAAGTTCGACACTAAAGAAGAGGCGGAACGGGTGAAAATCGGGACGATAGCGAAGAGTAAAACACTTTTCGAATTAGTAAAATAGCAATGAGATGGCTTACTATATTACAGAACCTTTAGGTGGCAGCGATGATGTAGTTGTGTCGGTTTATAAGAATACGGGCGAATATGTTGGGAATATCATTGTTGACAGATATAAATGGAGGATGTCATCCGACGAGGAGACCCGATACAGCATCGGTCAGTTTAAGGCCGAAAATGCCGAGAGTCGCAATCCGAGTTACGACTGCGGTGAGAATGTCGAGCTGTTCAAGGCGTTGGCAGCGATGAACGACGAGAACGACCGCGAGCAGTGGTTTATCGCGGAGGAAGCGAAGGCATGGGTAAACCAAGGGCTGTATGCACCCATTGGGAGCTTCGAAAAATGCTTGCTGGAGCATCGGGTCGGTATCCCCGCCCGTAAGGCCACGGTTGAGGAGATTATCGAACATTTCAAAAAGAGGGAGAAATGATACGAGCAAGATTCTATATCAAATTCAAAGATTGCGGTAACGATTATCGGCCAGTTAAATGGCCGATCAAGTATCCGTATTGGTGTACGGGCGAAAGCGTCGACGCTTTCGTTATTGTCGCCTATGCCGAAAATGTCGAGCAAATAAAGGGGCTATGGCCGGAGGCTTATATGATCGAATGCGAGGAAGTGAATGAAATAACCTTCACTACAAGATTCCCAAAACCGAAGTGGTACAATTCGAGTTCGAATTGTTGAAATAGCGAGATTCTCGCAAAATCAAGATAAAATGCAGAAAAATGAGAACCTTACAGTATTCGAAGCCGTAGCAGCCGATGCCGTATCATACGCTGATGCCGTCCTTGAAGAGCTGGAGAAAAAATAAAAAAGAGGCAATCCCGAAAGATCACCCCTGAGCCCAATACAAAGGTAGTGATAAATTCGGATAAACAAGATGTCTCAGAAAAAATATTGCAATACATCGGCGGATCTCGCCCTGGTTCGACCCGAAAATAAAATCAAAATCTGCGTCCGTGTGACGCCGTACGTTTACCATCACCTGGAGGAGGTTGCCCGGGTTAATGGTGTAAACGTGTCGGTTGTTGCGCGGGCTTTTTTGCAGCGAGGTGTCGAGGATGCCGTGAAGTATTACGAGGATGAGAAACAGATGTAAAGGGCGTTTTTTGCCGGATGTTGCGCTCATCATAGCCCGCAATTACGATTTGCTGTTGCGTCTGTGCTGTGTTTCCAGGGCTCATAACCTCGGCTCGGTGGAGGATATGGATGTCTTCCACGATACGATCCTGCATGTCTCGCACGATATGCTGTCCCGTAATTTCCGCACGGACACCGAGTTTATCGAGTATTTCCAATATCGCTACCGCATGGTATTCTACCAAACATGCAAAGATGAAAAACAATATAGTTCATTATCCTATGCCGACAATCTTAAAACCTCGGAAAACCAAGAAGAATAGCAGCAATTACGATGCGGAGCGTCGTAAGGTCTATAATAGCCGCCGTTGGCAGCACCTGCGTGAAGTTAAGTTCATGAACAATCCTCTATGCGAGGTATGCGCTGGGAAGGGTCTCACGACGCCTGCGGAGGATATACACCACATTGTTTCGTTCATGTCTACGGATGATCTACAGCGGCGCCTATGGCTTGCTTACGATTATTCCAATCTGATGTCTGTCTGCAAAAAATGTCACCAGAATATCCACAACGAAAATTCAGAAAAATAATATGGGAAATGTAAGGTTTAAGATACCGGGATCGATCCAGCACGATGAGACGAAACGCTTCATCCGCGATCTGGTTCGTAAGTTGAATGTCGAGGATAAAATAGACGCGTCAGATATTCCGAACCTGCATCGCCTGGCCACCAGTTTCGACCAGTACCTCACGGCGATATACTGGTTGTCGGAGCATTCGATGATCACCACCAACAAGAAAGGCGAGGAGGTCAAGCATCCGTATGTGAATATCGCCCGCGAAGCGTGGGCGCAATACCTCGATGTGGCCAAACAATACGGATTGACGATTAAGAGCAAGGCTCAGATAGATTCGCATAAGCCGGGTGATGGCGTTCCTGACACTCCGCTCGATGAGTATATCCGAGAAAAACGCACCCGTGGTTGAGGTTCCGGGATATATACTATACGCTCAGCGCGTGCTGGCCGGAGATATCGTTGCGGGCAAGTGGGTCAGGCTCGCCTGCGAGCGTTTTTTTGCTCTCATGGAGGATGACAGGTACGAATTCCGCGAAAGAAAGGTTCGGGAAGTGATCCGTTTCATTCGCATGCTCCGGCATTATACGGGGCGTCATGCCGGCAAGCCTTTCGTGTTGGAATTGTGGCAGGAGTTCGCCGTTGCGAGTATTTACGGATTCTATTGTAAAGAGGATGGGAGCCGGCTGGTTAAATCCGTGTATATGGAGATGGCGCGAAAACAAGGGAAATCAGCCCTTGCGGCGGCCCTGTGTCTTAACAGCCTGATCGGGGAGGGTGAGATGAATGCGGAGGTCTATCTTGCGGCCAACAGCAAGGATCAGGCGAAGATCAGCTTCGGTATGTGTTCGAATTTCGTGAAGAGCATCGACCCTATAGGTAAATACTTGAAGCCATATCGGGATAGGGTCAATTTCGACAAGATGCTGTCTACGCTGCGGGTCTTGGCTGCCGATGACAGCAAACTTGACGGATTCAATGCTTCGATGTACTTACTCGATGAATACCATGCTGCCAAAAATACCAGACTGAAAGACGTATTGCAGTCATCGCAGGGTATGCGTGACGATCCCCTCGGTGTCATCATCACGACAGCGGGCTTCGACAAACTGGGCCCGTGCTATCAGTATCGTACGATGTGTACGGAGGTTTTGAGCGGGCTGAAGCCGGATGATTCTCTTTTTGCGTTGATTTATGCGCTGGACGAGGGGGACGATTGGAAAGATGAAAACGTATGGATCAAGAGCAACCCGAACCTGGGGGTTACTGTAAAGCCCGCCTATATCCGCGAGCAGGTGCAGAAAGCCGTGAACTCTCCGTCCGAGGAGGTGGGCGTTAAAACCAAGAATATCAACATATGGTGCGATGCCGATACGGTGTGGATCCCGGATCACTACATTCTGTCAGCTTCGCAAAACCTTAATGCCGCGGATTTCCACGGCAGGGATTGCTTTGCGGGTGTCGACCTGTCTGCTACGAGCGACCTAACGGCTCTTGCGTTTATGATACCCACCGAGGAGGCTATATACTTCTTCGTGAAATACTATCTTCCGGAGGCAGCCCTTCAAGAAAAGCGTTTTAAAGAGCGTTACGGCGAATGGCGCCGTATGGGAAGCCTTACGGTAACTCCGGGCAACGTTACGGATTACGACTACATTCTGAATGACCTGTTGCAGATCCAGCAACAGTTCTACCTCCAAAAGGTGGGGTATGACGACTGGAATGCCACACAGTTCGTCATCAATGCTACGGAAAAGGGAATGCCTATGGAGCCGGTCAGCCAGAGCATCGGCAATTTCAACCGCCCGACCAAGGAACTCGAACGCCTGATATTGTCGTATCGGGCGAAATTCGATAATAATATCATCACGCGCCACTGTTTTCGCAATGTTGTCATGGCCCGCGACCGGAACGGAAATACAAAACCGTCGAAACAGTACGAAGAAAAAAAGATCGACGGCGTGATTGCTTGTCTGATGGCTCTCTCGGCCTATTTGTCTACACCGAGATACGGACAACTCTATTGATTTTACACTTGTCGGACAAAATGTCAGACATCTCTTTGGTTATATAGCAAAGAGGATGCGATGAATTTTTTCGGCTACAAGCTTTCTATCGATTTCCGCAAGGCGTCTAAGCAAGAAACGTCCGGGATTTCCGCATATACGGGAAGTTATCCGGGTTTCCTGCAAAGTAACAGCCTGCCGATGCTTCTCTCCACTGTCTATCGGTGTGTGGATCTCATCTCGGGCAGCGTTGCCGTGCTTCCGCTCGAAACTTACCTCCTGGACAAAGAAGGCTTCAAGAGTAAATATAAGTCGCACCCGGCCTACTATCTGCTGAATTCAGAGCCGAATGAAAACATGACGCGCTATACGTTCGTCAAAACGTTGATGGCTTCTGTCTTGCTTCAAGGTAACGGATACGCCTATATTGAGCGTAATTCGAAATTGGAAGTCACGCAACTGATCTTCATTCCGGCGCAGCTGGTGTCTATCGTCTGGATTATGGACAGCCGCGGAATCAAGCGGAAACGTTATCAGGTTTCGGGGTTCAAGGGTCTTGTGGAGCCAAAGGATATGATTCACGTCCTGAATTTCAGCTACGACGGCATCATAGGTGTTTCTACGCTTACACATGCCCGGCAGACCCTTGGCATCGCCACGGCGAGCGAAGAGCATGCGGTCAATTTCCTGCATAGTCGTGCGAGTGCCGCCGGGGTTCTCAAAGTGGAGGGCCCGCGCCTCACAAAGGAGCAGAAGGATGATATCTACGCCACGTGGGATCGGCGTATGAACCAGAATCCCGATCGCAGTAACGTCACGATACTGGAGGGAAATATGACATACCAGCCGATTACCATCAGCCCGAAGGATTCCCAGCTTCTCGAATCGCGTCAGTTCAATGTCATCGATATCTGCCGCTTCTTTTCTGTTTCGCCCGTCAAGGCGTTCGACTTGAGTAAGTCGAGCTACTCTACTGTGGAGGCTACGCAGCTGGACTACCTGACCGATACGGCACTGTCTGTCATCACGAAAATTGAGCAGGAAATCAACCGCAAAGTTTTCCTGCCTTCGGAGCGCAATAGTGTCGTTGCAGAGTTTTCTACCTCTGCGATCCTGCGTACCGACAAGGCTGCGCAGGCTGCCTACTTGAAAGACATGTTCTATATCGGCGCGATTACCCCGAATGAGGTTCGCCGAGAGAATAACCTCTCCCGCCTGGATAATGGGGATCAGGCATTCGTGCAGGTTAATGTTCAGACGCTCGATATGGCAGTGGTGACGCCTCCCGCCGATCGGAAGCCCGTGGCCGCTTCTGCGTCGGATCCGAATACAACAGACGATCAAAATCAAAATTGAAAATAATGGAAAGAGAAGTAAGGAATACCCAGAGTGAAGTGCGCTTCGCCCCCGAGGAGGGGATGGTCGAGGGTTATGCCATGCTCTTCGATACGCAGTCTGACGGGCTGCCCTTCTACGAAACTATCGAAGCTGGAGCTTTGGAGGGGGTTTTGGAGCGCAGCGACGTATTTGCACTATTGAACCATTCGATCGAGCGCGGAGTTCTCGCGCGGTCGAAGAACGGTAAAGGCAGCCTGGAGCTTACGGTCGATGACCGCGGTTTGAAATACCGCTTCGTGCGGCCGGATACGGCGATCGGTCATGAACTCGAAGAGAACCTCCGGCGCGGCGAGATCGATCAGAGTTCCTTTGCTTTTACGGTCGAGCAGGATAAGTGGGAACGGCGCGACGACGGTATTTGGAGCCGTCGCATTCTCAAAATCGCGGAGATATTCGATGTGTCACCCGTATATCGTGCGGCTTACTCAGCGACCAGCGTGTCTTTGCGCGGCAAGGAGGAGGCCGAGAAAGAATTGGAAGAGCAAGAACGTCGCAGCCGCGAAGAGTATTACGCCAAGGCAGAACAACTTTTTAACATCTAATACATATGGCAAAAGAAAAGAGTATCACCGAACTGCGTGACGAGAAAAGGAGCCTCGCGACGCAGGCACAGGGCATCATTGATGGTGCCCGCAACGAAAAGCGTCAGTTCTCCGATGCGGAGAATACGCAGCTGGGGGAGATTCAGGTGCGTATGGCTGAAATCAACCTCGAAATCGAAACCCGCGAGTCAGAGAACCGCGGCAAGCCGCAGCCGCACATGCCGGAAGGGAAGTTCTCTTTCCGTCGGGCCCTCGTCAACCAGCTGAATCGTCAGCCCCAGCATGACGCCGAGGCGCGGATGATCGACGAGGCTACGCGTATCCACGCCCCGTACATGGCCAGCAATTCCGACAGTGGAAATCTTATCCTTCCGATGAACACCCGCGCGGCGCTTACCGCAGCTACGGAAGCTACGACGGGTGTCGTGGTCGACGAAGATCAGATGGAGATGCTGCTCCCGTTGGAGCCGAATCTGATTCTGACGCGTGCAGGCGCCCGTATCATGAACGGCCTGCGGGGCAATATCTACTGGCCCAATGTCAGCGCTGCGACGGTATCCTGGGAAGGCGAGAACGACGAAGCTAAGGACGGAGCTCCGACGATTTCCAAAGGAACGGTGTTCTCTCCCAAGCGCCTTACGGCTGTCGTCGAGATCAGCCGGCAGCTGCTGGTGCAGGAGAATACGAGTGTTGAGGCCTTGGTTCGCCGCCTGCTGGCCACAGCTATCGCCCAGAAGCTGGAAAAGACGGCGTTCAGCAAGGCGGCACACGATGCTAAGATCCCCGACGGACTGTTCCAAGAAACGCCCGAGATCAGTGGCTCAATGACATGGGCTCAGATCGTGGCGATGGAAACCGCGTGCGACACGAACAACGCGCTGTTCGGGAATCTGGCCTACCTTCTCAACCCGAAACTTATCGGCCTTGCGAAGACGAAGGTCAAGGACGCCTCGGGTGCCGGTGGCTTCATCTTTACCGGGAACGGCGACGGCACGCTTAACGGCTACCGTGCATTACGCAGCAACAACATTCCTGCGGATCTTCAGGAGGCGACGGACGAGGCCGGCGCTATTTTCGGCAACTGGGCCGACTTCTTCATCGGACAGTGGGGCGCAATGGACTTCATTACGGATCCGTACACGAAGGCCGGGCAGGCGATGGTGCGCATCATCGTGAATTCGTACTGGAATCTGGGTAAGGTTCGCGACGACTCGTTCGTCACTGCGTCCTTCAAATAGGATCGTAGGGTATGGCTTGTATTACTTTGGCGGAGGCGAAGAGGCACCTGAACATCGAGGACGATTTCGAGGACGACGACCAGTATATTTCGTCCCTGATCGCTGTCGCCCAAGAAGTCGTTGCGCAGGATATCTGCGTACCTCTGGCGGAGTTAGAGGGGGAAACCGGGGAAATCCCGGCACCCCTTCGTCAGGCCATGTTACTCTTGATCGGGAACTACTACGCCAGCCGTGAAAGCGTCGCTTTCGGTGTCCTGGTTCAAGATACCAAAGCTTACAAACATCTTATCGGACTTTATAGGGATTATTCGAGATGAGAGCGGGATTGTTGCGTGAAATTGTCGTGTTCAAGGAGCCCCGTATGGTTCAGACCGCCACAGGAGCCGTCAGTAAGGAGTATGTCGCGGTACACAGATGCCGGGCGTATAAAAAACGCTTTTCCAATGTAACCGACAAGGACAAGGTCGAAGCCAAGGAGGAGTTTTATGGGCATTTCGGGGTCTTGCAGGTGCGCTACAGCCCGAAGATCAACGACCGTCAGATCGTGGAATTCCAAGGTGTGGATTACAAAATCATCCTGCTCGACCGCAATATCACGGACAACACCTACCTGGTGAACGTAAACAAGATAAACGAATGATTGTCGTAGATATACAAACGCGTCAGGCCGCCGAGTATTTGGTTCACAGCCTGGATGCCTTTGAACAGCAAAAGGCGATCAAGGAGGGTATGCTTCGTGCCGCGAAGGTCTTTTCGCGCCGGGGGCGCGGTAATCTCCGGTCGCGTCTGAAGGGAAAAGGCAAAGGCAATCTGCTCGGAGCTTTCGGCGTGGTGTACCGCAAGCAGTATGTCATGTCGCTGGCAGGATATACGGGGCGCGGACATCATGCTCACCTTGTAGACCTGGGGACACGTCGTCGTAGTACCAAGTCCGGGAAGAATCGGGGCATCATGCCCGCCAACTACTTTTGGAGCGATGCCCGCCAGAGCGAGGAACGCTCGGCGATGCAGGAGATCTTGCATGGCATCGAGATGGCGATCCAACGTATTCAAAGCAGGATGTAATGGGACGTGCAGACAAGAAATTTACGATTATCACCGAGGTTGTCAAAATACTTCGTGCTTGCGAGGATCTGTCCGCGATGGTCGGCACCAAGATTTTCCCCATCGTCGCACCGGAGGGTACCCCGGGTGATTTCGTCTCCTATCAGCGCGACGGGATGGATATAGAATGGTCTAAGATGGGGCCGTCTTTGCAGCGTTCCTATTTCTATATCAACGTCATAAGCGATGATTATGATAGAAGCCTCAAGATTGCCGATATAATTTATGACGCACTGGAAGGAGATTGGCAGGATCCCGACATGCGCATTCGCCTAACGGATTATGTCGAGGATTATATCGACAAGAAATATTTACAAGTACTTCAATTTTCAATTCAATAAATTATGGCAGAAAAAAGGTATGATTCATCGAAGGACATGATCACGGGCGACAAGCTCATGCTCTTTGTCCAGACAGAAGCGGCCGGGGCGGAAGGTACTCCCCCCGCAACGGTTCTTCCCATTGCGTTCGGTACGTCGTGCAGTATCGAGATCAGCACAGACACGATCGACACCAGCAGCAAGATGTCCGGCAACTGGAAAGAATTCCTTGTCGGCCAGCTCGGATACACGGTATCGAGCGAATCCCTCCTCTCCCTCAAAACGGGGCACTGTTCATTCAATACGTTGAAGCGTTTGATGAAAGAGCGTATGCCCATCCCGTTCGTGCTGGCGAAAACCGCAGAATCCGAAGGCGACTTTCCGCAGGGTGACAGCCTTGTCAAAGGGGAGGCGATTATCACGGCACTGAGCATGACCGCCGACAACGGTTCGATCTGTACTTCGAGCATTACGCTCCAAGGTACCGGTGAACTGGCAGACGGTACGCTCGTAGAGTAGCAACTTCATAATTACGCAGGGGCGGCCTCTGCCGCCCCTTTTAAAAACGTATGGACATCAAGAGCAGACTTGACATCGAGGCTATCGTTCGGTGGGAACAAATGACCGGGCGCAGCTTTCTCCACATGGATTTTTCCGATGAAAACGACATGCGGAGATTGCTGTATTGCGCGACCGTGGCATGTGCTGCCGAGCCGTTTACGTTCGATGTATTCGAACAGACGCTGCAAAGTGAAAAGATCGTTGCTGCGGAGGTTCGTTCCCTGACTGCTTACAGCGCTTTCGCGGCGCAGTTTTCCCGCAAGCAGAAAATTGCAGGTAAGTCTGATGCCTGTGCGACGCAAAATGTCACGATAGGTTCCATTGCTGCGAAACTGATCGTATCTGCGGGCATGGATGCCCACTTCGTGATGCACGAAATGCTTGTCGAGGATCTCCCCATGTATATCGAGGCCTTGAATGACAAGCTCCGTCATGAGGAGGAATCCCGGAGGTTGTGGACATTCTACGCGATTCTTCCCCATGTTGACGGAAAGAAACTCAAAAACCCGCAGAAACTCCACATATTCCCGTGGGAGGCCGAAGAGGCTGCCCGCAAAGCCCGGGAGGAGCTTGTGCGTAGTGAGCAGGAGTTCCGCCGGTTCATGAATGGCGAGCTAATAGATCTGAATGCGGTTCAATGGCGTAAAAAATCCTGATCATGAGCAGCAAACTCTCCTTTTCGATTGCGGTAAAATTGTTGACGGACAACTTTAAAAAGGGTTCCGCCTCCGTCAAGAGCTATCTGCGCTCCATGCAGATGCAGTTTATGTCTTTTGCCGCAGCTGTGGGCGGCGGGGCCATCGGACTGTCGAATTTCGTATCGAAGTTAATGGAAACGGCGAAGGAGACTTCGCGTGTCAATATCGCCCTGAAAAACGTTTCCAAGTCGACTGAGGAATATGCGGATCATCAGAAGTTCATCATCGGGCTGTCGAAGAAATACGGCGTACAGGTAAATTCCCTGACGAGCGGGTTTGCCAAGTTCAAGGCTGCGGCGGATATTTCGAACATGGCGCTATCCGACCAGTATAAGATCTTCGAGTCCGTTTCGCGGGCCGCGGTAGCTTTCGGATTGAGTGCCGAAGACCAGAAGGGCGTGTTTTTGGCCTTGTCGCAGATGATGAGCAAGGGTAAGATCCAGGCCGAGGAGCTGCGCCTGCAGATGGCCGAGCGACTCCCTGTGGCAATCCAGGCTATGGCGAAAGCTACGGGGCGCTCCGTGGAAGAGATGGACAAACTGATGAAGCAGGGTAAGCTCTATGCTTCGGATGTCCTGCCGCGTTTTGCCGAGGCACTCAATGAGATGATTCCCAATGTCGATACCGACAACCTCATGACGTCGCTCAACAGACTGAGCAATGTTTTCGTCGACCTTGTCAAGAAGTGGGGTATCGAGGAGAAATTCAAATCCGTCGTCGATGTTGTTTCGCGACTGCTGGGGGTATTGGCCAACAACGCCAAAACAGTATTTACCGGACTGCAAATCCTTATCACGACAGGATTGGGCAACGCCGTATACCGGGTATTCAAGTCTATCGGCAACAACTACGATAAATTCGTCGCTGCGTCCGTGAAGGTGCAGGACACGCTTAAAAATCGGCAGGAGGCGGTAGCCCGGGCACAGGAGGCCGTGGACAAAGCCTCCGCGGCTGTGGTGGCGGCCCGCGAAGCCGAAAAGGTAGCGGTGGTAGGGGCGTCCGAAGCAAAGAAACAACGGCTGCGCAACAGAACTGCGAATGCCGAGGCGGCACTTGCGGCCAAGACGACGGCCCTCGTAAAGGCACAAGAGGCCGAGAAGGCTGCGGCGGCGAAGGTGACTGCTGAGACACAGCAAGCGGCGGCCGCGAGTGGCGCCACAGGGTGGACACGGGCGTTTAATATCGTGCAGTTTAACTTCGCGAAGCTTGTGGCGACGATGAAAGCGGCAGCGATGGCGACGCTTTGGACAGCTGCCATCAGTGCCGTAATGACACTTGTCGGATGGTTGATAAAAGCCGGGCGGGAGGCGAACCGCATCAAGAATATCGTCTCCGACATGGAGAAGAAGTTGGCCGAAAAGGCCGACAACACCCAAATCCAGAGTCTGGATAAATACCAGCATATTTTGAACGACCCTTCCCAAGGCGAAACGAAACGACTGGGGGCGCTCAAGGAGATCAACGCTCTGTTGGGTGAAAGCTACGACACCGCGAAGCTCGACTCGAAGATCCAAGACGAGATAAACAAAAAGATCGAGGCCCGCAAGCGGCTGCTCGCGGCGCAAGACCGCTACAATACTGCCCAAACCGCAGCCAACAATGCCCGGGAACAGCTGCGGAAACTGGAAGAGGGTGAGAAATATCAGAAAGCTTACAAAAAGGCTTATGAGGATATTTTCCGGGATGGCATGACAGCCCACCAATACGTCGCAAATGTCGGAACACCGGAGCGCCCTTTCAGATCGTGGCAAGAGAGGCTTGCCCACGGTGCCGCATCGGAAAAACTGCAAGCCAATCCGCTCCGTGAGGCCGAGAACCTACGCGCAGCGATTGCCAAGGCTGAACAGGCCATCACCGATGCTGCGGGGGAGATTGCTGAATTGGGTGGCAAAGCTTCCTCTTCGAGCTCTACGTCTCTGTTTTCTTCCGATGGCGGCAAGAAGGGCAAGAAAACGGAGCTTGAAAAGCAGCAAGAGAAATACACCGAGTCGTTGAGGGCTTTGCAGAAAAAGCTCGACAGCAACATCATCACGCAGGACGAATACGACAAAGCCTTGCGAGATTTGGTCGAGAAGTCCTATATCGACGCCTACTCCTCCGGAGACAAGGGGGTACTGGCGAGCGAATACTATAAGGCCCTTGAAAACTCCTTCAAGGAACTTCCTCGCGGCGAGGCATATAAAGCGGAACGTCAACGAATCGATATTCTGAAAGAGTACAGCGATTCCATCAAGCGCCGCAAGGCGGAACTCGAAGCCGGAGTCATCACCGAAAAGGAATACCGGGAAGCGCTGTTCGATTTGACGCGCGAAACCCGCAAGAACCTGGCCTCTAACATGACTGGTGCTGACGATTTCGAGCAGGCCTATTTCAGCGGATTGGGCGATTTGACCCGCGGGCTGGCCCCGAAGCCGAAGCTGAAAACCCGCGACACTTCCCGTGACTACCAGAAAACAGACATCGACATTCTCGAGGAGGCGCTTTCTGTTGCCGAGCAGAACCGGGATGTATTCCGCCAATTGGCCGAAGAAACAGGCGGCATGTTTTCCGAGGAACTTTCGGCTGCGATGTCCAATGTCAAGACGCTCGAAGACGCACTGAAAATCGCCGAGGCCAAGAAATCCGTCAAGGAGCTTACGAAAGAGCTTCGCACGGGTACCTATGGTGGTGTGAAAAGCATCATCGGGAGTGCGGACAACATCGCTTCGTCGTTCGAGCGCGTCGGCGAAGTCTTGTCCGATGAGGACGCAACGGCGTGGGAGCGCATCATGGCGGCTTGGGAGGCCATGACGAGCCTCTCGGATGCTTTCATTCAGACTATCGAGATCATCGAGCGGCTGACGCAAGTAAAAGAGATGCTGGCCAAGGCGGAGCTGGCCGAAGCCGCCGCATCAGATACCGTGACGGGAAAGAAAGTCGCCAATGCTGCGGCAAGTATGACTGCGGATGCAGCGGAGACGACGTCCGCGGTAGCGAATGCCGAAACGAAAGTTGCGGCAAAGACTGCCGAGGGGGCCGCTTCGGCCGGGGCGAGCGCCGCCAGCCTGCCGTTTCCGTGGAATCTCGTGGCTATCGGAGGCGCCATTGCTGCCGCCCTTGCGGCATTCGCAATGATTCCCCGCTTCGAGAAGGGCGGTATCGTGGGAGGCAACTCTACGCAGGGCGACAAGATACTCGCGCGTTTAAACTCCGGGGAAATGGTGCTCAACAAGGGCCAACAGGGTACGTTGTATGGGCTTCTGAACAACCAGGGACGCGCGGTGCATGTCTCGGGTGAATTCAAGGTTCGCGGGCGCGATTTGGTCGCCGCGATAGATAATAACAACAGATTTAAACAAAGGGTCAAATAGATGAAACACTTGCGTTACTATTCCGGATTTTACAGCCGCGACAACATACCGTATCGCATCGAGATATGGCAGGAGTCTGAAACGGACTTCGATCCTGTGCGCATCGTGCTTTCGTCCGACCCTGTAGAAATCGAATGGGCGGAAGTCGATAAATTGGAGCCGGTGCATAGCAGCTCTGCGACATTGAATATGGTATCCATGTCAGATCGTTTCTTTGCAGATCTCTATGCCGTGGAGCCCGGCGCTATACGGCTGGACATCCTGCGCAAGGGGGAATTGTATTGGTCTGGGACGCTCGATACGGAACTTTTTGAGGAGCCCTATTCCTACAAGGATCGTTACATTACGACCGTGACGTTTTCCGACTTCGCCATCCTCGACCGATTGGACTGGCAGGAGCGAGGCATTAAGACCATGTCCGAGGTACTGGAAATATGCCTGGATGCCGCAGGGTTCAAGCGGGGAAGCGTTGAGGAGCACATCACGACGCGACTGCCGGGTAAATCGACCTACACACTCCTTGAGGATTGCTCGCTCATGTGCGAGAACTTCTTCGATGAAGACGACGAGCCGAGCAGCATCCGCGAAGTGTTGGATGAGATGTTGCGGCCTTTTGCGTTGAGGCTGAAACAGAAAAACGGAAAGCTGCTTTTGTATGATATCAATGGTATCTACGACACTGCGCCTACGCCTGTGTGCTGGCGCGGCACAGATGCTATGCTGGGAGTGGAACCCGTGTATAACAAGGTTACGATCACCTTCTCGCCTTATGCTACCGGGACGTTGCTTGATGGAACACTCGATCCCGATGAGGTTCTTCCCGAAAAACCGATAGGAGCTTCCGGAGAACTGATATATACCGAGCGCAACTCCGGCACGGATGGATTTCGCATTACATACGATCAGGAGGCTTCATCGCAGCTTGGCAAGATGACGCTGATGGGGGGCGCGTGCCCCTTCCGCATAGACGCGGAGTTCAGCGGTAGCAATGCCGCCGGTGTGATGTGGGGATTCCGCCCCGGGGATTACTGGCGAGGCTTACGGCCTACGAATGCGCTTGCAGACGATAACGATGCACTCGCCTCTCCGGACAACTGCGTGGAGATCATCGAAACGCCCCGCGTCCATGTCTTGGATGTCCGCGACGCCAACAGGCTTAGGTACAAAATAAAGGTTTCCTTGAATGTACTTTTCGATGTCCGTTACAATCCTTTCGAACAAGCCTCATATGAGAACGAGGAAGGCAACTGGGACGACTTCAAGAACTGGGTGAACTATGGTTATATCCCCGTTATGATCTTGCTGTATGACGACAAGGGCGCGGCGAAGTACTATTATTATAATAATAACATCCGCTGGTCTCACTCATATGTGGGCAGCGGTAGCTGGCAGCCGCTGTCAGGCAGTGTCGGATCGATGGAACATATTTCGTGGTTGAGTTTTTACGACCAAAGCGACAGAAAAAGCAATACGGGTTTCGGAGGATGGCAAGGGAACAAGCGGGCGCTCGGATGGTACTCCGGGGGCTTGTCGTCCCAAAAGAGCCTTGACGGGGAGCTCCTGCCGGCACTGCCGATATCGGGATACATCAAGTTTATGGTGTACTCCGGGGTGTGGTATCATGACAACGACGCAGATCGGCCATACCGCGCAGCACTTTGGGATAAAGTCCGTTGGCTTCTGTATAAAGACCCCAAGATCGAAGTAGTGAAATCTAACGGCAACAGTGTCAACGAGGAGGATGTTAAAGTATCCGCATGGATCAACAAACAGGCAAAGGAATCTTTGGACATCTCGACGATAATAGGGACTGCGAAGATTCTGCTGCCTTCGGGCCGCGGCTATATCCTGAGAACCTCGGACAGCGGGTTTGCGGAGGAGGGAGCCGGGAGCGTGATCCAGACGTTTTACCGCGCGGGAGAAACAGCCTCCCTCGAACAACTGCTCGCGGGTACGGTGTATTCGAACTACGCCAGACGTATGTCTACACTCTCGGGTACCATAGCCCTGGAACCTTCGGCGGAAGTTTTGTCAGATGCATCATCGGGCGATGCGAAATATATGCTGCTGAGTGAGGTACAAAGCCTGGGTAGAGAAACAAGCGAGATAAAAATGGCTGAAATAGCGCCGGATTCATTTACGGGGATTGAATATGACAAAAAGTAAATTTTATTCCGCAGTAGAATACATTCCGGCAACGTCGCGCAGGAGTCGGAATACAGAGGGCGCAGCAAGCGGCCGGGTTGTCGTCACGACTTCGGGCGGCGATGATGCGGGCTTGAACTTCCATACGCACTCCAATTATGAGCTTTTAGAGAAACTTCGTGAGCAGGAGGGCTACTTGACGCTGAGAGAGGAGAACCCCGATTATGCCAAGCCGGAGGAACCGGAAGGGGCGGTAGCAATGGAAGGCTCGGAAGATTCGGAATCAGCCTCTGATCCGAATGTCGAACCATACATCTACAAGAAAATCAAAGCCGGGGATGCAGACAAATGGGACGGACACGCGTTTGGCGATTACATGAACCAGCCGTTGCGCACAGGCGACGATGTGCGTTTCAAGACGGCCATAGGCAGCTTCCGCACACCGGAATTCGTTGGGGGAATGACGGGCCTCGGGGGCCGTATCGACGAGCATGGCGACGCAGAGATGCAGAGCCTGAAACTTCGGGGATTCCTGGAGGTACCGGAACTCCGCTACAACCGTGTCGAAATATCCATGGGCGATACGTGGTATGCTCCAAGTGCCGGGATCATCGAAAGCGTCGACACCACGGCCCAAACCATCACCCTCAAGCTCGAAGAAGGCGAGATCGGAAGTCCTCGGGTCGGGGATATATGTATGGGCATCTTCCACAATTTGAACACTTCGGAGAATGCAAGCGCGGATTATGACGACGGCCGTGGCAACAGGCGCTTTGCCGGGTTCGCCACCTGCTATTTCCGCATCACCGAGGAGCTGGACACTACAACTTACAAGACCTTCAAGTATCAACTACGCCCGGTATCGGGAGCTTCCCCCACCCAATATCATCCGGCGGCGTCGATGACCTTCGTGGGCTATGGCTCCTTCTCGAATGAGGATCGGCAGACCTCCCGCTATGAAACCCGGACATACCAGCGTTATTTAACGGGAGTTTCCGATTGGGAGTTCACTGCGTCCAATATCGCCGCGCAATATGGCGACCTGTCAAACCTGTCCGTATTCGGGATAGAGATGAGGGGGTATTCGGCATACCTGAACAACATCTATATGTCGGGCGTCATCCAGCAATTCACGCCCGGCGGCGAAGAGGTGCCCACGATCATAGACCGCGGAGTGTGGAGCGCCACGGAAACATACAACCGCAACGACGACGTATATTGGAACAACGGACATTGGCGCTGTCTGGTCGACGGCACCACGACAGAGCCCGACAAGGATGCCGAGGAGTGGGTATACTTAGGCGGATACGGGGTGCTCGAAACGGTCAGCATATTCAAAAAGTCCGAGAACGAACCGGCGAAACCCACGGAGCTTAAAATACCGCCCGAAGGCTGGACTGCGGAGACGCTCCCGATGTCGGATCAACGTCCTACATGGATGTGTACCGGCACCGTTGTCGACGGGGAGGTCAAATCATGGTCTGCCCCTCAGCGCGTATCGGGCGAACCGGGAAACTGGACATCCTATGTATTTAAAAATAGCGATACGGAGCCAGCAAAGCCGACATCCTCCGACCCCATTCCGTCCGGATGGAATGACGCGCCCACTGGTGTCGGTATATGGTGGATGTCCAAGGCTACGATAGACGCATCGACCGGAAAGGCCGGGGCGTGGTCGACGCCTATCCGCGTAACGGGCGAGGATGGGGAGCCGGGGCCGCATACTGACTTCAAATACGCCAAGAATAACAGCACCACCACGGCGCCGGCGCTGGTCAAAACGGATCGCACCCCCGCAGGTTGGAGCGACACCCCGCCGTCGCTCTCTTCGGGTGAATATCTGTGGATGACCCAGGCAGAAATAGACGCCAACAATAGTCTGTTGCACCCGACGGTAGGCTGGGCAACTCCGGTACGCATATCGGGAGAGCAGGGCCCTAAAGGTGATGACGGCGCCCCCGGCGAAGACGGCGCTCCCGGCAAGGATGGCTTGCAGGGTTGCATAATCCGCCTCACGGAATGGGCATCGGGAGTGGAATACCGCAATGACCTCGACCTTGTCTCCAATGGCCCCAGATACATAGACATAGTTACGATCTATGCGAACAACAAACAGCTGAAATTCCAGTGCAGCCAGACGCACACTTCGTCTGCTTCCAACAAACCGGCGGCGGGATCCGCGTCGGCATATTGGCAACAACTCAACGACATGGTGCCGATATATACGCCCCTGTTGTTCGCAGAGAATGCCGTCATCAACTTCCTGCAAGGTATGGAGTTCGTGGTGCACAACTCCAAGACAGACATTTCCGTGAATACTATCATCGCAGGGCTCGTGGGTGGCGATATTCCCCTGTTCGTCGGGAGCAACACGCCGTCGAATGCGCCGTTCAGGGTTGCTAAGGACGGGTCATTCGTGGCCACCAAAGCCGATATTACAGGGACTATCAACGCATCGAGCGGAACGATAGGCAACTTTACAATTGACGAAGGAGCATTAAAATCCACAGACAGCTTCGGTGATATGCTTCTATCTTCCAATCTGATTAAGTTTACAGGCAGTAAGACTAATCTTTATCTTGGAATCGACACCTGGCCGGCATCAATGGGTGGTGCCCTCTATGGGCCTATAAGAGCAGAAGTAAGCCGCAGCGCAGCCGGCGGCACGGCAGGCAATTGCGGAGTGTATATAAATGTCACCGGAGCAGCATTATCGGATGGAACCACTCCCGCTGCACGTCAGTCCGGAAACCATGCCTTATATATCCCCGAGGGGTTCATAACGGGTTTCAGGCTGAGGAATGTGCGAACCTCTTCTAATAGAACCCTGACCGACATGGACAGCGTGGTGTTCAGTACGGCTACGGGCGAGATTACGCTGACTTTACCGTCTTCACCAAAACAAGGGCAGATTTATTTCATCCGAAAGGTCGGCAGCGGCAATGTCAAGTTGAGGCGCGGGAATACCCAGCACAGGATATGCACCAATTCCAACTCTCAAAACAACACTGAAATTACCTTGGATTGGGGTAAGCTGTGGATCATATTGTGGGATCATATGAACAGTATGTGGACGGCCAACTGGTGCCAATATTAACACAAAAACAGGATATATGAAAACATTGAATTTAAAAGAGTTCAAACTGTTCACCGACATTTCCCGCGCCGGGCATATTGTCGTCGATGCAAGGAAAGAGTTTGCCAACGCCATATACATGGGCATGAACGGCATCGTAGCGCATGACCTGGCATTCCGCATCCTCCACAGCGAAGGCGGCATCGAAGTTTCCGACGAGGAGGAATTGATTATCGTCGATACCGCAAAGATGTGCAAGGCGGTCTTCTACGACAGTATCATGTCCGCTCTCAAAAAAGAATAAACGCTCGAAAGGAATATGAAACGCATCCGGATAGGCAAGGACATAGAGATACATTGGCCGATACTCACCAATGGGCAGCAGGTAGCACTCGAAGGGCGCGACCTGAGACTCTTCGTCCATTTGCCTTCGCATATGGACATTCCCGTCGATTTCACCACCGAAGGCAACACCGCGATTTTCACCATCAGCGGAGCAATGCAAAAATCCATCGGGGTGTACCGTCTCACCATGTGGGAGAATTTGCAGAAGAGCGGGCAAACGGCGGTCGACTACTGCAAGGCCTTCGAATTGGTTCCTACGACACTCTTGGAAGGTGGCGAAGACGAAAGCAACCTTATAACGGAAACTATCAACCTTGAGGCGTCAAGCCTTGTTGTTGGATTGCCTGGGGAGAGTGCTTACGAGGCATTCAAGAAATACAACCCGAATTCCGAACTTACGGAGGAAGAATATGCCGAAGCCCCTATTAACGCTGCAAACGCCGCGAACGAGGCGGCAAAAGCGGCAAATGACGCTGTAAATAAGGTCGGGAATATTGACAAACTCCTTGCCGCAAAGGTCGACAAGGAAGAAGGGAAAGGGCTTTCTACGAACGACTACACCGACCAGGAGAAGGAGAAGCTGGCCGGGCTCTCCAACTACGACGACACGGAGATAAGGAAGGAGTTGTCCGACAAGGTGTCCAAAAAGGAGCTGACGGAGGCTGCAGCGGGCGCACTGGCTGAAGCAAAGTCGTACACGGACACAAAGACGACAGAACTATGGAATAATGTCAGCGATGTGTTTGACGCTATGTCCGAGGAGCTCAATAACAACATATCCGGCGGGGATGCGCAGACACTGACCGAAGCCAAAAACTATACGGACAAGGCGATCTCAGAAATTCCCACCCCGGACGTCAGCGGCCAGATCGAGCGGCACAACACCTCCCCCACGGCGCATCCCGACATCCGGGAGCTGCTCAACACCTGCGTAGGACTGCCGGAGTTCAACGACAAAACCTACGAGCTGACCTTCACGACAAAGGGCGGTGCCAAGTTCATCATCGACCTGCCTATCGAGATGATGGGGCTGCATTACAACGAGGATACCCAATCTATCGAGTTCGTAAATGCCGACGGCTCCATATCCTCCATCCCGGTTTCTGACTTCGTGAAAGTATATGTCGGCTCTATCGGTTCCGAGATACAGGTTACGGTCGAAGGCTCCGAAATCCGCGCCTCCCTGCTCAACAACACCGTATCCTGGGACAAGTTGACACTGGCATTGCAGGAGATGATCCAGGGCAAGGCCGACCGCACGGAGCTTCCCACGAAACTGTCCGAACTGGAAAATGATTCCGGATATGTGACTTCGGAAGAATTGAATACTGAATTAGGCTACAAAGACCACGTAGCCTACATCCTCAAGGACTTTACGAAGAGCTATTATAACAATACGGGCTCGGACATCACGGATCGGAGCATGGTCGTTACGCCTACGCAGTCAGGCGTGACGTCGAACTTCTCCCTGACCAGCCGCATCCCGGTCGCAGCTTCGGACTTTATTTTCGTGCGCATGAAGCTGCGCGTGGACAAAGAGTGCTCTTTGCGGATCATTACCTATTCGGACAATCTCTACCAGCGGGGCCGCTGGTTCGTCCTCAAGGCAGACCGCACCTACGAAATCTACTACCGCGGCAAGGCGGCGTCGGTAGCGGGAGGGCTGAATGTGGGCACCAGCATACCCGCAGCCACCAATATCGGCCAGAAGGTCACCATCGAGGATTTGATCGTCACGCTCAATAACTATGACGCATGGTGCGATGCCGAGAGCCGGGCCACGCTGAAAAACTTCGACACGGACTCCTTCACCGTGGACGAGGGCGGGACGGGGCATTTCTTCTCGGTCGCGCAGGCGTGCGACTTCGCAAGGGACGCCTTCGATGTCGTGAACAACGCGGTTACGGTGTTTATCCGCAACGGCCTTTACGATCACGAGGCCCCGAAGAATGTGGCGATGGGTTACCCGTATGCGATCATCAACAAGGGGGCGAACCGCATATCGCTTATCGGCGAGAGCCGCGACGGCGTCATCGTCTCGTATGAGAACAACTCCGTGAACCGCGCCAAGATCATCGAGGCGGGCGGCGAATGCACCATCGCCAACATGACCGTCAACTGCCTGAACGACGAGAGTTATACGGACGCCAGCGCCGGCGGTCACCAAGCCTGCTACTGCATACATATCGATTCGGTCTTTGCCGCATCTGAGCGATATTTCACGACGATTCGGAACTGCAAACTCTTCAGTACGTGCCATTCACCCGTCGGCGCGGGCCTTGCCGACAACCAGACCATTCGGTTAGACGGCTGCGAGTGCGTCAGCGACACGCACGTAGGCACTTCGACGGGCGCGGCCACCATCCACGCAAGCACCGATGCTGCGGCGAAAAATATGGCCGTCGAGATCATCGGCTGCCGCCTGCTGTCGCTCGACGGAACCAAAGCGCTCTACATGCCCGACGTGAAGGGCGGCGCTCCCTTCACGCAGGTCGACGTCACGCTGCTGGGCAACACCTACTATACCACGGGGCCGGAGATCACCGATGCCGACTTCTTGTCCAGGCACAAGCTCACGCCGTGGTCGGATGCTTCGTTCAGCGAAATTTCGGTTATCGCGCACTCGGACTGCACGCTCGAAGCGCGCGTGACGCACCTCGAAAGGCTGCTCATGGAAATGCTCTCGGGCAAAGTGCTGATCCCGGAGTTGCAGGTGAAAAAACTGGGCGTGTGGGGCGACAACAACCTCGTCGTCACGGGCGAGGGTGCGCCGACGAAAGCCCCCGACCGCGCAGGGCAGTTCTATGTCGATACGAAGAACAACGCGGTCTACCACTCCGTGGGTAACGGCGCGGTGTCGGACTGGAAGAACGCTTAAACTACATACAACATGTCACAAGTCAACAAATACGCCAACAAGGCGGGTTACACGGCCGACAAGAATCGCAAGGACACACAGTCGGCGGTATCCTACATCGAGGACGACGGGGCGCTCATCTACGACGGCGTGAACGTCGTAGTGGACAAGCCGGCCGCCGGGGTTGGTGACCTTGCGGTCTTCGACAAGACCACGGGAACTATCCGCTTCGTCAAGGGTGCGACGCTTGTTGCAGAGCAGCTGCCGCCGCAGCTTGTCCCGGTGGCCGTGGTCTATGCCCGGCAGGGCGAGCGGGTGCTGATCGTGTCGCTCCGCAACGCGGCATCCGAAGTTAGATGGGCATATAGCTATGAGGTGGCATTGTCGGGCTTCAACCTCGCCGCGGGCGGTGAATTCACGCTGAACATCTATACCCGCGAATTCTCGTTTACGTACCCTGCGGGTTCGACATTGGCAGACATTGCCGCACTTATAAATTCTAAACCGGAACTCAAAGCTACATACTCCTGGGTGGCCTCGGCCTCCGAAGAGCTTTCCGCGGTTGTCATGACATGTGATGCATGGTCTACGATAGAGGAGCACAAAAAGATTTCGGCAACAGGCTGCACGTTGACGCGCCGCGCCGTGGATGTGGATTACCAAAGTATCCTAATCCTGGACACGGGTGAAGCGGAGTATTACATCCGCCGCAAGAATGGTGCGAAAGGGACTGCGGCGGGTGGTGTCCTCGACCAGTTCGCGGAATATTATTCGGAGAGAGGCCAGAAAGCCACGGGGCAGAAGCCGGGAAGCGACATAATCATTCAGGAAAGCGTTTTCACCGAAGTCGACAACCCCGATCTGGTTGCCGTGTATCCCACCTACAAGGACTACCTGTTCGCCGAGCACATGGTACAATATCCTACGGCGTTCGGGACGATGTTGCAGGATGGCAAGATCAACACGAACCTGATCGGACGGCTTACCTTCGAGGACATTTATGGTAAGACACAGTACCGCTACCCAGCCGCTGCGGCCGCTCTCGACTTCGGCATCACCGTGGAAGGGATGACGACGGGACTGGAGGCGGGTGCATGGTGGCTGCCGTCGTCGGAAGAGGTCTACCTGCTGATGCACGACAGGGTGCGTTTCGTCGCTGACGTGGAGAAAGACCCCGTAAACCGTACCCTCTTACGCTTGAAAGCTACCATGTGCTATGGTTATAATTATCATGTCCATACTTCGTGCGAGCAGGCGCAGGGAGGCATATTTATTTACAGTGGAGGCGCTGGCACCGTGGGCTATACAAGCAAATGTTTTAAATTTTCCGCCCGTCCGGTCTGCGTCTTATAACTATCAGAATCATGGAAACACAACGACAGATCGACATCCTCGAATCGCGGCAGCTCGAATTACGGGCGGTCATGGCCAAATCCGACGACAGGGCGGCCAAATGCATCAAGTCCGGCCTTGACTTCCGGGCTACCTATCCTCTGGATTATGAGGAGTACGAAGCGGCCAACGCGGAGTACAACGCGAACGAAAAGACCCTTGCGGAGCTGAGGGCCCGGCGTGCCGAAGAGCTGGCCGCCGAAGAAACGGTTATGAACCCTCAAAACATAGAACGATGAAAAAACTCCTCGACTACCTGGCTCGCCCCGTGCTGGAGCTGGCCGGCAGAATCCCCTACAAACGCTACGCCTATTTTACGGCGGGCGTCCTTCTGGCTTGCGCCGCCCTGATGGCGGCCCTGCTGAGCCGTGCCCCGGTGTGGGCCACGGTCATCATCTCGGCTGCCGTGGTAACCCTGGCCGCTCTGTGGAAGGAATACTGGCACGACGCGAAGCCCGAGCCGCGCGACCTTGTGGCGGCGGTGCTTGGCGGCGGGGTGGTGTGGCTTACGATCCTGTCCCTTTATCTCGTCGAATTCCTGAAAGGATAGTGCATCATGGACTGGATGTCTTTACTGTCGAGTATCGCGGCCGCTATTTTGACTGGCGGCGGTATTACGGCGTTCCTGCACCGTAAGGAGAATAAGCGCGCTAAACAGCTCGAAAACGAGGCTACGGCGTCGTCGCAATGGCGGGAACTGTATGAGCGGGCCGAGGCACGAGCCGAAACCCTGAACACAAAGGTCGACGAACTTTACAAGAAGCTTGGGTATCTACGGGATCAGAACAATGGCCTGACGACCCAGAATGCCGTGTTGAAGATTTTGAAGTGTAAACGCATCGGATGTTCCGATCGCCAGCCGCCGATCGCCAGGAAGGAAGAATGCAATTTCAAAAACGCAGATGCCGACCTGTCGGACACCGGGGGTCGGGAAAACGACAGACACGCATAGCTATGAAACACTTTACGATGGCGGAGCTCACGCGCTCGGCCACGGCCCGTGCAAAGGGCCTGGACAATACCCCGACGGCGGAACACCGCGTCAATATCGAAATGTCCGTCGCGCAGCTGCTCGACCCACTGCGGGAGGCGTGGGCGGTGAAATGCGCCAATGAGCAGTGGGGCACGCCTGCAATCCGGGTTTCGTCCGGTTACCGCGGCTTCGCGCTCAACAAAACCGCCGGGGGCTCTGCGACCTCGGCGCATTGCGTCGGCTTCGCGTTCGACCTGGTGCCGGACAACGGCCGGCTGGCCGACTTCAAGCGCTTTTGCCGTACGTGGCTCAGGGGCCGCGCCTTCGACCAGATGATCTCGGAGGACGAGGATGCCGCCGGCACGCCCCGTTGGGTGCATATAGGCTACAAGAACCGCCAGGGTGGCCAGCGGCGGCAGCTGTTGACCATGCGTGCGGGCAAATATATCCCCATGACGGCATGAAACGCTTGATCCTCTACCTGCTCGCCGCCCTTGCTGCCGGAGCGCTGCTCTTCGGCTGGGGCTACCGCCGGGGCGCCGCGTCGGTGGTTGTCGAAGAAACGACGCGCATCGACACGGTGTTCTACCCGCGGCCGGAACCGCTGCCCGGCACGTACCGCCTGGCCGACATCTCGGTGCCGGTGCTGCTCTTCGCGCCGCCCGACACGGTGACGGAGACCGTCGTTGTGAAAGTCGGGGCAGACAGCGTGCAGATGAAGGTGGCGATGGAAACGCGCCCCTACTCGGACAGCACCTACCGGGCACAGGTCAGCGGGCCCCGGATCGGCAACCTTCGGCCGACGCTCGACTGGATAGAAACATACGACCGCACGACCACCCAACAGCAGGTAGTCACCCGGCGCAGCCGCTTCGCCCTGACGGCCGGGGTCGGAGCGGCGTACACACCGCAAGGGTTCCAGCCTACGGTCGGCGTAGGAGTAGGTATTATTTTATGGCAATTCTGACAGGTATGAAGATAATTTATAACGACATCATCCCCTTCAAGGAATACAATCCCGATATCCGGGATAATGTTCGGCGAAGAAACTATATCATGTAGCGGATGCCGCATGGGGGCCGGCGTAAAAAGCCCCCGCCTCCACCCGTGTCTCTCTTACCTTCCACGGGTGACAAAGGTGCCACAACACCACGGCAGGGGCAAATATGCCTCTCACGGTGTTGTGGCACCAGTTGTTTGTAAGAGAGATCACAAAGCTATAAAAAACATCGGATATGTGCAAATCGGAAATTTTCAACCGGGTATTGGATGTCGTGTCGCAACAGACCGAGGTTTCCCGTGAACAGATTTTATCTCGAAGTAAAAGCATGGAGGTCGTGGATGCACGATGTATTTTGTTTCGACTTTTACAAGAACAAGGGTTATATCCGGGGCAGATTGCAACACAGGCGAGGAAGACCCCGGCAGCTATACGCTATCTTTTGTCGCATTTCGAAGATCGGGTAAAATCGAACAAAATGGTGAAAATATATTTGCAAAATATCAGAAAATGCATCGGAAACAGCTGATTGGCATTCAGTCGGTAAGTAGTGATATTTGTGGTGTAGTTCAAATGCTACCTCAATCGCCGAAGAGGTAAGAGGCGGATTATTCACAACAAGTTATGGATTCCAACTTAACGACTGCCGATTTTTTGGCGTTGGAAAATCGAGGATTCGGCCGTGGTTACGACGACTACGGCTGTCGTCGCCACGGTGCCGCTACGACGGGTATCGGTCTCGCGGCCGGCCTGGGCGGAGGCGCCCTGCTGCTGGCCCTTGCCGGACTTTGGGGCGTAAACCAGGCGTCGAAGGCTCGCCAGAAAGCCGCTGAAGCTGCGGCCGCCGGCAACAAGAGTGCCATCGACATCCTCACGTCGCAGACGCTTGTCGAGCGTCAGTCGCGCGAAACGTGGCAGAACAACCATGCGCCTACGATCAGTCAGTACGTCGATGTACGGGCAGGTGCCGGGGCAGGTGCCGGGGCCAATGCCCTTGCGACTGCCGAGGCGTTGTCGATCATCGCCAACAGTGGACGCAACGGGCAGGTATGCCCGCAGCCTGTGGCACTGTATCAGCCGGCGATGCCGTGCTCGTGCAACACGTGCGGTAATTAAACCGCGCCGGGGAGGCGGAAACCGTACGATCTCTGCTTCCCTTCTTTTTATCGACTTTTAAAATAGTATCTATATGTTTGGCAAGCCGCAGATCGACCTTACACAGATACGGGCAACATCGAAATTATCATTGAAGATGTCATGTCTGGCAGCATGCGGGAACGATGTGGATAAGGCGGAGAAATTATATCGGTTCATCGCCGAGGATCTTTCGAACCTCCCTGATATCGATCCCGCAAAAGCTTCCGTAGTGGAGCAGATAAAAACAGGTGCAAACGATTTGTTCGGATGGATCGGCGAGCATAAAGGCGATATCATCGAAGGGTGGAATTTCCTCCAAATGATCCGCGGCGGCGCGCCGCTTCCATTGGCTTCGGCTCCCCCGATTGATATTCCGCCAATTCCGGATAATCAGTAACAACCGCTATGAAACCCTATAAAATCGAATTCTACATATATGCCGAATCCGAGGAAGAGGCCCGGGAGGTAGAACGTGCTGCACACGCTTTTGTATCCTCCAACTATCAGCAGGGGATAATCGTATCTGCTCGGAAGCTGATCGATGCCCTCAGTAGATTCAAAGACAACTTTTTCGTTAAAACATTTTTACGATGAACGAACTATATAAGCTTATTCTGAACGTGCAGGAGATTGTCAAAGCCAACAATATGTTCCTGCAATCCTTCGAACAGCGTATCGCTGCGATGGAACAAAAGATCGCTGCCATGGAGAAAAACATGGTGCTCGAAATACCCGACTCCGAGCCTTACACTCCCGGCGCGGAAGAAAATCAGATGTAGTAGGGGGTGAACCAAAAAAAACATATTATGAGTTGTAACAAAATTCCCGCGGCAGTCATCACTCCCGTCCTTGCGGCCGGGGCTGTCGCATCGCCGTATTTCGTGGCGGTAAACATTTCGCAACGGCTGTGCACTCCGACCTGTGTCGGGAGCACCCCCGTGTTCGATCCGAAATTTTCATTGAAATCCGTGGCACAGGTAGGGGCGGATCAGTACATGGCGACGATTCACGTTGAGGGCATCATTGCCTACGTTCCGTGTAACGGAGGTTGCAATTGCACCAAGCAGCAACCGCTTTCGCAGGATTTCACGATTCCGATTCAGGCATCCTCCGCCCCGACGGTAACGATCGAGGCAGGCGCGGCGACGAATGCTGTGGCAGCGGCTCCGTGTCAAGTTTGCTCGCGGGCCTTCGTTTCGGAAACGCCGCTGGCGATCACTGTGGCAACATCAACACCTGCATGATGATTACCGGGATAGTCGTAGCAACAGTTTCTATGATCGTGATCGCTTTGGCACATCATATGGGATTTATCGAGAAGGCATATGCTGTCTGCGGCGACATTGCCAAGTGTCCTATGTGCTGTTCGATGTGGGGAACACTCGTCGTGTTACTACTCTCCGGTCACGACTTCATGGAGGCTGTTGCGCTATCCTTCATCGTCGCATATTTATCCAACTGGTTCGGATTGCTGCTTGCGTGGCTTTCGATAAAATACGATGTAATATGGCAAAGAGCAAACCGGAGCCCCCGAAGCAGGGGCAGGAGCAAAACACCCCGGCCGGGACGAAAATCACCCGGCCGAGAATAACGAGAACGATTTACAAACCGATACCTCGCTTTAACAGCGGGTGTCACAACTGCTGAAACTATGGAAGAGATGCCAAGCAGATTCGATGAATTGGTGGCAAAGATCGCCGCATCGAAAGACCCGGACAAAATGAGAATGCTCATGTGTGCCGACGCATGGGGATTCAAACAGATGGCAACCATGCAGCCCAAAATGGCCCAGAAATGGCTCGATAAGATCGAAGCCTCGGAGTGGCATAACTATCTTTCGCCCGAAGAGGCGGAGCAGGTGGTCTCGGGGCTTGTCAACCAGAGCGGAACGAAAGGCCCCAAATGGCCGATGCCGCAATTCGAGGCGGTCGTAACGTCCCTTGGTAGCCAGATGCAGGAAGCGCCGTATTACAATAAATACGCGCTGTGGGCGACAGCAAATATGATCTACTCCGATCATGCTAAATCGCTTTCAGAAGTTGTGTCTGAGGCTGACATGCCGAAGGTCGTCTATAAAATGGCGGTCGAAAAACTGAAAGACCCGGATAGGCCGCGGTTCGCCAGGCCTTATTTCGGGCTATAAGGCGATAGGATATCGTTTTACGGCGGTGCTTCTGGCATCGTCGTTTTTTTGAACCCGTTTTATTTCAGAATCGTTTTTGTGTCTGGCGTTTTTCGAAAGCGTTTTTGCCGGTGAAAATTTCCAGACCGTTTTTTCTGTCGGAATTTTGAAACCGTTTTTATCCGGCGTTTTTCCAAATTGTTTTTTCTATCGAAATTTTGAAATCGTTTTTCTCCGGCGTTTTTCGAAGATGTTTTTGCGGCAAAATTTCAAAACCGTTTTTTTCCTGACAGCTTTAGATTGTTCTGTTGGTTTAAATTATTCTAAGGGGAAATACCGACAGGATGATTGAAATTGTCCTATTGGTTTTATTTTGCCGTCTCAGTCGACTGCCGGGCGGATGCTGATGGCGGTATCGTGACCCGTGATATAATATATAATATTGGGAGTTTTAGATTTGCTATATTGACAATAAAGTTGTATTTTGTAGTAACGCCCATATTCTTTAACGTAGTATCTATCCTGGACGCAGGCATTCACCCCCGGCCTCCTGCGAAGGACAGCCGGGGTTTTCTTTGATTGGGCTACGAATGTTGAGGTAAACGGAATTCGGGTTGCTGTGAGTACGAAAAGCAGCTGCGCGGGCTGCGAATGCGCCTACGAATGTCCGCGGCTGCGAATCCCTGCGAATGTGGCCAGGGTGAAAAAACTTTGCGAATGTGACTGCGAATATCTTTGCGAATGTCCGAGGCTCTGCGGATGCTCGCAACTTTGCGAATGTCGCTGCAAACGTTCATGGCTGCGAATGTCGCAAATTTTGCAAATATTCGCGACAAAAGCGGCAGCGAACCCCGGGCATGAAAAAAGCGGGGAATTTCCCCGCCTTTCTGTCCTTTCCTTTGGGGTTATGCTTTCATTTGTGGCTTGGATCAATAACCCGCCCAGCGTTCAACGTCATTTTGTTGTACTCCTCAAACGGCATAATTACGACGCCTATGCCGTCGGCCTGGGCGGCGATCACTATTTCGGAATCGTTTACGACAGTATTAAAATATTTTTCTATGTCGTTTTGCAAGTTTTCTAGATTCGTTGTTATCATAGTTTTGCCGTATTTTTCATATATTTGCTAATTCCCGCCCCATTTCCCGCAGGGCGTCTAATATATCCGCTTCCCGTTGTTTGGATGGCTTTTTCGTGCCGTAAATGTATTTAGATAACAACGATTTATGTATACCTATCCGTCGCGCAATTTCTGATACATTCAACCACGGGAACCGATTGAACGCCCGCGCTATCGCGTTGTCTGGTTCCGGTTCCGCGGTTTCGTAAAAATTCGATATATGTATATCTTCATCAATTTCCGGCCATCGGATCGCGTCCCCATATTTATTTATAGTATATTTCGCGCGCTGTTCGTCGGTGGCTTCTTTGAGTGCTGGAAACGCTTCCAAGGGACGCGAATAGATTTTGCCCGTATCGGCCGCCATATATATACGGCCGCCTTCAAACTGTATTTTCGAAATTCGTTCCATGTTATTAATATTTATTTGTCAAAATATTCGTACCATTTAGCGATAATTTCCGCCTCATATAGTTCTATAATTTCCAACGCCCGGCGCATATCGTTTGCCTTTATTCCACGGTTGTATATTATTTTACGGGTTGATATTTCTACTTTTGCATCGTTCCCGCCGTGCTCTATATGTACATGTATCGGTAAATGCTCGTCCGAATAGAAATAGAATCGAAGCCCGAATATTTCTAAAATTGTAGGCATGTTTTTTCATTTATTTACAACAAATATAGGTCTAATATTTGAGACCCGCAAATAAAACGCCGATTTTCTTGTATTGGTATATATCCGGGTAAAAAATTTCGCAAAAAAATCCGAAAAATATTTGTTTGTTCGAAAAATGGTTGTATATTTGCAATGTCTACAATATGAAAAGGTGCAGCGGCACCGAATCAAGGTGCATTTTTTATGCACATATAGCCAGTATAGGCGGCGTTTCACCCCGTGCGTTTGTTGTAATGACGGCGCAACACCTTTTCAAAGTTGTAGACAGCGGGTTAGAGAAACGCCGTTTTTTTCTGTTTCTCGAAAAAATGTCTACAACATCATGAAAAACCAATCGAACAACGCGGCTACTGCTGCGAACAACTCCAACAACTGGAAGAACGAAGTAAATGAAATCCGGGCACGTCTGGAAGCCGTTAAAACGCGGTCGTGTTGGGATCGAGGCGTGAAAGGTTTTGCGCTCAATCTGCTGAGAAGCTACATAGACATTTGCGAGTATTGCGATAACAACGGCCGACCAATTCCGGAACTCAATGAAGAAACATTATTAAACGGTGCGGACGACTGGAACGCCTATTGTTATGGCGGGGGCGCGCTGATCTACGACGGGGATATAGCAAAAAACCTCTGCACTCCCTCGGAGTTAAAACGCACCGACAACGGCAACAAAGCCCCCAACGATCGGGAGGGCTGGCAGGACGTGCAGGCCCGCGCGTATTTCCAGGCATATAGAATGTTAATGTCTTGTATTTGCTAACCCCCGAAAGCCATGAAAACAAGAAAAGAGGCCGCCCGTGAATTATGGGCAATATATTGCGCCTACGAGGTGCACCCCGTGAAACTTGCTACAATTTACCGCCGCATTTGGTTCGATGGGTCTAACTGGAGGCTGATAGGATACGCGCACGATTATATAGCATAATAACCCCGGAAATAATGAATCAGAATTATAAACTTACATTGTATGCCGTTCAGGTATACGGCGTGCGGCTCTCAGACTACCACGAGCCGCGACCCGTTGAAATACTATGCAACAGCGAAGAAGAACGAAATACAATTCGGGAAAGGGCAAAAAATGGTAACCTTTATGACGAATTTAATTGCTACTATATCAGTGAAGAAGAGGCGCGCCGCTCGATAGATTGGGCATTATTCATACTTAATATAATATACTCGAACCATGAAAAGCACTAACAATACCATAAAGGCCGCCGCGCTGGTGGTGCTCACTGCCTTTTCCTGCTGGCTTCTGTTCCGCTTTACGTTACGTGTGGAAGCAGTGCACCAAACGAACACGGGCTATATTGTCGAGGTTTCCGCACTTGGGCGAATAGATATACACGAATGTAATTAGTATCTCTTACCTTCCACGGGTGGCGCCATATGCCACGGCGGCGGGCCGGCTTATGCCGGCCCGCTTTTGTGTGTTCTATTTGTCCGGTTCTTGGCTGGATGGTTGGTAACGCTTCGCGGTCGTACAGCTGGAAGCCCCTTCCCCTGGCACCAATGCGGACGGCGTGCAGCTGGTCGCATCGTGCGGCGGTAAGCACTGGCCCGGCAGTTGTCGCAGGCGGGCAAGTTGGCCGAATGCATTATAGGCCTATACGCTGCATGTATGCGGTGAGGCGGCAGTACCGCGCCGCACGCGCGAAGTGCGAACAGAAGGCACGAGTAGGGGCAACAACGGCGCATAGGCGAGAGGGGGTAGGGGGTGATATTTTATTATTTTACGCGCTGCAAACCTCGCCGGGCACGGCTTTACACACACGGAACTTTTTTCAAAAAAGCCAACTTTTAACGATTTTATGAATTTGCTATAAAATTTGATAGGGTGCTGGTGCGTTCCGGTTGAACAGGTCGGGGAGTTCATGAAAAATAATTATCTTTGGCAGGGCATTATTGTCGATAGCGCGTTTTTATAAATTTGTTTCTTGTTTGTTACTATTGGTAGCGCATTATTTGGTTTATTTGTTTGAATATTAATTGTTTAATGATTTCACAATAATTTTCGGATAT
>ENA-UOJC01000972-UOJC01000972.1-human-gut-metagenome-genome-assembly--contig:-C104-NODE-972-length-43505-cov-9.084143_pt1 | contig 43505 bp, 62 predicted proteins | sample MGYA00242339_ERZ723886 | MGnify/ENA metagenome assembly ERZ723886 | reverse complement strand
CCTTGTTCCTGGCCTTGTTCCTGGCCTTGTTCCTGGCCTTGTTCCTGGCCTTGTTCCTGGCCTTGTTCTCTCAGGGCATCAAACATATGCCCAAGAATCTGGTACAAAATACTCTCCTCCCCTGCCAAAAGTTGCTTGGTTCTTCCGTAATATCCAGCTCCCTGCATCCTGCCTGTTGGAACCATCAAGCTCAATACCAGGACACAATCCTCAATGTGCTCTGACTTCACTGTTTCTATCTGTTTCTTGTACTCCTGGAGTGCCTCCAAGGCTACATCTATTGTTTCTAGAAATTTTTTCTTATCTGCCATCGACATCACTTGCTTCCTTCCATAATCTAATCTTGATTTCCAATTTCCTGGCTTGCATTCTACACAAGGCCTTTTCTGTTTCACTTTCCTGCATTTGCTCAAGGCGCTTCCAACAATCCTGGAGTCCTTCCAGATACCCAGCTACACTACTTGCCTCGATTCCCCTGCGAGTGGGTATATAAAGTCCAGCCCTGGCAACCTGGTCTTGCAAGGCTTCCTCCTTGGCCCTGCCCTCTGTCCTCAATCCTCCTTCCATATCCCCTCCTCCACTGCTTCTCTCAAATCCTTCTTATTCTGTCCAATACACCACCGGCCTGCTGAAATCCAGCCCAGTTCAATCTGCCGGCCGTCCTCAAATAGGGCCTCTAGCTTTGCTAATGCACTTGGCTCTGGGTCGGCTCCCGCCTCCTGGCTCCGCTCCCACAAGACCAAAGCCTGGCCTCCATTCCAACTCCCGTCATCTCTCCTCCTGACCAAGACCACCTTCACCTGTCTCAGGGAAATCCTGCCGAGTTCCATAATTCCAATCCTGGCCCGGAGCTCTACTGGACCTGGCTCCTGCTCTAACGCCCTCAGGGCCCTTGGCCAAACCACAATCTTATCCTGGAATCTAATTCTACTCATCTCCTGCTCTCCCTCATATTTCCTGAATCAAGGCATCTAAGTTCTGCTCCAGAGCTTCCTTCCAGTTCTCCTGGAATCTCTCCAGCCCTGCCAGTTTCTCCCGGACAATCTCATCAATCTCCTGCTTACTCTTCCCGGGATACTTCCGTCTGACCTTGTTCCATTCTTCTCTCCACTTGGTCATCTTGGCTAAGGTCTCCTTGCTTTGCTCCTCTGCCTTCCAGATTCCTCTAGGCTCCCGACCGAGCGGTCGAATCCTCTCCCCTGGTTTCTGGCTTGCTGTCCAAAGCCACTTGGCAAATTCCTGTGGGGTCATTGCAGGAAGTCCTTCTACTTTGACTAGGGGATTCTCCTTGCCTCCTGCCCCACAGAGGCCAAGCAAAAGCCAAGTCCGTCCTGGTTCCGTCTCCTCTGCAGGCACTCCTTCAATCTTGGTTATATTCTTCAGGTTATCATTCCACATTGTCTCTAGCTCCTTTTCTCTAGGTTGGTTTGTTTGATGGGGGGTGTTTGATTGATAGGCTGGCAGGATTAATTTCTGATTCCAGCTCCCGCTGCTCCAGTCCGGCCTGCCAGCCAGCCGGTCACTGGCTCGTGAATCCAGGCGAATGGATAGGCTACCTCATTATTCACCTCCAGGCAAATCTCCCGGCTTGTCAAGCATCCATCTGAGTTAGTAAGGCTCACCCGCCACAAGCCCTCTTGATTCAGGAGAATCTTGGTTGATAATAAACCTAGGTTCCCCTTGGAATCCTTAACCATAATAGACTTAATCAAACCCCTGGCTTGTTCATTGCTCAGGGAGTTATATAAAACCTGCCATAAGTCAACTAGACCCCGCAAGTCTGCCTGGCTTGCTCTAAAGTCCTGGCCGAAGATTTTCTGAATCGACCAAGCTAGGCTCTGAATCAGGAGTCCCTTAATCTGCACAGCCTGGGTTGGTACAAAGCAGACCATTTTATGAGAACTAGCTTGACTCGTAGCTCCCTGGCTTATGATTAAAATCTTGCTGTTCTTAGTCTCCTGAGTCATAAGGCCGAGTCCGCGCTCCTTGCTGCTGGAATATTTCCTGATAAAAAGGCCAAGGCTGGATGTCCAGGCCTGCTTGGTGGGGATGCCTATCAATGCTCTGCTCTCCTGGCCGAAGGCTTGCCACAGGGCTTTGCTGCTGTGTTTCTTGTATTTGGATTTTGTTTTCATCTTGTGTCTCCTTGGTTAGGGTGATTATTGTTTAATTGTCTAATATCTAATTAAATCTAACTTTGTCCCAGGGCTTGGCCTTTGGCTCTAACTCCGCCAATCCCCGTTCCGATGATATTAATATAAATCCGATTCCGTCCGTCGTCAAGCGGGCTGGTGGTTATTTTGGCGAGGTGGGATTGCTGTGTGATTATGCGGGCAAAGATTGCTGCCGGGGCAAACCACGGCAAACCATACCAAACCCACGCTAACCCCGTCAAACCCACCAAAAACCACCCAAACCCACCGAAACCTAGTATAAGTAGAGTAGGGGTGTCTCTTGGGGTTTTCTGTTTAAATATAGAGAAAAAAAAAAATAGACAAAATATAGACAAAAAAGTGAAAATTCGAGCCGAGACGGGGTGCATGGTTATACTAGGTTTTGCAGGGTTTAGCTGGGTTTTGGGGGGTTTATGTGGGTTTGGGTTTGTGGGTTTGGTTTGGTGGGGCGGGTGTGGAATGGTGGGATTGTGGGTTTTGGGGGTGGGTTGTGCGTGTGCGGGGCGAAAAAGGGGCTTTGTGTGGGTGTTTTGGTGGGAATTTGGGGCGGGTTGGGCTTTGGTGGAAAATTTGCCCCGGGAAGTTGTCTAATTTGTGAAAATTTGTCCACTTTTCAAAATAGCCAAAATTTTGTCAATTTCCATTTGTCCAAAATAAAGGGGTGGGACTTTAAGCAATCCCACCCTTGGCTAATCAACTGCCTGGTTATGCTATTTCAATTTCATCTTCATCAGAAGCAATAGCCTTTATCCGTTCCCATTTGGTAACAAACCGACCAAGCACATCATCTCGCCATTCTTCCGGCTTATCTGAAAAGATTTCATCAATCAGGGCGGCAGGCTTGAGTCCTTTGACCTCTTTTAATCTCCCCGCCGGAATCCGACATTTATTCTTCAACCAATCCAGAATCAAGTCCCGGATTCCTTTATCATCAGTACCCAGGACACCGGCTCGGGTATTCCCAGCTTGCATAGTCCCATTGCGCACTGCGTCAAGCAAGGTTTCAAAATAGTCCACTGTCTGCCCGTGCTTTGTCTTCCCACTGTTGAATTGGTCATTTATTTTTCGAGTGCCATAATTCAGCAGGGTTAAAATACTACTATCAGGCAACCCGTCAATTGGCAATTCAACCGTGTAGTCAAGACAATCACTGCGAAAAGTCAATTTGTCTATCCCGTTTTCTTTAAGTGCATTTGTTAAATTTGTCATTTCTATTAACTCCATAAATTAAATTAAACCAAAATATAATAATATCTTAATAATTCACAAGTCTAATCAATTAAGAAATTTTTAGCTTGTTTATTGATTTCCTTCCATTGTTCTACCGTTGGCTTGTGATAATCTTTTATTTCATTTAGAATTTTATTTAATTCTACTTTAATTCTTTTCAAGTCGTTACATTGTTCTCGACTCGCCCAATATTCCAAGTAATCAAGTTTGCTTTCCATTTGAATAAATCCTTTTAATTAAAATCCAATCCAAATTCAAAACGACTCGAGCCCAATGCCCGCCCCGTTTATGCTTTTAAAATATACCTAAAAACCCAACAAGTCAAGCCCTAATTTAACCCGGGGGTGTAAAAATCCCGCCCAACCTGGTAACAAAATATTACAATTTATTTCAAGTTAAACCCACTTACCACAACCCACCCGCCTACCCCCACACCCCCCCAATCGACTCGCGCGTTTATGGGGTAAGGCATCTCACTAAATCGTGCAATTAAAACCTGAGCTTGCTCTGATTCTTTAGTCCACGGCAAGCCAGTCGGGTACCAAAATCCAAGCAATCTTTGCTATTCTGCTCTGCCTCCTGCTCCTCCTGCCCAAATCCAACATTGACAGCCCAACCCGCCCGTGCTATAATCCAATCAATGCAAACAACAAAGGAGGTAGCATTTATGTCAGACATTGCAACAAGAGGGCGGCGGGGTACGGTGCTGGATCTGGAATATCTCGGGGAGGTCACCCTGGATGATATTGCTGAGCGCCAGGCTGGGCTTCCCAAGCATATTGCCCAGAGTCAGACCCCAAGCCTGAGCCGAATCCGAGGAATCCACCATGAGCTCGCGAAGCTCCTGGCAAGTGGGCTTACTGAGACCGAAGTTGCCGCAGCAACAGGGTATTCCCTGAGCCGGATTAGTATTCTCAAAAATGACCCCGCTTTCAAGAGCCTGCTTGATTACTACACCCAGGCTGGCCAGGAAGCATTTGTGGATATTAAAAAGCAACTGGCCTTGCTCTCAAGTGATATCCTAGGGGAGATCCAGGATCGGCTTGAGCAAAAGCCGGAAAGCTTCAGTCCGGGTGCCCTAGCAGAGCTCGCCAAGCTTGCCCTGGATCGCTCGGGCTTTGCCCCAGTCACCAAATCCGTGGCGATAACTGCAAGTGCAACAGACCTGGCTGCAATTAAGGCCAAAGCAAAGGAATCTCAAAATGAAACCGTTACCATTCTTGAACAGTTGCCATCAGGTTCAGGGACTGACTAAAGCCTGGCTTGTGGAATCTGGGAAGGAGCCATGGGGAGGTCAGGAGAAGCTAAGTGGATCCAAGGCAGCAGGAAAGGCTTATGAGCGGAAGCTGGTGAGGAGTCTGTTAGGGCAGGCTCTTCCCAAAGGCATGCTCCTGCTCTACAACCGCTGGATTGAGTTTTGGGATTCCTCTGGGCACCATTTCGCTCAGCCGGATATCCTGCTCACCACGCCGGACTTGGTGATTTGCCTGGAGTGCAAGCTCACCCAGACCCCATTTGCATTCGATCAGCTCTGGTATCTTTACAAGCCACTCCTGGAGAAGCTTTGGCCACAGCGGAAGATCTATTTGGCCCAGGTGTGCAAGACACTCCGGGTGAGCCCAGGACCAGGCCTTTGCTATTCCGTGGAGGACATCCTGGACTTCCCCTTGGACTCGGAAACCACACCATGCCTGCCAACCATTCATTGCCTAGGAGATCTAGAATATGTTTCAAGCTAATCAACCCTTGAGCCCCTCTGAGCGGGAGGCCTTGCTAATCCAGTTCTATAATGATCCAGTGGATTTCATGCAGACCTGCCTGGATCGTTGGTTCTATGAGCCGATGAGTTGGGTGCACCGGGGGTTTATTGCACTGATTACCAAGAAAACCAGGTTTTTGTCCAAGTATGGGGACCTGGAGAAGATTCTCCAGGGGTTTGTTTATAGAAAAATTGATCCTTGGAATGAGGAAGAAGAGACTTTTCCTATATTCCAATGGGGAGATGAGAGCAAAACTTGGCTTACCTTTGCTGCAACTCGGTTTCTGGAAATCATGATGCCGCGTGGAATAGGGAAAACCACCCTCACTGAGGGCTGCTGTGTGTGGCTGGGTTGCTTTAAGGAGAAGAATTTCCCCATGCTCATTGGTGAAACTGCTACTCATGCGGAGAATATCCAGAGAAACATCCGGAATGAATTTGAAGTGAATGAGAAAATTAAGCTGATCTTTGGGGATCTCTCCGGGAAATCAAGCCCTAATCATAGCTGGAATGACCAGCAATTTGAGCTCTTGAATGGCTTTGCTATGGCCTGCACAGGGCGAGGTGGGCAAGTTCGAGGCCGGAATATCAAAGGTCAACGGCCGGATTTGATTATCCTGGATGATGTGGAGGACAAGGAGAGTGTCTCGACTCAGGAGCAACTCAGGAAGACCAGGGAATGGTTCTCAGGCGACGTGCTCCCGGCAATGGGGGAGATTGGTTCTAAAGGAGATATTATTCTCTGTGGGACTTTGTTGAGCAATGAAGCCTTGTTGGTGACCCTGGGCAAGGATCCAAGCTTCACCACTGTTGTTTTTGGTGCCCTGGATCCAAGTGGAGCTCCACTATTCTCTGCTTATATGACTCCGGAGAAGCTGGAGGTGAAAAAAGGCTTCTATGAGCGTATGGGGCAACTGGATATTTTCTACCTAGAATACTTCAATCGAATCAGTGATGAATCCACTCGGGCCTTGAAAACAAGCTATATTCAATATGGGCTGCCGCAGGGGCAGCTTTTGGCACTAGCTCTTGCTGTTGACCCAGCGATTAGTAAGAAAAAAGAGGCGGATGACACAGCATTTGGTCTGGTTGGCTTGTACCCGGGATGTCATCTTGGGATTCTCCAGGTGGAGGGATTCAAGGGAATGACTCCGCAGGAGACAATTTTGCACCTGTGGACAATGAGGAAGCAGGTTCTGGCAGGGCTTCCAAAAGACCCGGAGGGCTCTCCTTGTATTCCAGTGCTAGTAGGAATTGAATCGGTGGCGTATCAAGAGGCCTTATTTGATCTCCTGAGGGAAAAACAGGCACTGGAAGAGGACTGGTTTCAGGTGGAGAAAATAAAGTTCAACACTGAGAAAAAGGCCAGGATTCTGGGTACCCTGGAGCCTAGGTACAAAGCTGGTCTCCTGCATCATCAAAAGCAGTTCGGGGTCTATGAAAGCCAGATGAAAGATTTCCCCAAGGGTCATGATGACCAGCTGGATGTAGTGTCCATGGCGATACATCTGCTTGGGCCGTTGATTCAATCGACTGCTTCGGTTGGGATTGACAGTCAGGAGGAAGACATATATACTGATTATGATACACCAATTTGTTCTGGAGGACTTTGATAAATGGAAGAGAAAAAAGGAAGCGGCTTTCCACTGGATGATTTGCTTGACTCAGTGGATGGGATGGAGACAAAAGCCCCTGATGATGATTGGGAAAAGGAACGGCAGGAACGGCAGAGGAAACAGGCAGAGCTCTTGGCTCAGGCAATTCGAGCTGCAGATATGAGCAGCGACTCTGCTGTTGCTGAGACAATTTGTAAATTCAACAAGCTGGCAGATTTGATGAAAGGATACTAGAAGATGGCAGGACAAAATATGGCTGGTGCAATGCAGCCGATTCAACCAATGCAAGATCTAAGAGGAAATGCAGCTATTAATGACATCATTGGGGCCTTGAATCCGCAGGAAATGGCCTTACTGGCTCAAGGGCAAGATCCTTTTGGTGGAGACCAGGGGATGCTTGGTGGACAGCCTGGGATGCCAGCAGCGGCTCCGGGGAATGCTCAGGTGCAAGCGCTGCAAGCGCAGCAAGTGGTGGAGAATCTCTACAATGCCTTGGCTGGAATTAATCCGACTGATGAGACTAGTGCCCTGGCTGCTAGTTCTATCCAAACTGCAATTGATGCATTGACTGGAGGGCTGCAGAAATGACCCCGGAGGAGCTGAAAGGAAAGATAGCTCCGGATAGTCCTGAACATAAAAGGCTCTTGAGTAAGTTCCTTGGAATGCTTAAGCTCTCCGAGGACAAGATGAAACAGTTCTATAATAGGTGGAACTATCGGGAGCTGCAATACCAGGCTTATGTGCCGGTACAGGACTGGGAGAATATCTATAAGGAGGCCAAAGAGCAGAGTCCAAAGCAGACTGTGCAGAAGTTGTTGCCTACGCTGGTTGTGCCCTATTCGTTTTCCACGATTAGGACTATTGTTACTTATCTAACCACTATGTTCCTGGCCAGAAAGCCTATTTTCACTGTTGGGGCCAATGCTAAGGAGTGGATTGAAGCAGCACGGACTATGGAGCAACTCCTGCAATACAATGCAGAGCACTCTAAATTTGTCATGCACTGCACTCAGTGGCTGTATAATGGAGAAATCTATGGACTTGGAGTCCTGAGAACCCAGTTTGAGAATCAAAGAAAACGCAGGACAAAGGCTGTGCCGAATCCACTGGATCCCACAGGAGCACCTCTGAAGACTTCTGTAGAGGAGCTGGTCTATCAAGGCAACACTGTTGAGAACATTGACCCGTTCTTGTTCTTCCCGGATCCTAGGGTTCCCATGATGCAGGTTGCTAAGAAAGGTGAGTTTGTTTTCTGGAGACAGTTTGTAGGGAAATTCACCCTGCAGAAAAGCGGGGAATTCATGCACCTGGATAAAATTGGCACGATGACCAGGGATGGGGAAACACAAAGCCTGCGGAATCTCCGAGCGGAGGGGAATTCTTTGACCACTGGCATGGATGATCTGCTCCTTGGAAACCAGGATACAAGTCAGTTTGTTCAGGTGGATGAAGGCACTGTGGAATTAATCCCGAGTGAATTCGGTCTGGGGGATTCTGATATTCCAGAGAAATTCCTGGTCACCATTGCTAATAAGAAGCAAATCATCCGGCTGGAGCCTTTTGGTGCAGATCATGATATGCATCCGGTGGCAGTGATTGAACCTTACGGCTTGGGTGGATTTGGGAATTTGGGAATTAGTGATTACCTGGCTCCGATTCAGGATATGATTTCCTGGCTGCTCAATAGTCATATTCAGAATGTTAAGGGAGCCCTGAATAACTCCTTTATCTATGACCCGAGTATGATTAATGAAAAGGACCTCCTTAGTGATAGTCCTAATAAATGCATCCGAGTCAGGCCAAAGGCTTATGGCGTGGATGTCTCGATGTATTTTAAACAACTCCAGGTGGTGGATTCTACCTCAGGGCATGTCAATGATATGTCCACCTTGACTAGGATTGGGGATTCCCTGAGTGCTGTGAATGAAAATTACAGGGGGCTCCAAGACTCTGGTGGCCGGAAGACTGCTACAGAGATCAGGGCCACAGTGGAGGCTGCCACATCACGCCTAGCTAGCCATGCCCAATACATCAGTGCAACTGGAATGCAGGATCTGGTCACTCAGTGGAGCTTGAATAATCAGCAGTATCTGAGCCGGGAATTCGAGATGCAGGTCCTTGGTGAGGATGGAGCAATGAATTCGGTTATTATTAGCCCAGAGGCCATCAATGGGGATTTCTACTTCCCAATTCATGACGGAAATCTACCGCTTGACAAGGTAGCCTTGTTTGACATTTGGCAACAGGTGCTGCAATTTGTTCAAGGAGACCCTGAGATGCGACAAGCTTATTCCCTGCCGAGGATCTTTGATTTTGTCGCTAAGCTAGGTGGAGCAACTAATATTGATAATTTCAAGGTCCAGGCTATGCCACAGGAGCAGATTCAGGCTCAAGTGGCATCTGGACAATTAATTCCGGCAGGTCCGATTGGTGGAGCACTGCCAAGTGGAGGAACAATGAATGATTTATCCCAGCTGTTTTAAGCTCAAAAAACTCCTGAGGTGGATAAAAGGAGAGCCTAAGCGCTCTCCAGCCATCAATTGGGATCTTCTTTTTGAAACTGTGTCAAAGCCTGGTTTTGATGAGTTCTTGAAATTTTTGGCATTGACAGTAGAAGATAAAGCTTATATACTAACGACAATGAATCTTTTTGATGAAAAACAACGTCAGGAAGCAATTAAAATTCAATACACCATGGCTGGGTTGAATCTTATTCCAAGCCTAGTGGATGAATTAAAGCATCAAGCCGAGGAGAAAGCACGAAATGAGATGGAAAGATAAAATTTTAAATGGAATTAGATATGAGGCTCCAGATTCAGGGACTGGATATGCTGGAGAGGGTTCTGGAGTAAGTGAGGCCCCTAGTCAGCCTGCTACCAGTTCAGCCCCTGAAGCCTCCTCCAACAGTATTTCAGATGATATTCTGAGTCTGTTTAAGCAGGAATTTGGAGGTGAGCAAGCTACGGATGAAACCACCCAAGCAAGCTCGGCTCCAGCAGTTGAAGAGCCAGTGGTAGAGGAAGCTTCGAGTCAGGAACAGAGTCAGGAACAAGAGGCTTCGGCTGCCCCGGCTTCGGCTCAAGTCCAGGCCCCTACTCAGGATCTCCACAAAGCACTGGCTGATTCTCTTGCAACAATTAAGGCTTTGCAGGAACAGCTGGCAGCAAGGAATCAGAGCCAGAGTCAGGAACAGTCCAAAGCTCCTGCTCAAGATCCTGTCTTTGACAGTGACCCTGCTGCTTTCTATAACTATCAAATTCCACAAGCCCTTTACAATGCTTTGTTTTCCAGTGAGTCTACACCTGAAGAACGAGTAAATGCTTTGCAAGGTTTTGCCAAGGCAATCAGTGTGAATACTCATAGACAACTTATGAATTCCCTGGGTGCCTGGACGAAGGAAAACTTTAATGCAGTGCCAAAGGTTGTTGAATATATGCTGAAACAAAATCAGCAAATCACCACCACCAGAGCCTCCATTAAAGAATCCTTCTATAAGGAATTTCCTGACTTGCAGAGACCTGAGTTGGGTCCGTTGCTCAAGGCAACAATCCAACAGGTGCAGGCTGAGACTAAAGCTCAAGCTTGGTCAGCTGCCATGCAGAAACAGGTTGGAACTAGAATGAGAGCCCTTTTAGCGAGCTTTGCTCCTAAGGCCGCTCCCGCTCCTGCTCCAACTCCCGTACCAACTGCTGTTAAACCGGCTCCTCAGATTCAAACAACAGATCCGAACGGTGCTGAGGCAATTGCAGCAACTTTAGCTTCCATTTTTTAAATAAGGAGAATTAAGAATGGCTATTGCAGGTTTAAGACATACCGAAAATTTCGGTACAAATGTCAGACCGGAAAACTGGAGAGAAGGCATCCTGCTTCAGTATCCTAATGGAGAGTGGCCGCTTTTGGCGCTGACTTCTCAGATGAAAACAGAGAAAGTGGATGACCCGGCTTATCATTGGTTTGAAAAGAGCTTGGATTCCAGACGTCTTGAACTCGGTGCTAATCTGGATAACAGCAGCACCAGTTTGACTCTGAAAGCAGGTGCTAAGACGGTTGTGAAAAACACCCTGTTGAAAAACCTGAAAACTGGGGAAATCATGAAAGTAACGGCTGATCCGACCACTGATACAGCTCTTACTGTTGAACGTGGCTTTGCAAGCACAACCAAGCGTGCAATCACCATTGCATCTGCTGACCCGTTCTTGCTGGTTATTGGTGTGGCTTTTGAAGAAGGTTCCGAAGCTCCGACAGGTCAGGGCTATGATCCGTCTGAACGAAGCAATTATACCCAGATCTTTCGTCGGACGCTGGAAATCACCCGAACCGCAGCTGCAACCCGTCTGCGTACTGGTGAAGCAGTCAAGGAAGCCAAGAGAGAATGCCTGGAATACATTTCTGTTGACTTGGAACGTGCGTTCTGGTTCAGTGAAAAATCCCAGACCTTTGTAAATCAGAAACCCTGCCGTACGATGTCTGGTGTATATCAGCAAATTAAGTCCTATGCTCCGCAGAATATCTTTGATGCTTCTGCTCAGGCTGACGGAGTTGACTATGAATGGCTGGAAGATGTTATGCGCAAGTTGTTCCTGTATGGCTCCAAGGAAAAAGTCGGTTTCTGCGGTGATAACTTCCTGCTCACCATTCAGAGAATCCTGCGGAATGTTAAGAACACTGTTTGGAACATTGATGCAGGTGCTAAAGAATATGGCATGGATGTTACCAAGCTCCGGACTCCGTTTGGTACCTTGGTTCTCAAAACCTGTCCGTTGTTTAGCAATGTTCCGACGACTCAGGTTGGTTCTACCACAGTCTATGGCTTGGATTCCTGGTGCTTCATTATGGATATGACCAAGGTTTCCTATGTGGTCTTTGACAAGGATGATCTGCGCTACCAGCCGAAGCTTCAGGATAATGGCTTGGATGGTGAGAAATCTGGTTATCTGGCTGAGGTCTCGATTAAGGTTGCCCAAGCTGAAAACCATGGTATCATTATGAACATGACCAAGGTCAAGGAATCAGTTGAGAAAGTTTCTGTTCAGGGAACTGTCACGACTCAGGCAACTGGAGTTGGTGGTTAAGCTAATCCAGATTGATTTAATAAAGACAGGCTAGTGGGGTCTGGGCATCTGCCCCAGGTTCTGCTTCCTGTCTTTTTCTATATGGAGAAACTAATGCAAAAATGGCAAGATTTATTTGATGCTATTGAGTTCGAGGCGAATAAAGGCACCTTGTTCAAACAGATTATTCCAGAGAAGGTTTTTCAAGCCCTCCGGCAGATTGAGCAAAATTGGACATATCGCTGGATGGAGAAGATTGCAGAGTTGGATATTGATCCTGCTGGAGATGATCCTAGAGTAATCACTCTGCCGGCAGGACTTAAGTTAATTCGAGCCCTGAAACTTGACTCTAATCCACTTGATGAACTTCGCCCAGAAGAATTCGATCCGCAGGCTACTGGGACTCCAACTGGTTACTTCCGGCAGGGAAATCGAGTGATTTGGCTGAGTAGTAAACCAGAAGCTGGTGGGCATATTAGCCTTGTCTATGATAAATTCACCATGCAGGAGGAACTAGATCCGGAAGCCTGGCATCCAATTCTGGAGCATGGTGGAGCAGCCTTGATTGCTACCACGATGATGCTCTTGGCACCGACTGCTAGGGAGCCATCTTGGCTGGAGCTCTATTCCAGCCAGGCAACTCAGGGAATTCATACACTCCATGTCTGGGATGAAGAATCCAGAATGGCTGATAATGAAGTTATCTTCGGGGGAGGATCTGGAGAATGAGTGAAGACTGCAAGACAGAATCTGAAATTGGCTCGGTGAGTCAGGCTTGGGATTGGGAGGAGGGCAAGAGGCCAGAGGGAGACCAGGATTGGTCCTCCACCAAGCAACCTGCTCAGGAATTCCAAGCCGCAGCCTGGGCTGGGGATGCTCTGTGGAGAAATCCAACTAGAACCTGTGCTCCAGAGCTGTTTACAGTAGCTCGGCTTGGGACAATTAAATTTGGCTCTTGGGCTAGCAAACATATTAAAACCAGGTGGGAAGACCAGGTCTGTGGAATCTATGATGCTCCAGGACTTAGGCTAGCTCTTCCCCTAGGAGACTCTGGAAAGACAATTGACTTGATCGATTACCTCAACTCAATTAAAGGCCAGGTCTCCGAAGGCAAATTTCAAGAATCTGTCACTTTGTGGTCTTTGTTCTGGTTCTATTTAAATGCTCAAGCAAAAGTAATTGACAGTATTGCTGTCTGGCTATATACTAATAGCAAAGATTCTGGAAAGTTTTCTGAATCCCTGGTGTTTGATTCAAGTCGATTCATCCAAAGCCAAGCTAGGCTCCAGGAGAGAGTTCCTCTGGTCTCCCTGCCTTGGTTTGTTGAATGGCTTCAGCTGTGGGAAAGAATATCCCTGGCAGCTGCACCAGGCTTCGTCGATTCAGGAGCTTTCCAGGAAACAAGACGATTTAATTCAGCCCGATACAAGTCTGAATCTGGTAAAATCTGGGAGTATGTTATATTCTTCGGAGGTTATGGAGTTGGATCTGGCTATGGTTTAGGAGAATACGGAAAATGATTTGTAAAGGTACACTGAAATTAATTGACTCGAATTCTGGGAAAATCATTCTGGAAAAACATAATCGCTTTGTTACAAGTGGCTTGGCTAAAGTGGCTGAGATCCTCAATGGGGAATCCACAGAAGTCCCTAGCCATATTGCAGTTGGAACAAGTAACACTGCCTTGGCTGATTCCCAGACTGCTCTCCAGGGCTCAGAACTCTCCCGGCAGGCTTTCTTTTCACATACCCGCACTGGGAATTCAATTGAACTCATTTCCAGGTTCCCGGCTGGTGTAGGATCTGGTATCTGGGAAGAAGCAGGTATTTTCAATGCAGCCTCTGGTGGAACTATGTTTAGCCGGGCCCTCCTTGGCACCTACACGAAAAAAGAGTTGGATTCAATTGAAATCCATTGGACCTATAAGTTCATCGATGATGGAGTGGATTAATGGAAGGACTAGCTGTGAAAGGTTATGTCAAGGTTTGGAAAGATGGAGCCCTTATTCGTGAGGGCTCAAATCGAGTTGTGGAAAAGGGCTTGGAATGCTTGGCTAAGCTGATAAATTCTGAATCAATCACCTTGCCGACTATATTTAGCTTTGGCACTGGAAGTGCCGCGACGATTGATTCCATGGAGGCTCTTCAAGGATCCAAGCTGTTTTCAAAACAAGCAACCTTGACACGGGATACCAGGACCTTGAAGTGGGCCTGGGAAGGAAGCTATGAAGAGGACTCCAGCGTAACTGTTGGTGAGATTGGAATTTTTAATTCAGATAACCTAATGTTAGCTCGGTTTGTCCCTATTCCAGCTTTTACCCTTGCAAAAGGTGCTACAATTAAGATCTCTTGGGAAATTAAAATAGGAGGATAATATGGCAGATACAACTACGACTGTATATGCTTTGAGTAAGCCTGGTAAAGGTAAGCAAGACTGGGATGTGCCACTGAATACAAACTTTGATACGATTGATCAGGGGCTTGCTTGTGCCAGAACCCACCAAAGAGAAGTTCAGTTACCATATGCTGAAGCTCTTGTTATTAAACCTCAACCAGGATATTGTCAAAGTTATTGCCTGGTTACAGGAAACATCACCAGCATGGCTTTTGATTGGACTGATTTTGATGCAGTTACAAAACCCGGGAATATGAAAAATTATCAGTTGAAGCTGCATCCATCTGCTAATGTCAGTATCGCTTGGCCGAGTAATGTAGTCTGGATGAATGGTGCGGTTCCTAGATTGAATGGAACCAAGGTGATGCGAATTCAATTCCTGCATTGGACAGGTGCAAATACTATGATTGGTTCATTCATGGGCTGGGAGGGCTAGTCAATGGCTTTGGAATCTGATGAAAATCCTTTAGGGCAGCTGCCTAATCCATATGCCATAGGGCAGGTTTTATACAATGCTGCTAATACAGGCACTGCTATGATTCAGTGTATCCTGGATCTCTACCCAGGGACCTATTTAATCAAGGCCGCTTCTGGTGGTGGAGCCTCTTTCTGGGTATCCGGATACTGGTGGAATGGTTCTCGGCAAGGTGGTGCTGGGGGAGTTTGGGAAGGTCAGATACGGCTTGATAAAATAGCCAGATTCCAAGCTGATGTAAATCCTCAGAATGGAAATACTGGTGGAGACATGGCAGTTTATCTTGATGGAACCAGGCTGTTTTATATAGGTGGAGGCCAGAGAGGTGGGCAGGATGTAGAAGCATATGGTGGAGTCCTCACCCAGGACGCCGCTTTGGCCCAGTATGTAGCAGCTGCTGGGAATCATGTCAGCATTGCACAGAATGGTCCTAATGGAGCCTGGGATTCTGTCTCAATGGGTTCTCCGAACCTGCCTAGAAACAGAGGTGTTTCTACTATGCAAACAGGTATGGCTGAGGGTCTGTACTGGGGCATGGGTGCAGGGACCTCCTCAGAGGCTGGTGCTACTCCTGGTGGATTTTTCCTGCAGCGAGTTGGTTAGAAAGGAGAAGAAAATGGTAGCTAATTCAAATCCAGTGGCAAAAATTCATGCTCCTAATTTCTGGGGCTTTGAAAAATTCTATTGGGATCTGGTTAAGAATATTCCAGATTGGATGAAACGACAAGGGGTTGAACTAAAGTATGCCTATGGTTGCTTCCCTGGGATGCTTTGGAATGGGGGGAGACCACAAAATCCAGCCAGGTTACATGACCTAACCTCCACTGTAGAGCGGGAGATTCTTGGTTATAAGAAACTAGGCATTGAGCTTGAATTGACTTGTAATAATATCTCTCTGATTCCTGAGGACTTCCAGGATCCTTATTGTAATGAAATCCTAGGGATCTGGCAGAAGCATGGATTGACTGTGATAGTTGCACTGCCTCAACTTGCTCAGTATATCAAGAAGACCTACCCTAAGATCCAGCTCAAGAGATCCTGTGTGGACTGGCAGGATAATAATCCAGGTTTTGATTATGACCTCCTTGTCCTGGATCAATTCGAGGGTGGGAATACTGAATTGCTCCAGAGCCTGGATTCTGAAACCAGAGCTAAAACTGAACTAGTAGCTAATGTTGAATGCATTGACCACTGTCCTAATTTCCATAAGCATCATAAAATCATGTCAGATCTCCAGCGATTTGGTAGGTCATCTGAATATTTCACCTGTCCACTGCTGAAGAAGATTCCCTTGGTGATGCCGATATATCATTCTACTAAGGCCAAGCATTATATTCAGCCAAGCTCTTTGCCTAAGCTGACCAAGCTTGGCTTCCAGCATTTTAAACTAGTCAGCCGCTGTTACACAGGACAAGCAATAGATAGTATTATTAAATACACCTGCCTGCCTGAATACAAATCAGATCTTGTTGCTAGGGCCTACCTATGCTTTGGAGTTCCCAAGCGAATTGGTGAACCTGTTGATTATAACTTTTTACTCGGAGGGGAGAAAATAGACGATGACACAAGAAAATTCTTACAAATATGGTAAACTAATTGGCCCAAGAGAAATCCTGTGGGCTCCAGATTATGACCCGGTTCGGAATATTTCTGGGTATGATAATCGGCCTGATCTCATGCTTGAGGATGGGTATCTGCCGGTGCACTTGAATCCAAGACCAAGTCAGATGATTGAACCAGAGTATTCCTATATTCAGAAAGAAGGTTACATTGATCAGGTCTGGGTAGATCAATATGTGGCTCCTACCTTGGCTGAGCTTAAAGCTCAAAAACGCCTGGATATTAACTACTGGCGAATTGAGGAGAGAAAAACTGGCTGGGCAGAATTTGATGGGGCTAAATTTGGAATCAAAGAGCAGGACCAGAATAATATCAACTCTATGTCTACCATTGCTGGCCTGATGCTCAGTGGTCAAATCCCGGTGCAAAATCAGGTCCTCCGAGATTTCGATGACAAGGATCATCTGTATGCCCCTGGTCAGATTATTCAAGTTGGCCTTGCTATTGGTGAAGCTGTGAATAAATATTATTCTCATAGTTGGAAATTGAAAAAGCTGGTTGATGAAGCTACCTCAAAAGCAGCACTTGACCAGATTACTTGGGATTCAATTAAAACACCTGGAGTAAATGCCTAATGTCTATTGATAAATCCACGAAATCAAGCAGTAATTCTAATCCGAGTATTCGAATTGAAAACAAAGCAGGTGGAGGTGAAAACAAGGAAGCACCACTGATGATTGCTTCTGGAAATGTTTATCTCCGCCTCGGATTTCTTTTCATGCTTGGCTTGCTTGGATTTCTCATTTGGAGTCATATTGAACTGATGCAGGTTATGCAAAGTCAAACAAGAGCAATTATATCAGTTGCTTATACTGTTGGACAGCATGAGAATCTGATTAAACAATTGGAGATAACCAATGCAAAAGACTGTAAACCTTAAGTTGAATCTCCCAGAGCAAGGAACAGCTGATTGGAATGTTCCTTTGAATGAAAATTTCACCATTCTGGATAAAGGAATATTCAATGCACTGTTCCCTGTGGGGGGTCTATATTGGGACAATGAGCACTTGTCCTTTGCAGGCTTTAGGGATTGGAACCTGGGAACTCATTGCACAAGATAGAGTTCTCCAGGGTTCCAGTTCAAGCCATGCTGCTGGGAGTTTGATTGAGGCAGGATTGCCAGACATTACACATACACACTCGATTAGTTTTTATTTTAAAGATCCTGCTTTGTCAGGAGGTCCTAATAATGGTGTTGGAAGTGGTGGTGGCTGGTTTAACTATAATAATCAAAGCAGTACTTCTGGTAATAATTCAGCAGTCTCATCAATCTACGGCAAATCCTCCACTGTTCAACCACCTGCCTATGTTGTTAATATCTGGAGAAGAGTTTCATAAGGAGCCCTAATAATGAAATATCAAGAAGGACTTGACTCGACTAAAGCTTGGCTAAGAACAGCTTGTAAAGAAGAAATAGAAACTATCTTAGAAAAGGCAGGTCTTTCCGATCAAAAGGCTAGAATAATCCTTCTGAAATACTGTAAAGAGAAATCTAGGTTCCATATAAGCACTGATGACAAGGTTAATCTAAATGAATCTGGTGTATCAAAGAAAACCACAGCAGCCTTGAGAAAGATTCATGCTGCTCTTCAGTGGTTAGGAATTCTGGATTAAAATGGCTGGGATTGCTCGGGTGTGAAAATCCAAAGCAATCCCAGCCTTTTCTTTTGCTCTATTGACAGATCACTGAGACTATGTTATAATAGCTTTGATTAAAACCAAAGAAAGAACCTAATATGGAATATTTATTAGAAATCTGTGTGTCGGTTACGACAGTCCTGGTTGGAGCAGTTATCAAGCAATATTATAATCTAACTAAGGAAATTGAGCTAATCAAGCTTAATATAGCCCAGAACTATGTTACTAATAAAAGCATTGAAAAACTGGCACAAAATCAGGAAAGCATGCTTGCACAATTAATCCAGATCCGGATTGATTATGCAACTTTGTTTGAAAGGGAGAGACATCTTGAAAAGGCAAAAGAAACAATTCGAGTTGAGCGAGAGAAGTAAGGAGAGACTAGAGGGCCTGGACCCACGCCTGGTTGCTCTTGTGGATGAAATTCTCTGGTATATGGATGTGAGTGTGATTGAGGGAATCAGGTCAGTTACACAGCAGCAGGAGAATATCCGGAAAGGAGTCTCTAAGACTATGCGGAGCAAGCATCTGGTTGGCAAAGCTGTTGATCTCTACCCCTATCCAATTCCTCGTTTAGCAAATGGTGAGATTGATTCAAATGCTAAAATTTGGAATACTCTTGGCAGAGTTGGCACGTTTTGTGCCGGAAAGCTAGGCTATCCTGAGATCTCTTGGGGTGGTTTTTGGACAAGCCTTGTTGATAAACCCCATTTTGAGATTGAGGAGGATTAATCATGCTGCATAGCATATTTCAGTTTTGTTCTGAGAATTTCGAAACTGTCGCTACTATTATTGGCTCTGTGGTTACTGGAGCTTCTGCTATTTGTGCTCTGGTGCCTGGGTCAGGCTGGGTAAAGAATATTCTGAATATCCTGGCCTTGAATGTCAGAAATGCTAAACCGGAGCAGGTAAACAAGGCGAAAAAGATCATTGATACTATCGCTGTTGCCACAGCTCCAAATGAGAAAGAGAAATAAATGAGTGAAAGACTAGTACGTTTGGACCAGCTTGCAATAGGCTTGACTCCAGATCTTCCGGATCAGACTCCATCTCTCTGGGAAGACGGTAGGAATGTTCTTTTTGTAGACAAAGAACTTCAACCTTTGCCTGGTCAAATTCCTCTTGTTAAAACAGGCTTGAAAATCAATGCTATGAATCGTACAGGGGATTTGGTTTTCCTTGGCACCAATACAAGCGTGCTAGTCTACTCAATCTCTCAAGCAAAGATTTATAATGTAACTCCAGCAGGTGATACCTCAACAGGCCCTTGGAGTTTTGTTGCATATGGGACTTGGATGATTGGTAGCCATGGTGGAAAGGTTTATATCTGGAAGCCGGGGAAAGAGGGGGAAAATCCTCCGCAGTTTAGCTTGATCTCTGATGCACCTACTGGGGTAGTTTTCCTGCTTAAGTTCAAGAATTATGTTCTGGCAGTGGGAAAAGAATATGTCTACTGGTGTGATGATGATAATCCAGAGCTCTGGACGCCGGAGCAAGATAATCAGGCAGGTTCCTTGTTCATTCGGGACTGTCAAGGAGACATCATTGGTGGAGTTGCAAATGATGATATTGCCTTGATTTGCACTCAGAAAGAGGTTATTAAGCTGAATTACCTGTCTACTCCTTATATCTTCGGCTATAAGAAGATCTTTGAAGGCGCTGGAATTTGGAATCATAAGAGTATCACTATTGTTAATAACACAGTCTTCGGTTTTGGTCCTAATGGCATCTGGTGCTCGAATGGTTCTAGCTTTAGCTATATTGACAAAGGCAAGGTTAGTGATACAATCAGCACTAATATGGATATCTCTCTGGCTGAACAATGCTTTGTTGGTGCTTGGAATATTCTCCAGCATGTATTTATTTTTGTTCCTCAGATGTCCGGACAGATTCTCTGTTTTGGATTTAATATGGTGAATAATTTTTGGACCTTATTGAATTGGGATAGGGCTTGTGCATATCGTGAATACTGGTGTGATAATGCTGGGGTCTTGTATATAGATGACTTAAAAAGTGCGGCTAATCTAAGTGAGGGGGATGGGATCTTGACTCTTGGTGAAAACATCACTGGAGGCCTGGGCTTTGGCTATGGGAAGATTGAACAAAGCAGCTATGGAGGTGTATTATGGTTTCAGGGCTAGCAAAGATTGAAATCAACGGGAAACTGTATAATTCAGCTAGTGCTGCTGAAGAATGCTGGATTGAGAGCAAGGACTTGGATCTGGATAATTCTGCTCAGAAATACATAGACACTTTCTTTGTAGAGCATAAATCAGCAGGGGAAACTGAAGCTAAGATTCAGTTTGGCTGGAGAGATCGGCTCCAGGATCCGATTACTTGGGGAGAGGAATTTCCTATTAAAGATCTGGATTTAATTAATTGGACTAGATTCACAGCTAGGTATTTCAAAATTAGAATCAAGGATAAAAATCCAATCTGGCTTTGGAAACTTAGCTGTATTGATATATTTGGACAGCAGGCACAAGGGAGACTTTAACAATGCAGAATTTTCCTAATCCAAATGATTTTGATGACTGGAGATCTTGGGCAAGTGAAATGCAAAAGCAGGTTGAACAGGAATTCCTGAGGTTGAGCAGTCAGAGTCCAAGGTTGGTGGTAATAAAAGAACAACCTGGGAAAGCAAGAAATGGTTATCCAATTGCAGGAAAAGGGGATTTGATTGGGGTCCTGGGAACGGATTCTTCTACCTATCCTGTTCTGAAAATCTGGTGGGAGGGACAATGGAGACCGATTTAGGAATCAAGGCTCTGTGCAAGCATGAGCTGACCCTAGTAGAACCCTATGGTGGGGATCTCAAGGTACTCTGCATTGGCCCTTGGAAAGCTTATGGAAATGAGCACTGTCAGTTTATTTTCCAGTATTTGCTTAGCACAGATCTCTGGATTGGGCATATGTATGTAGAACCTGATTGGAGAGGCCGGACTGGATTGAAGGCTGCTAAAGAAGCCCTTAGGCTATTCTTCCAAGACACAAATGCAGGTTGTGTCTATGGGCTGACTCCGATAGATAAGAAACCTGCTTTGGTTTTTGCAAGAGCTCTTGGTTTTGAAGAAAAACAGAGATCGGGTGGAATTGTAGTCTCGATTTTAACAAAGGAGAATTTTAAATATGGGTGTTGAAACTGCGATAATTGCTGGCGGTGCTGCTGCTGGACTTGCCGGGGGACTTATGGGAAAATCCGCAGCAAATAAAAATGCTAAAGCAGCACAAAAGGTAGCCTTGTTGGAATACTTTGAACAGCAGGCAAATAGACAAAAAGTCAAGGATCAATATGCGGATACTAAAAAGAGCTGGGAGAAATATGCTCCACAGTATCTGGAAGGTGCAACTGCGGAAAGAAATCTGGCAACAAGTCTTGCTCAAGGAGACAGTGCTTGGCAGCAGTATTTGACTAATGAGGGAACAGGGAGCCTTGGGCTTGGATATAGAAAGGCCACAGAAAGCATCATACCTGAGCTCTATGGTCAGACCATGCCGATTATTGAGGATCTCCAGGAGAAGACTCTACCGTATGCAAGAAGTGCTGCAATTGATCAAGGTGCCTATGGCGGAGCTAGGGATTATTTGAATAGAGAACGGCTTCTGGAAGATGCAGAGGACACGGTTATCAGTCAGGGTCTGCAGGACCTCCAGAATCAGCGGGCACAAACAGCTCAGCTCCTTGCGGCAGATTCAGAGAGCTTGAATAGATATCTTAATACTGCATTGACTCCGAGTCAACTCCAGATGCAGAGTGCTAAGGATAAACAATATACCAGTGATTATCTATGGAACCTAGCTACTCAATTCGGCAACGCTGTTGGTATTGGGTACTCTCCGTATCCTAGCATCAATCCGAGTGCTTATGGTACCCAAGGCTTCCTGAATGGTATGGGAACCGGACTTAGTGCTTTTGGCAGCCTTTTTGGCGGTGGCTCTGGTAGCGGGTCTGGTTTAAGCAGTTTATTTGGATAAGGAGTTAAAGATGAGTAAAGCACCGATTAGAAGTGAATACCTTGCTTTGCCTTGGGTTGCAGGTCAGGAACCGAGCTATCCGGAACGAGTTGAGGATAGTGAAAAAAGCTGGGATAAGATTAAGAAAAGCATTTCAGAGGGATTCACTGAAGCAAAGAATCAAGTTATGGATTATTATAAAAACCTGTTTCAAGGAGGACCTAGTGAGGAAACTAAAACTACAACTGAAGGGCATAATGCTGCTATCCTTGGTGGTCTTGGGAATTTGTCTGATTATCTAGGCCGGATTGAATCAGAACCTTTTGGAGACCAGGACAATTTTATTGATACTAGTCTCAAAGGGGCATACTGGGCAGGGCGGTCTCCGTGGGAAACCTTGAAATGGCTCATGAGTGGAGATGAGACTAAGGAGAATCCGGCGCTGGAGGCTTATAAGAAAGAACTTGCTGGTGGAAGTAGAGGAGGTGGCCTTGGAGCTGGAACCGGAACTGGAATAAAGATCCCAGGGATCTCAGCAATTAATCTACCTAGTGTAGATTACTCTGCACTCCGACAGAAAATCCAGGATCTGGATATTGACACAGAGCAAGAAGTGGCCCGGCATAATTGGCTGACTTCATTTGGTGAAGCTCTTGCGAATATTGACCTGACTAGTAACCTGGCTGGAGACTGGAGCAAAGCTGCTAAAATCATGGCTGATTTTGATAAGGAACGGAATCATGATGAGGCAGCTACAAGGAATAAATCCAAACAGCAAAAAGCAGAGCTGGAAATGTGGAAGGCTATGAAAGATGTTGCTTTGCAAGAAGCAGAACAGAATCAGGCCCTGAGACAAGCAGAACTGAGTCTCCGCAATCAACAGCTTCAAATGCAAGCTGCTATGCAGCAAGCAAAAGCAAATGCCTTTTATAGCGGAGCCTACGGACCTGGTGGCTGGACTGGTGGTGATAAAACCAAGGAAGCCAGAGTTGTTGGTGGAAATGCCAGCTTGATTGACATCATGGAAAAGCCTAAGATGACTATGCAGCAGGCAGCGAAGAAGGCTAAACGTGATGCAATGACCCTGCCACAGAAAGATCAGGTTCCTTATATCCTAGGCTACATGCAACAATATGCAGCAGCTAAAGGAGCTTTGAATGGAGAAGGAGATTAATAAATGGCTAGTTATTTAGAGAACTTTGTTAAAAATGCAATTTGGTCTAATACAGCTGGATTGCTTGGCTTGGAAAATCCAAATGAGGAGGTCCAGGAATGGGCTGCGGAAAATCCAAAGATGGCCTTGGCAACAGATATTGCAGGTTTGCTTGCAGGTGGTGCTGGTGCCTTGAAATTAACAAAAGCTACTAAATACGGTAAATGGGCACAAGGACTTGGAGCAGCGGAGAAATTCGCTGCTTCTCCGTTTAAGGCAACAGCTGCCAAGGAGATTGCTCTATGGGCTCCTTTTGAGCTTGGCCGGCAGGGCCTGGGTTACGGGGTGCAGCTCTTGGATGGGGAAGATACCTATGGGGAAGCAGATCTTGGAGAACGAGTCCTGCAAGCCGGGGTTGATTTGGGGACAGCAGGATTGATTAGTGGTGGCCTTGGCTTAATTTCCGCCGCCGGGAAAAAGGCTAAGGTGCCGGAGGTGTTGGCCTCACTGGACCCAGGAGATCCTTGGCAGTATCAGCTGAGGCAGGTGAAAGAAGGATTGGGCAGGCTTGATCCAAATGATCTGGAAACCGCAGGGACGCTCCAGCAGAGTATCTATGCCCTGGAAAATAAAATCCTGAATGAAGAAGCAGGGAGAATGGTTGGAGACCTAGAGCTCGGTATGGGCGGAAAGATTGGAGGCCTGTTTAAAGGAACAGCTGGTGCCCCGGCGAGAAAATTCATTGTGGACTCGGAGAAGGGGTTCCAAAGTCTAGCTGCTAAGGATTCTGTTCTGGCTGGTCTGGATTTACCCCAGGGTTGGATTGAAGAGGTTCAGTATCCACGCTGGATCTCTCCGAAAGGAGCCAAGTCAGGAGCTCAGGTTACCAAGAGAATCCAAGAGAACCTGCAGCCTGTTGGACAAGGCTGGAGAATCGGAAAGGAAGAAGAAGGACTCTGGGTTATTGCTAAGGAAGCAGGGCCGGGAAAATGGTTCCTGGCTAAAACAGATAATCCGGGATTTTTTGTTGGAGAGCAGGCTGGCTTGGCAAAAGTTCTTGATAAAAAAGCCTGGCTAGATCCTGATTCAATTGTGAAAGGAACTGGAGATGCTGGGGCGATTCTGGACAAAGCCCTTGTTTTCAATGATCTCATGGAACCTGGTGCTCAGGGCCTGAAAAGGAGCTCTCGGAGTGTAGCTGGAATCACAGACCAATGGTTGAAGAAAGCAGGCCTGGAAGGCGGTCTTGATACAGTAGCTGGTGGGGATAATTTGCTAGCTGAGAATGTCAAGAATGCCTTTAATAGATACATCAAGCCAACTGTGTTTCAGTTCAAGAATAGTCCTTTGGCTAGAAAGATCTATGCCCTGCAGCAATTTAATATAGACAATGGAAAGAAACGAGCCGCAGAGTGGCTCTTTGGAAAGGTATCTACAGAAGGAAAGAATGTCTGGGAGATTACCAGAAAAGGAATCAAGCGTGCAGATCCAGGCGCTTTTGCCACCAGGCTGAGAGAACTAGCTGAGAAGAACCCGACTGGGTTTGATCAACTGGTTGGGATTATTGACAAGCAGATTCCTTTTGAGGTGGTCTTGAAGAGTCCGGAGATTCTGCGGAATCTTGGCTCAGATGGAGTTGAGGTCTTAACCAAGCTAGACCAGATTGACAAGGGAGTCTATAAGGAAATCTTTGACTCAGCAGTTGGGCTGGGGATTCCAGATGCTAAGCTGTTCCCTATGAAAAAAGGCCACTATGGATTTAGCCATTACTGGAAAGGGAGCATTCGGCAGGGCATCACAGATGAAAATGGTGCTCTTGTGCATATTGTCTCTGGGAACAATAAAAAGGGTGTTACTAAGCTAGCAGAAGGTGTGATTAATGAAGCCGCTGCTGAGGGGAAGAAATGGAGACTAGGGAACTGGTGGACTCTGAATAGGGATCTAGACCTGGCTCAGGAGAAGCTGCTCAGTGCAAGTGATTTTGAACTCGGGGAGCAGCTGGCGAAGCGATATGCCCTGAAGCATCCGGAAGTCCAGAAGGCAAGTTTCTTTATGCCACAGGCTGGTGTTGGTGGATATAACAGAGGGAAAACAGCAGAGGAACTGATTGAGAATCTGAGATACAGTGTGGATAATAAATACACCTGGCTTGCAAGACAAATCAATGAGCGGGTTAGTGCTAAGGACTTGGCTACTCTTGCAATTGATGATCCTCAAACGGCGATTCAGCTGGATGATAAACTCAAGGCACTGAGAGGTGAAGAGGGACTGCTTGGTCAGGCTGTGAATAAATTTGCAGATCAGATCCTGGCTCCGGTGCTTGGTACTGGGTCTGCAAGTAAGATTGTCCGAACGCTGAATACTGCAAGTGTCTATCTGGATCTTGGTTTTGCAAACTTGGCCTATGTAACAGCTAATATGCTGCAGCCGATTACAACGGTCTTGCCTCAGCTGAGCCTGCTGAAGAACTGTCCTGAAGCCCTGGCTTGGGCGTATGATACAGTGCCCTTGGTGAGTGCCTCCGGAAGAGGGGGCCAGGCTAGCACAATGAATCCGCTCAAGGTCATGTATGAGGGCTGGAAACTTATGGCACATCCAGAGCGGAGAGCAGGATTCAAGGAATTCCTTGATCAGGCTATCGCAGATGGTGCCCTGAGTCCCCGGTTCATTGAGAGCTATATTGGGGAGAATAGTCAGATTAGCCAAGGCTTAGTGGACTCATTGAAAAAAGGCAATTTTTCTGGAATGCTCAAGGAAGCAGCTACTGGGTTGCCTAGTTTTTCAGAGCAGGCAAGCCGGGGATATGCCCTCACTGTAGGCTATGCTTATTTTGACTCCATTGCTAAAGCAACTGGGCAATTGACTAAAGAACAGGTCTATAGTGGAGCTCGCCGATTCATGGAGAATACCATGTTTCAATTCGCTGCCTCGGATAGAGCTAAGATCCTCCAAGGGCCTGTTGGGCAAGCCTGGGGTCTGTTCAAGAACTGGACTATGCACTTTGTTGGCTGGCAGTTGGAATATCTCAATGCAGGGCTGAAATACAATTGCTGGGCTCCTTATATGTGGAGTAATGTTGCGACTAGTGTACTAGGTGGCTTGAGTGCAAGTGAACTTGGTGCAGTAGCACAAGGCTTTGCAGAATGGGGCTCGGAGCAGAAGTTGCAAGAGCTGCTTTATGAGAACTGGGGAGATGGACTTGGGAGCTCAAGTCTGCTCTATGGTGTCCCAGGCGCCTTTGGAATTTCTTTGAAAAGCCAGATTAATTCCCCATTTAGAGATCCTGGTGAGGAAACTATGAGATTCATGGGAATGGTCTGGGGAAATCGATTGGCCTCTCTATGGAAAGCTGCTGGAGCAGGATTTGACTATTGGAGCACTAGTGGGGAGAACCCAGCTCAGAGCGAGGCGTTTCAATTGCAGTTGAGCAGAGCCTTGGCTCCAAAAATGATCTACCGAAGTATGCAGGTTGTAGGAGATTCCCTGTATGGCTTGAACCGGAATAAAATAATCGATGGGCTGAGTCCTATAGAAGCCCTGGCGTATCAATATTTCAATCTGCCTAGCATTCGAATTGAACAAGGCTTTGAAATCTCTAATGAAATCTGGAAGAACAAGGAAAAGCAAAGTGCTCTGACTGCTAAGTATGGAGAAGCCATGGCTGATGCCTTGGATGCTCAGGATGGTAGGTTAATTCAGAAGATTGTCTCCCGGGCTATCGCGGATGGGGTCGATGTGCAGAATATGATGAAATCTGCTAATAAGAGACTAGAGGGCAGAATGCTGACTCCACTTGAGAGAAATACCCAGTACTATCCAGAGCTTGGTGGGATTCTGTGGGATTAATGGAGGTAGAGATTGCTATGGGATTTTAGTTTCAGAGCAAGCTCTAAAAATCCACCATATAAACGGCAAAAATAAAAGCGGGGTAATTTATCAACCCCGCTTTTTCCATATAAAACCAACCAAACCAACGCCCGGCAATCCATTAATCCGCGGGTTTTAATCCCATTAAAATATCCCACATCGCCCCATCCAATTCCGCTCTGGGCATAACATTAGCCAGGCATCCATGCAACGCAATATAGTCTCCAAGGGATTGAGCCAGGATATGGTTGAGCTCCTCTTTGCTTGGCTCAGGATCTCTAGCAAGCAGAGCCAGGAAATTGGACAGGTGCTTGACCAGGAGTTCCGCTGCAGATTTAATACTGATCTCTTTGTGCACTAAAGCCCAGTGAAGCATGATGTTTCCACTAGAGATAGAATCAGCGCTGAGAACAGGCCAGTTGAAGTGAATGTACGGAGCAGGCCCTTGAGGGTCATCAATGATTTCTAGGCTTTTGGCTTGGAGGAGTGGATTTTGGGAGGGATCCTGGTTCTGATTCTTCTCCTTCTCCTGCCCCCCATCTGGGCTCAATTTCTCCATAGTATCTGAATCAAACAATTCCAGCTGCTCTTCAATACTTCCTTTATTTTCCATTTATAGAATCTCCTTTTAATTAAAATCCTTGTGTTAAATCAACCCCGGCTCGGAAAAATCTAAATCCACGATTTCCCCACTGAGTAAGTCCGGAAGGGTTTTCACACTCAGTTATGAATCCAGCGTGCTGGAGGTTGTCGATAAAATAGTTCACTCTCTGTGGGGCAATTTTAGTAGAGAGGAATTGAACTATCTTTCGCTCAGGCAATGCCTTACCTCCAGCTGTTAGTCTAATCAAGAAAAGCTTGACTTCATCTAGGATGACTTTATCAGAGTCCTTATCAATGTCCTTGAAGATCTCTGGGAGCAGGGCCTCTACTTCAATCAGATCTTTCTTTGCAAGCTCTAGGTGTCTCCTGGAGATCTCCATCTGGCCTTCTGCAAGGGCTCTACACATTGCAACCTTGAGCCAATGGACTTGTCGTCTGGCGATGTAGCTCTCCAACTTAGGATGCATAGGAACAGGTTTCATGCCCTCATCAATAATCCACTGGTCGTAGTAATCAATGGCATCAGGAGTGAGAATCATTTCACCCTGGACTTTAGAAAGCTGCTCCAAGAACAAAGTGTATTTGTCCCTTGGAAATGGCTTAGCCTGGAGCCGATCCCTAGTCCGCATCCTTTGTGCCCGGTAGTCATACACTAGAATCAGCCGGGAGCAAAAGCCAAGGCTCCAAGCTTCCTCTGGGAGTACATTGTTCAAGTAGCTAGGCTGAGTGCCACTAATCATATTAAGCACTGGATATGCAATGCTATTCTCTCCGCCACCTCGAGTCCGTTCAGAGAATTCCCTCGGGCAGTCCCAAAAGTCATTCAGGATATTCAGGACTGTCAAGTCATACGCTACCATGAAAGTACCGTATTCTCTAGGTGCCACAGTGAGCGGGTGAGTATTAACAGGCAAGCCATTCATTTCCACTGGATTAGCAGAATCAGCTATGTTATCGAGGAGCCCTTGGATTGTAGTCTTAGAATCCCCAAGGAAAATTCCTGGGGTTGTTTTCCAGAGCTCCTCAATAATATTAATCACAACGGATTTACCAATACCTGGTGGACTTACCAGCATAATATACTGATTCGGATAGAGTGCTCCTTTGCCTACATTACACCAGATTCTCCGCTGGGCAACCCCACTGATAAGTGAAATAGCTGCCCATTTGCGGAAGACCTCTGGAGATTCCAGGCAAGGAGTATCAATCACAAAATCATCAATTAAGTTTCCAGTCGAGAATAGACTCGCTTGGATTGTTTTGTCTTGTTCGTTCATCATGCCCCTTGTACTCTTTTATACCATTTGGATTTTTATCAGGTTGTTTTTTATCAAAATGGCTCCAGTTCCAGCCAGATTCACATTCTACATCAATTGTCATAGTGTGTCCATGGCACGGGACTGGAATGGTCATCTCCTTGAGAATCAGTGGAACCAGGCTATCCTCTTGCTCCTCTGGATAAGAAACCAGAATCGCGTCATGGAGCTGAGCCATGCATTTGACAGTTCCTCCATGCCAGCGACGCTGGACCTTATATGCAGCTAGATTGAGAATATCTGCAATCGTGGACTGTGGCTCAAATGCAATGGCTTCTCGGATTGTGGAATTATCATCAGGCTTGCCGAAGAAAATCCGCTCCCTGCCAAAACAGGTGATGATTTTACCTGTGGTCTGGAGAGCAGTGATAACTCGCTGGTGCCATTTCTTAATTCCTGGAAAGGCTTTGAAATACTCAGCCTGGAAATGAGCAACTACATCAACCGGCATTTTGAGGTGCATTGCCATGGTGGGAGGAGTGCCATAGTAGTTCGTCCCATGGCCACCTCGCTTTGCCATGTCTCGCACGGAGTTCTCTCGATAGAAAGGAGTGCCAGATGCAATTGCTTTGTCCTGCTTGATATCACCAGTCCAAGGCAGATGTGTCCACACGAGCCGAGCCACTACGGTGTGAGCATCGCCCTCATCACAGGCTTTGATATAAGCTGGGTCTCCAGAGATATAGCCAACACCCTTGGACTCTGCTGCATGGAGATCGATATAGGCAAATTTTTGCCCAGGATCTGCAATGAAGATTTCCCTGAGATGATTTGAGATATTCTGCATATTGGTGCCAGAGCCAAAGACGGACATGGAGGAGCTCCAGCGACCAGTTTCAGTTCCAGCAACTGCATAACTACATCTCATCCGCCCGTCTGGGTCAATCTCAGTCTTGAGCACAGAGAGAATCTTATTCAGGTCATGCAGGAGGAGAACCAGCTTAGCTGCAGGCCGTGCATAGAGATTCATCTCCATGATTTTCTCCATGGCCTTGCGATCAGTGGTAACCTTGCCCCTGTACATAACCGGTTTGATTCCCATGCAGGTATAGAAGAATTCCTTTAGCTGTGCTGGAGAATTCGGATTCAGTGGAGCATCCCAAGTTGCCTCAGCAATTCGATTGAGGATTCCTAGGTAATGCTGGTATTCCTCTTCGGTTTCCTTCAGCAGCTCCTGGACTTTTTGCCGGTCAACTCGAAGTCCACGAATCATCATCTCCAGAGCAAGGCTCTGGCTGGCAAATTCCCACTTGTAGATCTTGCTTGTGTTTTCATTAAGTAATGGAAGAAGTGCATCTAGGATTTCATAGGTCAGGCAGACATCAAGGCCATTATAGACCCAGAGTGTCTCCTGTTCATGCACTGGTTGATATGTGTCAGTGTTATATTGTTTCATTTCTTGCCCCTTGGTTTGAAATTGTATCACAGATTGCTCAGCCTGTCAAGCTTTTACCCTGGAGGTCTGTGGTAGTGCTAGGTTTCTATTTGAACAAAGCTCCTGGCGAAGAAGCCGGGCCTTGCCCAGGTATCTATACTGAGCCACAAAGTCAGACTTCTTACAGGTTTTCAGGCCAAACTCATCATAGTAGTCTACATAACTAAATGCATGGTCTGTGCGGAGGAGATTGGTAGAGACTGCATCAATGTAAACCTGGTGCCCTTTGGCATTTTTCCAAATGGTTCCAGGTTTTAGCAGGGCTAGTCTGGCTTTCATTCCTCCAAGCCATTCTGGATTTATTTCAACCATCCTGTCGAGCCTCCTTGCTTGTGTTTGAATCTGCCGTCAGGGAGTTTAACCCAGGATCTTGCTTTGTTCTTAGCCAGCTTAGCTTTGATTTCCTCCCGGAGCCTTGCCTGGGAATCTGCATTGGAGCTCCAATAGTGGAACTGGATAAAATAAACCCGAAGAGTTGTGCAAATCCAACTGGGCCACCTTGAGAGACCAGCCAGGACAATGAATACATCAGCCAGTTCTTTATACCAAGCATCAGAGTATTCCTCTTCCTTATGGAACTCAGATAGCTCCTCTTCTAGCTTAGCCAGCTGACCCTGATATGTGGCTTCTGGGAATTGTTCAAGGTGCCAAGCCTTGACCTCTTCCAGAATATCAAGCAATGAATCAGTCATTATTTCAACTCCTTTTCTTCAAATCGTCTCATTAGTTTCCAGCTGCCTTCATTAGTGTAGATGCTCCCAAGAAAACCTAGGCTCTTTTGGAGCTCTGGATACAGGCAATGATGCAGAATCATAGTATCATCTCGGAATCCATAAACTGGAATATTGCATATTCTCCAGAGCCATTGGAGATCATACAGACCATTCTGGAGAACCTTTTCTATCTTTGGATTCTTGCAGATCTGTTTGATAATCCACCAGGCATGGACTTCATCCATAGGATTATCCCAATAATGTCCGGATTCTTTGTTCTTGTCTGTGAATGGAAAGACAATAGCCTTCTCAGGACTCAGGCCAAAGCCGACACAGGTTATTTGCTTAGCTGCTGGAATAGTTTCAATATCCAGGCTAAGCTTGCTCTGTTTCATTAGTTCTCCGCAAGCCCAGTCCAAATCCTCTTTACTCTCCGGTACAAGAACAGTTCTCTTTGGTCTCCGAACCTCAGGCCACTGAGCTTCCCGAGCAGCCTTGAGCAAGTCCGCACTCAGAATAGGCAGCTGAGAGAAGTCTCGCATCAGGGACGCTGGATTGATACTTGGCAAGGTTTTGATTCCACAAAGTCCAACTGAGCAAGTTCCCCTGTGCACAGTAAGCCGGGCATCTCCAATCATAGCCCAGCAAGCCAGAGGGCCTAGGGCCAGGACCAAATTCGGCTTGGCCTCTTTAAGCTTTCTTGCCAGGTCCTCCAGATAAGGAAAATACTTAGGATGTAACCATTTTCCACTCTTGATATAATTATACGGATAGGGCTTTAATGCAAGCTCAGCTTCCTTTTTACTCACGCAGAGTGATTCCAGCTTTCCATCTCCTGGCCGAATCGGCAGCACACTCCACACTTGCTTGTCATATTCATGTTTCAGGTCTGAGCTATTCCAGGCATCCCAGAAGAGCCTCCCGGTGGCTCCACTAAGCAGGTTCCTGGTAAGCAAATCTGTTTTCCCCGGATAGTCAACAAGAATAACAATCTTTGTCATTGGACTTCTCCTTGGTCTTTCAGGTATTCAATAATCTGAGTCTCCTGTTCTTGATTCAGTGGCCAGGATTTTCCACAGGAATCCTCTGCTCGGATATCCCAATCGAGCTCTCGCTGGCCGTCTCCAAGCCAGGTTTCCTCACAGGTCCAATTTACAGAAAGATCTTGGTCACCAATATCCCAGGTCAACCAACCGTTCCAAATCATATCTCAAGCTCCTCTAGATTAATCTCCACCTCAGGAAGTCCTTTCTGAATTCCCTTGGTTTTCTTTTCCAATTCCAGCCATTCCTTTGCTTTCTCTGCGAAACCTTGGTCCAGTTCCAAGCCAAGCGCCAGCTCTGCATTTGCATGCATGGCTGCATGGATAGCAGTGCCAGAGCCACAAGTGGGATCCAGGACCCGACTTGTTTCATCAGCCAATCCGGAGAACAAATAATCCAGCATCGGCCCAGGCTTTTCACTCGCATGAAATTTCTTTGTGGTCTGCCAGGGGAAGATATTAGAGATATTCTTACAGACCTTTCTCCGACCACGGTTGAATACCAAGGCATACTCACCAACATTCCGGAGGCCACAGTCCTTGTCTGCAATGATCCCCTTGTTGTCTTTCTTAAACCAGATAAACGGTTGCATGTTCCAGGTGAATCCATGCTTTGCAAACTCCTGCTTTGTCCATTCTTCATATCTCAAGGAAAGCCAGACAACAACATGGGCGCTTGGAGCTATGAGCTGATCCTTGTGCTGGAGCAGGGTTTGAATCAGGCTCTTATACAAATCCGCCGTGTCTTCATAGGTACCATAAGTAGCTGTGCTACCTTGTTCACTCCGACTGTGTTCAATACCATAGGGGAAATCACAGTGAATCAGATTAAACGGGATGCCTTTGTAGCTAGAGGCAAATTCAAAGAAATCCCCTTGCTGGATTTGATATTGTGGAAGAGCAGGGGTGGGGGTGGATTTGGGCTTAACAACCTCCTGCCCTATTCCTACATCCCTGCCAGTTTCACTGTCTCCCAAACCAGTGCCACTACCACTGCCCCCAGAAATCCCCCGAGGAGAACACTCAGCAACAGGCATGCCCAGTAGATTAGCGGGAGCAGTCTCTCTCCGTGCTTCCAAGCCAGCTGTGCATACATCATGTCCACCTGCAAATCCTGCCAGGCTTCCTTCAACCAGTTCCACATCTTTGTTTTCCTCTTCCTCTTCTAACAGTTCATTAATATCCAGAATCATACTGTCCATTTTCCTAGAATTAATCCTGCTTACCACAGTCCAGGCATTGGACAGATTCTTTGCCTGCTGTACCAATGGGTCATCTAGCATACTTGCCACAGCCAGGGCCTTTCCAACAGAATTCCGATTAATCCCGATCTCCTGAGCAAAAGCTTCAATCGTGCTCGGCTGGCAGAGGGAGAACATCTTGTCCAAGGCCTGGCAATATTCCTTCCAATCCAGGTCTTTTCTTTTTATATTCTCATCCAGTTCAAGCAGATATCTGGTTTTCTGGTCCAGCTCCTGGAACAAGGTAACTGACACAGGACCTGCCCAGAGCTGTTCTGCTTGGAGTTCCTTGATAGCAGTATATCTTCTCTCCCCGGCGATGAGCTTGAATTTATCAGGGGACTCAGATCCAGCCGGTTCTACAACTAGCGGATTCAGCAGGCCAAGATTCAGCAAGCTTTTCTTCAAGCCCTCGAGATCACCTAGGTCCTGTCTTTGCCGCCCAGTTTCAACAATAATCTGATCTAAAAAAATTTCCATTTATGATTCTCCTAGAAATAAAAGAGCCAGGAGGTGGAGGAGGGATTGGATTAATTACAGCCCAATCCTACTCCCTGCCCCACTGGCTCTAAATCAACCCTACTGAGCTAAGAAAGAATTCAATCTTGTGAATTCACGACCAGAACCATCCTGAGCCATTTCCTTTTTGATAATACCAATTACACTGGTATTGACAACTTCAGGCAGGATTTCACCCAGGGTTCTTTCTGAATCCACATCCAGGCCACAGGATTTCAAGAAGTCCTTGAGTCTGAACAGAGCTTCCTCGCTCAGGTAAAACTGAGCTTTCAGATGTTTCTCTGCAGGGTTCTTGATTTTTGCATATTCTTCCTGGTCAACATCTTCACCCGGAGCCTGTACACCAAATTCAAATTCTACATAAGGGGTTTGTTTCTTAGCACTGGTACCGAATTGGTAACCCAGGACCAAGAGATTATATGAACCTGCCGAGAACGAGGCCGGTGCTTCAACATCACTTGCTTTTTTGCTGAGAATCGATGAAAAATCAACAGTGTTTGACATTTTAAATTTCCTTGTTAATTGAGGTGGACTAGCGTAGGCCTATCCTACCTTTGTCCATTAGATGAAGGGCTAGATTAAAGAGCCGCCCTTGGGCTCTAGGCTGGAGGCAGAAGAATCAGATAACTCCCGCTCCCTGCCTGCTAACCTTCCAAAGCCTTGAAAATCTCCGCCATACCAGTCTCCAATTCATATTGGTCTTTCACACCTCCAGGAGCACTAGTCTTCAAAGCCATAGTCGGCGAGGCCTTGGTTTTAATCACTCTCTTCCCACCGTACATTCCAACCCAGACCATGTTATTGAAATAGCGACCCACCGTGGGAGGCAGAGCCGAGCCAAGTGTATTCACTTGAGCTTGTTTCAAGCCACCATCTGCTTCCAGATATTTAATATGAGCCAGAATCAGAACAGAGCAAGTGATATCGCTGGAATAGAGCAGACTTAGCACATTGGTCAGATAATTCTGTGCAATACCCCAATCCTGGAGCTGAGCCGGCCCATTCGGTCGACCTGCCTGTGCCAAAGTATATCTCATCGCTGCGTTGGAAAGAAACGAGAACGAGTCAATTACAATTATATCCTTTTTATCCTTATACTTCCCAGTCCATTCTGTCAGAGTCTTCAAGCTCCCAACAAAAGCCTTAGGCATTCCATCTACAACCAGACCTGTTGGTGTAGCCTTCATCTTATCCTGGAATTTTTCAATCTCTACCTTGCTCTGGGATTCCTTGTCCAGGAGCTTCCCAAGAATAGCCGTGCCATTATCAAAGTCTAGGATATGCAATCTATACCCAGCCTTGACCAAGCTAGCCAAGCTCCCTGTCTTTCCACCACCAGAATCTCCAATCACCAGCATTTTCACTGGCTCTGATTCATTCAACTCACTCAATAAAGCCATCTTATTTTCTCCTTTTCAGCTGGACTCTCAACCAGGCCAACACAAATAAACCAAGTATTAAATTAAAGTTCCAAGGGCAAGGTACCACCATAAGCACCAGGCAACCAAGAATCCAAAGCTGCCAATCTTCCATACTAGCTTTTCTCCTGAGACGGATCCCAAGTTCTTTGCTTGAACTGCTCTTCCAGCACCCGTTTCCGGAGATTCTTTGGAGCCTTGCAGACTTCCCGAAACGGACATCCAGAGAACTTATTACAGCTCTTATCATTGGCAGGCCAACAGTCTACCTGGGCAAAATACTCCGCGAGGCGAAACCAATGTTGGAGCTCCCCGAGCCATTCATCACAGGCTTCCTTACTCCGCATAGTCATGTAGCGAGAGAACTCAGGCTGACCTTTTATCTTCACCCCATCTATGATAACTCCACGAACTGGAGCTCCAAACACCACATCTGCTGCTATTGCATAATTAGTCATCTGGGTATCCAGGTCATATTGTTGGAAGTAGAACTGACTCAAGGCCATGCTTGTTGTCTTGTGATCCATGATAAAAAGCCCTGTTGGCATTTTCACCACCCTGTCCAGATTCCCTGCCATTGCAAAAGGCTCTCCAGTGCTTGCCACCAGGCCAGTTTCATATTGGAAATGCAGTTCTGCTCCAATGTCTCCGCCAGGGAAGGCCACAGTCTCTGCTGGCTCATCCTGATAGAAATCCAGGTACTCAACCAAGACCCTGACTAAGGTCTCCACTCCTCGCACCGGATCATTGGCTTCCTGGAGCTCTGCTCTAAGCGGGTCCAAAGCAATTCCTCGCAGCGTCTCTCTGAGATTCTCTTCATAGCTGCATCCAGTAAAAGCTCGTTTGTAAAAGCCCTCAAGCGCCGAGTGGAATAGAATACCAAAATTGAGTGCCACTGCATTGGTCTTCGGCTGGTACCCACAGAGGATTCCCAGGTAATATTTCCGAGGACATTCCTTGAGAGCACTAAGAGAGGTGGCATCCCAGATGATTTGGAGTCCTGGTTGGACTTGTGAGAGTGCTTTGTTCTCTGGGAATTCTTTCGGCTGGACCGGGTTTGGCTTTGCCTGCCCTTGAGCTTGCCCTTGCCCTCCAGCCTGCCCACTGCTACCATTTTCCATTTCCCTCTCCTAAATATCAATCACCAGATTGTTCAACAGGTTCATAGCCTGCTCTGTGCTAAGCTTAGCTTTTCCCCTGCCAGTGGATCTATTCCCAGATCCCTTGCTTTCCTGCAACCACTTTCCACGGCCTGCTCGGAGCCGCTCTACAATAGCTGCCAGGTTTTCCTCAGTGTAGAACTGAGGGTCCATGCTGAAGAGCTCATCGATGCTAGCTTTGCTAGCTATGTCTATTGGATTGGCAGGAGCAGAGGCTCCAAGCATTGTTCCTGGCTCTGCTCCCAATCCCTGCTCCAAATCATTCTCCACTGTCATCACCAACTCCTCCATTTAAAAAACATTCTACATTCTCAAGCTCAACTAGCTCCTCCTGCCCAGCTTCCTGCTTGGCTTTTAGCACTAGCTTCCTTGCATATCTCTTAATTAATTCCCTAAGGGCAACCTGATACTCTCCCTTAGAATATTTCCTCAGAACCCAGTGTACTTCCGGAGGAATCCTGAGTGAAATCATTTTCCAATCTGTCCGTGCCATTGGATTCTCCTCTTTTTAAAATCATAAAAATCTCTGGGTCTGAGGTGGATAGTAAAACTAGGTCTTGATACTCAGGAGCCAACTTCCTGGCTTTATAAAAATCCTGCTTAAGCTTAGCAGCCAACCGGGCATAATCCTGCCCAATCAGGCCACTGGCTCTGACCCTAATTTTAACTCCAAACCTCTCACCCAGAGCTTGATTAAATAAAAGCAGGAGAGTCTGGAGTGAATTGGAAAGTCCTGCTTTTCCTCTCATTCCCAGCTCTCCTTCTCAATTACAAGTCCATTGCGCTTGCTTTGATCTCGATGATCTGTTCAGCCTTAGCACGAATCTTAGCTTCATAATCCGGGTTGCCCAGGATTTCATCCACTTTCTTATTGAAGTTCTCAGTGCCCAGAGCTTTCTTCGAGACGCCTGCTTTTTCCAGAGATTTCATAACCAGATTTTCTGCAATCTTAATCATCTCTTTCATAACCGGGTCAGTGCTGGTGATTGAGCGAATACCAAATTCATAACCGGCGACATAGGCATCGAATTCTTCCTGGGTCGGAACCGGAGCATCTGCTTTGATTCGAGCAGAGAAGTTATTCCGAACATTTTCTTTCAGGAGCTGATTCAAAGCCTTGGCTTCATTTGCTGTGCACACATGGCCTTCTTCAAACGGACAAGGGATGGTGTAATCAACCTTGTTAACTTTGATATCAGACCGAATAGTTTCATTTGTAAACTGTACCATTTTAAATTTCCTTGTTAAACTGGGAGCTACCCTTTATACAAAGTCGAGGAGGGTGGAGTCGAACCACCAGAGCTAATCTACCGCAGAACCCCTCGTCAGGGCGGGAGGAAGAATTGGCAATCAAGCCTCCCGCTTTATGGAGTTAGTCTAGGGAGGAGGGCTGGACTTGGAACTTAAACCTGCCCCAATTCCGTCCCACCCGCTCCCGATGACATCAATTAATATAATAAATAATTTGCAAAAAGTCAATAATCTGGGGAAAAGTTTTTGCAAGAAAAGATTGCTTTGATTTATATATCCACAGATTGCTCCAGGCCTCCTTTCCCATTCTCCTGCTCCGGACCCAGCTCCTCAATCACCAGACCAGTATTCGGGCTGTGCTCTGGATTAATATACAGCCAGGTCCACTCCTGATTCCATGCCTCAGGTCCTGCTCCAATCAGCTCCCATTCCTGGCGAAGCAGAAAGGTCAGCCCATCATAGGCACTCTTATTCCAAGCAGGGTCATCCGGATTCCAGATCTTCTTGCTCTGCTTTCTGTCAATACTAATTACACTCTGGCACCGGTTCTTCATTGCCTGAGCCTGAGCTCTATTCGAGAACCTTACCCTGATTCCATACTGGCTCCCTAGTGCTCTTTCCATGAGGTCCCGAGGACTTGCATAGCTTGCTTCACAAGGCATCTTTATTTCTCCTTTCCTTTCCCGAGTGGATATTCTCCAATCAGGTTTATTTTATTATACTGAGAGTTCTTTAGATTCTTCCAAGCCTGCCGCAGCTGCCTCTGGTTTGGTTTGAATGTCTCCACAATCTGGCTCTTAGAATCCGGATAGAGCTGTCCTGATTTCTGCAGAAGAGCCCGACATGTTGCCCAGAACAATGTTTCATTTTTAGTAGCATCTACTAGGAGAGCTCTATGCTTACCCATATATCTGCTCTTAAAAACAACACACAGGTCTAGTTTATCCGAGCCAGCATACCTCACCTTAACTCCCATTCCAGTTTTCAGCATGGAAATCTTCCAATCAGTCATCTGCCTCTGCTCCTTTCTTCTCCAGCCAGAGCTTCCATTCCTTCTCCAGCTCTTTTCTTTGTCTCTCACTAGTCCAAAGCTTCTCCTTTGGATTCTCTGCATAGATTCTATTATAGGTCTGGCGATTGGCCTCTGCCCTTGCTTTTCTCACTTCATCCGCCCGGTACACCCTTGCCACCACAAGACCGCCCCGCAGGGTACAAGACCCTGCCCTGAGATCACTTCGGCAGACCCTCCAACATGCAGCTCCAAGGTGATCCATAGAGATCAAGGAGATCCAGTTATCTGCTAAACGCCCTGCGCAGATACATAATTCCGAGCCTTGTTTCCAAGTTACTCTCATATATCTACCTGGCTTAAAATCATCCCAGGCCAATGGCTTGATTTTCCTAGTCTGTTTCTCCTGCTTTTCTTCACTCATATTCCACCTCCACTTCCCAAAATCCAAACTCCAAGGCTCTGCACAAAGCCCCAAGTCCATTCAGATAAATTCCAAGCTAGCTTAGTATATCTCCACTTGGTGTTCTTGAAAACCAGTCCCCAAGAGACATAAATCAATCCCATGCTTATTCCAAGCAAAACTAGCCAAGGATTCAACCAAGCCAAACAAAGCATCCAAAGCACTCCCCGCAGGGACATCCCAAGAGCTCCCCAGAGATAAGGCCTGTCTTTAGTCCATTGAATAACCCAGTCGATTATCTTAGAATCTCCTCCTGTTTTCCCAATCCCTGTACAGGCTGCTCCTGCATAAGCACCCCAACCACAGATCTGGGCACCAAGCCAGCAGGTCAGGGTTGCAATCCAATCCTCCGCGAGCAATCCAATCCAGGCTGCATAGATAATCTTCCCACCAGGGATGTCTAACAGGCCTCCTCGGATTCGATTCAGGAGTGCCCCCAAGGCTCCAATTCCAAGCCAAGCCCAGGCAGATTTCTTTTCTTTCTCCTTTATCTGCATCTGCTATTCAACCTCCGTTTCTTCTCAGATATTCATTCTCATAGAAATTCACTTCATCTCTACGAACAGGTCGACAGTTATCCCAACAAGAGCCTAGTTCATCTCTAAAAGTATGTTCTTCTTTAGCTTGGAGATAATTTAAATATTTTATTTTACCTAGACCATCCCAAAACCAGCAAAGGCATTTGTTTTTGATGATATAGTCCCAATCAATAGGCTCTTGGTAGAATTCCCAGTATTCGCTATCAAAATCTCCATAATCTAAAATATATACGTTTCCTTTTTCTGTCATAACAGAGCCTTTTTTATCGATATAGATATACTCACCAGCTTTCCAGCTCTTACATCTAATTTTAGTCCCTTTTTTGAACTCGGGCAGCAGTTCCTCTATCCTAGCCATTGCTTTTGTCCTCCTGCTCTCCATCCAAATCCCAATCTGGTCTCCAACCCAAGAACACAGGATGCCTTGGCCTGTCCTTGCTTCCAATTGGGAGCCACTTGTAAGTCAGAATCTGCCCTTTGAGCTGTTCCCGCTTCCTCCAGGCCTCCCGCTTGTCCTCATCATCTAGACCAAGGAAACTCCCAACCCGGAACTCCACTCCAGCCCAAGGTCCATTGATTCCAACTACTTCCAGTGCTCCCAGGGCATCTGTCTCCACAAGCCCATCTTGTGCAGAGCTCCTTTTCACTAGTCCCCAAGCCTGTTCCTTCTGTGGATTCAGGTTCTCCATTCTAGGCAGCACTCCCACTACCCGAGCCTCTGCCTGATCCCAGCGTTTTAGCTTAAGCAAACACTGGTCTCTCAAGGTCCCCCTCTTATGCTTATATTCTGCATAAGGATCTCTAGTGCACAAGCCTTCTTCTCCATGTTCCAGGGCAGCTTGCTCCAAATCCAGCAGCTCCTGCTCATTCTCAACCCACCAATGCCGGAGCCAGCGAAGGGGGAGATGCTCAAGACCCCTTGCCTCCTGCTCCTCCAGCTGTCCTTGCATATGCTGCATCACATCCAGCCTTGTCCGGAAGTTCAAGCCTGGTGCTACGAGGTCATAGATAACATACCGCAGGGGCCCCCTGAAATCCTGCCTTCGCAACCAGCCACCAGCTTTGCTAAAGTCCTGTCCTGGTACAATGAGCTCTCCGTCCAATGCCCAGTCTCCTAGATGAAGTCGCTCCTCCAAAGCTCTGGCTAGCTCCCGAACTCCCCTGGCTTCATGCTCCTTCCCACTCCGAGTCCAAGCTCTTCCATGCCAGATCAGACACCTATACCCGTCTATCTTAAAGCTAGCATAACAGGGATATTTGAGCTCTCCGAGTCTGCTCACCCCTCGTTCCACCAGATTGCTTGCGAGCATTGGTCTTGGGAGACCCTTGGTCTCTCCATTCAACCTGCTCTTCTCCTCTGCAATCCAATTCTCCAATTCTCCCAAAACACTCATTCCACACTCCATTTAGAATTAAATAAAACAAACCTGGGCAGCATGCCAAGATCAGAAGCCAAAAGGCCAGTCTCCTGCCTTCCATGTCTCCAAGGCTAGCCAGAATCCAGACCAGCCAAAATCCCAATGCCCCCAGTCCAACTAATCCGACTAAAATATAATATACCCGAGTCCAGATGTCAAGAAAATATTCCGTGCTCATTCCTTTGATTCCTCCTTGGGTCATGGCTCGATACCTGCTCCAGCTCCAATCCACCAGATCTGAACAAGGAGCCAGACCAGATACCCAGGCCAGAATAGAATCAGGAGCCCAGCTAGGGTAATCCTAATCTCCCCCTTCCAAGTCCAAACCAAAATCCTGACTAGCATCCAAGCCAACCACAGCCCGGCTCCAATCAGAACCACCTGGTCCAACCAGCCTGCCAAGCCAAATTCCCGCACTGCACAAAGCCCAACTCCTGTAGGTTCCTCCGGGCAGTTCCATTTCCATTCAAGTCCATACATTACCAACTCCTTCCTTTTTTCAAATCCCGAGCCAAGCCAACAAGGCCTGCTATCCGGTCTCCCTCTTGATCCAAAAGCCTCGCCAGGTGTCTCAACCGAGCGAGCTCTCCTGCTAAGTCCTCTGGGCTCCCAAGGTCCTCTACAAACATCAAGAGCTCTCCCCAGAGTCCAACCCAGCAGGCTCCTTCTTTAGTTGCAAGCCATACCTGACCATCCTGATCCCTCACCAGGTGAATCTGCCCAGGCCTGATGCTCTGCCTAATTCCTTTTCTTTCTAGTTCACTCATCTTTCCAGCTCCTTCCTCATAGCTCCAGCTCCTTCCTCATAGCTCCAGCTCCTTCCTCATAGCTCCAGCTCCTTCCTCATAGCTCCAGCTCCTGCCCCCGGGCCTCCTGCCACCAAGGTTCAGGCACAATATGCAACCGGTGCCTTGCTCTTGTGATTGCAACATAATGCAAATTCCTCTCTGCCTCCAGGGCCCAGGGTTCACTTCCAGTCCGCTCCCAATCCAAGAGCCAGACCTCATCCCATTCCTTTCCCTTGGCCCTGTGAATCGTACTCAAGACCCAGGCACCAGGCCTCGGCTGATCACTAAAGAACGTCCCTATATTCATCTCCATTCTCTTCCTGCCCTTGAAAGCATTCCAGAATGCCAAGAGCACTTTGCCCAGGGCCAAATAATGCCCGGCTTGATTCGGGTACCGGTCTGCTTTATGCTCTGCCCAGTCCTTGATTCCAGTCCTGAGCCCTGCTCCGTCTCCATGAATTTCCTCCAGGGCATCCAGCAGAGCCCGCCCGAAATCCCTGCCAAGAATATACACAGGCCGACCTGCATTCCACAGAGCCAAGGCCACATCTACCAAATCCTCATTATTCCTAGCTAGCAATGCCCCGGGCTGCTCCTTAGTCCAGTCCACATGTCTGCATTCATGGAGGACCTCCCCGCTCGGGGCCCCAGGTCTTGCCTGAATATCCCCAACCCACTTCCTGGCCTCTTGAATAATCTCCCTATCACATCTCCAGCAAGTTGTCAATGGCAACTCCTCCAATCCTGCACCTAGGCCCCCACTCCCTCTGGCTCCTCTGAATTGGTAGATACACTGAAACGGGTCTCCTACATACCACTTCTTCCCAGGAGTTTTCTTGAGCAATGCCAGATTCAGAGGACTCAAATCCTGGGCCTCATCTACAATCACCCCGGCTCTGGTCTCCAAGCCTAGTTTCCACACCAGAGGCAGATAGACCATATCATCAAAATCTACCAAGCCCTCCTCCCGAGCCAACTTATTACTCCTCCCCAAAGCATCCCGAGCTATCTCCAAATCTGCCTGGTGCAAGCAATACATATCAGCCAGGTCAATCCATTCATCTGGCTTGTCCTCTAAAAGGCCAGCTCCTAGGCCCCAGTTCTTAGCCACACTAACCAGCCGCATTGTTTCACTAAACCTTGCTCTCCGGTTCTTCCCCTTGAATCCTGCTTCTACCATCAGCTGGAAGATTTTCTTGGAATCCAGCTCCAGGCTCCGATTGTATCTCCTCAATGCTCCAAAGCCAAGACTATGCAGCGTGGCAATCTGGGCACCAGTTCCTGCTGCTTTTCTCTGCAGGTCCAACTGGTTCTCCTTATTAAAGGCCACCAAGGTAAACATACTTGGGCTCCACTTGCCTGGGCTCCCTGCCAAGGCCTCCAGTCCTGCTAAAATCGTACTGGTTTTCCCAGTACCTGCCCTAGCAGAAAGAAAATTCGGCTTTCCACTTACCAGCCTGTCCATCCATTCCAGCTGCTCCTCAGTGTACTGTATTTCCATCCTGACCTCCTTGAATAACACTAAGGCCTAGCTCCTGAGCTTGTTTTTTTTTGGCATTGGTTCCTTGTTCCTGGCCTTGTTCCTGGCCTTGTTCCTGGCCTTCTTCTCTCAGGGCATCAAACATATGCCCAAGAATCTGGTACAAAATACTCTCCTCC